>WBZX01000256.1_pt1 | contig 50197 bp, 46 predicted proteins | sample 5204211 | NCBI WGS metagenome assembly WBZX01 (sample SAMN12344362, study PRJNA552823) | activated sludge metagenome | biome: Activated sludge suspended growth; feature: Nitrification reactor; material: Wastewater; isolation source: activated sludge from nitrification reactor of wastewater...
GCTGACGCCCGCTGCCTTTGCACAGCAATTGGCCAGCAAATCAGCTACAGTAGTCCCCGGACTCTAAACGTGGCTGCTACTCAACATGGGGGGACGTCGCCAGGTCTCTGAGTTTTTTAAGGTAATGAATATACAAAAGATCTGTTTTGCCGCGGACCATTCCAAGGAATTCCACCTTGCCTTTTACTACGTCGCGGAATCTAGGGGGTCTCTTACTAGGGTTCCGATTCGATGCTGCGATCCAGTATTTGTCATGAAATTCTTTCTCAGCCTTTTCATAACCATACGTTTTCCAGGAATGCAGCATGGCTCTGATCTGCCGTGAGTACTTTCGCGTGATATTTGGCGATTCATTTGTGGTTAGACCTGTCACGGTCTGCCGTTCCGCTGAGCGCTGGAGCCTAATCTTGCTGCGATTGATTTGAAATTTATTAGAGGAAATCGTCTCTTCTAGTTCAGACCCGATCACTACCGAGGTGACTCCAGTTCCATCAATTACAAACCTTGCTAAGGACTCAGGAAACCTATTGAGGTTAGTTGAGAAAGTTAAATCATCTGCATAACGGGTATACGAACATTTGTACTTTTGGGCCAGCCGACGAAGCTGACTGTCGAGCTTGGCGCAAATCATATTAGAAATAATAGGGGAAGTAGGCGAACCCTGAGGAAGCTGAGCGTATGGGGGGCCAGCAGGATATTCCTTTGGAAGACAACATATTTGAGCGAGTACTGTTGCAACCGTTGGGTTACAGTTATAAGGACGAGCGGTAAACATCCCTCTGACCCTACCGAAGTGAATCGAGGGAAAGAAATCTAGCAAATCAATATTTAAAACAAATCGTTTCCTCGAATGCACCTCTGCATTTCTTACAATTCCTCCATCTGGTACGAAGCCGTAAATATACGGCTTTGGCGAATAGATCTGCTGCAGGACATAATTCAGTTTAGCCTGGAGGATCTTAAGGGCAGTTCCAGGAGCACATATTTGACGAACACCACCAGACTTCTTTTTGAGAGAAAACGTAATGTAGCGCCTATTAAGCGGTGTTTTGTGAAGGTGATAAATTAGGACTTTGTATTCCACAGCTAAAAGATCCGCTACATCTCTAGCCGTTGATAGCAGAAAAAACTGAAACCGGATTGTATCAGGGGAGGATTTGAGAGGGGGGATGCCCATAGAGGGGCCTTACAGAAAAGGCACTTGCGAGGCTATTCCGCTTTCCGCAAAGAAAACACAAGACATTTTACAAGGATACCTGAACATAGAGGCATACGTTGCCCCGTTTCAGAACTGCCGCAGGATCGCTGGCAGAAATTCAATACTCCCTCGCAAGTGCAAAGACTTTATACTGCATGTCGTGCTGAATGAGCAATCACTGTTGATCATAAGGGGGAGTCTTCGACACCCCCACACCCCCCCATGAAGCGCCCGCTCTTCGGCAAGCGCCGGCGCCATGGTCACGAGCTCGGAGTAATCGGCACCGCTTCAGGCTTTTCAGTAACCCATCGTATCGAACTATCTTCAAACCCAGACATCCAGCCGTAGGTGCCTGATCCACCCATCCATTCAGTAAGACGGCAGCAGACGCCGACGCGACGCAAGGCCTCTTGCCGAATGAGGCTGTACATTTTCCGCTCAACGTCTTTTGCCCTTCGGTCCAGCACAAACTCATGCTTTTCCGTAGGCACCTTGACGCCTAAGGAACAAAAGTATCGGTGTTCCTCGAACTCACGCGGCATATTGCCGAAATCCTTACTGATGTACTTCGATAGATAGCGAGCAAGCTTCACCGGCGAACTGCCGGGACGAGGCCCTCTGACATTGACTTGCCCTTGGCCGTTCCCGACGATCTTGTACCAGCATCGTCGGATCAATCGAACATCCTGAAAACCTTTCACGGCGAGATGGGGATGCAGTGCCCCACGTTGTTGCCGTTCCAGGACCGCGACATAGGGCATGGAGCAGCCGGAACGTGAGAGCGCACGCCGTAACCGTTCAAGATCGTGTAATACACGCTCCCGATCCTCCACATTCGCTCGATAGGTCAAGGTCACGAGATGATCGGCTCCGATCGTCAGGCATTTCTTGCGAATGGTGCTTTTGGCTCGGCCTCGTGCCCGAGCCTCGTTCATCTTTCTATTCCGCGAGGCGCCTTTCTCTCCTCTCTTGCCCTGAATCGGGTCTAGCCTTCCCCATGACAGTTCGACCCATTGTTTTCCGAAATCATGAATCGTAACGGACCAGATGTTTCCTGCGGGAGGTAGTGTGATGTGAGGCCAGGTGTGTTCGCCGAGAAATGTCCTCCTGTCAAGTTTAGGAGAGGCCGCTGGCGCAGCTCCCCTGCGCGGGTGGCTTGCGCCACCCCGCGCACGGGCGTCCGGCTGTGGGTTGCTGCTGTTTGAATCGAGCGGCTTATCTTGACAGGACACCTGGAACCTCCTAGCCTTAGGCTGACTAACCGGTTAGTCAGTGAGGAACTCATCATGGATGATCGTATCGTTGTCGATCCAAACATCTGCAGCGGAAAGCCTACGGTTCGGGGCACCCGCATTATGGTGAAAAACATTCTCGGCATGGTGGCCGGTGGCTATACCATGGCTGGGATCATTGAGGCGTACCCCGAATTGACCAACAACGATGTCACTGCCGCCCTCGAGTATGCCAGCCAGGTGATCGACGAAGAGAAAGTCATTCCGCGTGCCTGACCGCTTGACCATCCTTCTCGACCAAAATGTTCCCCAAGCCGTCGTTTCTTGGCTGAAGCTGTTGAAGCCGACGTGGGCCGTCTTCCACACCGGCGATGTAGGATTGTCCGGGAAGGCTGATGAAGAGGTCTTCGCCTGGGCGCAACAACAGAGAGCTGTCGTTGTGACCTTCGATGAAGACTTCGCCGATGGCCGTTCCTTTCCGGCACAACCACACCATGGCATCGTGCGCCTTCGGGTTTGGCCGACCACGATCGAAGAAACCGAACAGGCCTTGGGTCGATTGCTCACTGAGGTAACCGAAGCTGAACTCACCACGTCTCTCATCATCGTAGACCGTTCTCGAATCCGCGTGCGGACCCGACCCCAATAGGTTGCACGCCCCGCAACAAACGGGGCGTGCAGTGTAACCAGGAAATTCCGCTGTCTCGGCTCCCGTGCTTGGGTGGCATACGCCAGCCGCGCAACGGGCACCAGACCATCTGCCTTATGTTTCTCAGATTTCTCATTTCCTTGACGGAGCACGTGATGCCTCCTAGTCTCACATAGAGGTGAATGTGTAACTAAGGTTGCCGATGATTCGCCTAACGAAATGGTTTGCTGTTGCCGGGGCTATGGTTCCAGTCTTACTACTCATCATTGGAGCCGTAGAACTGTATCTCGACATCAAGAAGATTCCCCTGACGACGATTTATGGCCTCTATCTATGGCCTTCTCGCATTATTCTTTTTGGTATACACGAGAATTTATCGTTGAATGGGCTTCTCGGGTTAAGTTTCTCAATCTTTGTGAACGTATTACTGTACGCGTTCGTCGGCCTGCTTATCGGCTCACTCTGGAAGCTTTTCTCGCTCCTAAAATACGTGGCACGCCCCGCAAAAGCGAAGCGTGCAGTGTAACCAAAAGTGTAACCGTCGAGACCATTTTCGACGGTTTTAGGCACCACACCACAGGACAAAGCACGAACCACCTAACCCAATGGTGGATCAGGCTCTTCTGTGTGTTTTTGTGGTGTGGAATGAGGTGGTGAAATTACTTCGGGATCGCTTCGTAAACCGCAGGTCGGTGGTTCGATTCCACTCGCCGGCTCCATTTATCAAACACTTACATTGCCCCCGTTGGCGCAAATGGTCTGGACTGCACCCCTAGATTGAGACAGTGCACATCGGCACACTTGCACCAGGAGGGAGGCCAGTGGGCAAGTTTCCAAAAGCCTTTCGGCAGTATGCGGTCGCACGATTGAAGCAGTGCGACAACACCGTGGAGCTGTCGAAGCAGTTAGGCATCCATAGGCGGCTGTTGTAGACGTGGCGCGATCAACTGGAAACGGTGGAACGAGGCGATGTGCCCCCGCCGGATATTTAACAGTTCCATTGCCACAAAGAATGTTGCCTGGATGTGCTGCTTGTGGTAATGGACTCGTACCACCTTGGCAAACAGGAGGGCCAGATGCTTTATCATCGAGCCTTTTTCTTCGTTGTCGGTATTTGCCTCTGGGTGTCGGTGGTTCCCGCTAACGCAGTAACTATCCTTCTATCTGACCTCATTGCGCCAGGCGGACCTCAAACGCTTTCCATTGGCGGTATTACTTTCTCTGACTTCCGTTGGTTTCCAGTCGGGTCATCCCAACCGATTCCGCCTAACCTTATTACTGTGGAACCCGTGGTGGCTGCTGCACCAAGTACAGTTGGTCCTTCCCAAGCACCGTTGCCTGGTCTCCGTTTCGGACCATTTGTCACACCTCCAGGTGTGAGTAATGCTGCCGGTATTAGTTACGTTGCTAACGCAGCCGGCCCATTTACGCAAATTACTCAATGGGCAGATGTCCGGCTTATCGGCGACCTCAACTCATCAGTTGGAGCAGGTTCATCCCTGACTACCAACGTGCGCAATGGCCCTAACGGAGCCGTAGTGAACAACCTTTTCACTGACACGCGTGTCGAACTGTTTGAACTAACACGGCCTGGTATCGCCGGAGGTGGGAAGACCGTAGGGAACCTGTTTGGGCTAGATGTCGCAGGCGTTGATTTTACACTGCAGCAGAGAGGTGGTGGGTTGATACCATCGATTGGAGTGACCGTTTTGACAAGCGGCGTCTATAACACGTTCAGCGTGGCGCCAGAGCCACCAACTATCGCGATATTTGTAATCGGACTAGTTCTCATGGGCCTGAAACTGCGGTGCAAGAAACGCGCTTTTACTCCCTTAACATGAGCAGATGGAGAAGTGGATCACGAAGGGAGCGAGAAGTGTGTGTTAATGCGAAACTGTCTCACTGGAGGGGTTCACTCCACCGCTGCTCTCGCCTCTCAATTCTGCCGGTGTAACCGCGAGTCTAACGGTCTGGTTCTCGAAGTAGGCCGGATGTGTGTGCGCCCCGCCAAGAGCGAGGCGCGCAATGATGGGTATCGCGCTGCATTGATGTGCGTCAGATTCTGTAGCTCGAGATTCGCCACTAGACTCGTGTCACTTCAATCCGAGCCAATCATCTTCATGCTGATCACATTTCGTCCAGGCATGTAGTGCGGCGCCCATTCCTGCCCCCACCATGGCGAATGGCATTGCCACAACGAAGAGCGGCAGCCCGATCCCGTAACCGACCCACTGCAGCGCGACATTGTCACGTTTCTCGCCGTTGGCTATCACGCGTTTTGCGGGGTAGAGGGGGAACGTGCCGTATGCCGTACCGAGGCTGGCGCTTTCACCCACCGTTCGGCAACGTCCGTAGCTCAGTTCGGGGAGCAGCACGAGTAGAAGCATGAACATCAGTACATTCAGTTTCATGTCGGATCACCCCTACCGCACATCGTGGATATATGAACCCCATATTTGAGTGAGTCGCCAATTTCAAAGAACGCAAGATACACGCCACAATTCTGATCGCTGCTTACGCGGGCTTCACGCGCAGCATCATCGGTCTCATCTTCCCCTCCGGCGCGGTTGCGTGTCATGTGGTTCCGTGATCTGTGCTGCAGCATGGTGTTTCTCGGCCATACAAGGTGAGCGATTCTGCTCTCTCCGCTCATGGTGATTCCGCTCGGGAAGTCTCCCTTTCAATTCCAAGCGAAAAACTGTCTCTCGATGCGAGGAGGCCCGAGCCATTCGATGCCAGATCCGGCCGAACCGGTGATGGAAGTGGTGCTGTGTGTGCGACAGGACAGGGTCGAGGCGAGAGGTAATGCGCGCCGACTATGCGCAGGCCCCGCTAGGGATCGATGTCAGAGGCTGGTGTGGTCTGAGTGAAGGAATTGCCGATCACGGAGAGGTTCGGCTTTGCCGATTGCAGATTCCCGTGCACGTGGAAGCTCTGTGGGGGGGCGACGAATCTGGCGCCTCGCCCCGCTGATGGTTATTTCCGTCAGCACGTCCCCATCGTTCTCTGTGGCATGCCGGCCGAAGCTCGGATCCGACGTGATCAGGCCTACCCTATCTTTCATGCGCTCAATGGATGGATAGTCAGTGCGCAAAAGGTGAACGGCCTGTACCACCAGTTCTCCCAAGCAGAGGCTGACGGTAACAAGGACAAGAACGACGGTGCCGGAGGCGAGGATGGTAGCAGGTCGATTGGATGAAACTGGTGCTTCTTCACTGACGGATGGCCCACAGCGAGGGGGATCTGACGGACCCTTGGCGTTCTGGTGCGCCCCATTGCGTTTCATCGGGAATATCCGTCCATGTCGAGGCGTGCCCGTGAGGAACGATCAGTGTTTGGCCCCGATCAGTTCGAGGACGAGAATGGCAACGACAGCAAGAAACAGAATGGCAGATGCCAGAGCCAGTTTTTTGTATTGGTGGTTCTTCAGGCTCAGTTCACTGAAGGTTTTGTGCGCAGACATGAGTCGTGTCCTTCGGTAACGCCTCTTGAAGGCGAGCGGATCATGCGTTGTGGACCTGCACATCCGACGCCAAGGCACGAAGCTGCCGGAGCGCCCGGTCGAGGAGGTGGAAGCTATCGGCAACCTGTTGTGCATGCGGCGGAGCATCCGGACGCTCAGGCTGTTTCCCCAGTTCGTAGAGACGCGATGTGATTAACGGAAGAGCGTGCCTGATCTCAGCGTGTAAATCGCGGAGAAGTGTACCCCGTTCAAATTCCCCGGCCTCTTGCAGACTGTGAGAGAGAACTCGTAAGCGATCGTTGGCCTTGGCCAGTATCGTCGTGGACGCCATCTCAAGGCGCTCCGGTTCGGTCTGTGTAGCCTTCATCGATTCCGAGTCCATTGCGGCTCTGCTCTCTCTGATGGTCCCATAATATTAGCCGCCGGTAGGGTGCCATAATGGGCCGTACGGGCGGAATCAGGGATACCCTGGAAATCGATCCAATTACACCTGAGGATGGGTGGGACTTCGGCGTTGTGGGGGCTAGTCAGACTGGACGAGACCGGTGCGAATGGCGAGCCGGACCAGTCCCGGCACATCGTGGATGTCGAGCCGCTCCATGAGCTGCGCGCGGTGGGTTTCGACGGTTTTCACACTCAGATCAAGACGTTGTGCGATCTGCTTAGTCGAGTATCCTTCTGCGATCAGTTGGAGAATTTCACGCTGGCGACCGGTCAGCCGTGCCAGAGGGCCTGTCTGCGCTGCACCTTGTTGACAATAGGCATCGACGGCAAACTTGGTCATGCTCGGTGTCAGGTAGGTCTCGCCCCGCCATACGGCTTTGATGGCTAACTCCAGTTCATTGCGATCCGCGTCTTTGAGCAAATAACCGGCAGCTCCTGCGCGAAGCGCCTCTTTGAGATACTCCTCGTTTGTATACATAGAGAGCATCAATATCTTGGTCCTTGGAGACTCCTGTCGAATGCGGCGGGTCGCTTCGAGGCCGTTCATACCCGCCATGGCAATATCCATGAGCACGACATCGGGATCGAGCTCCTTTGCGAGCTTCGTGGCGCTTCGACCGTCGCTGACCTCTCCGATCACGAGGATCCCCTCGATTTTTTCCAGCAACACCCGGAAGCCTGCGCGCACCAGGGTATGATCTTCGACAAGGAGTACCCGTATGTTATTCATGGTCTGTCTCGGCCGAGTCAGGACCTATCGGAAATGTCGCGCGAATTTCAGTCCCGGTCGAGGGGGCTGATTGGATCACCATGTGTCCTCCCGCGAGTCGCACCCGTTCTTCCATCCCGGAGAGCCCCACACTCGTCCCCGCACGAGCGCCCGCGCGGATGAGGTTCGAGTCAAACCCGATCCCGTTATCGCGGATAATAAGGTCGAGTTGCCGGCGACCCATTTCAAGACGAACTTCCACGACTGTTGCTTTCGCATGCCGCGCGACATTCGTCAAGGCCTCCTGGGTGAGCCGAAAACAGGAGATTTCCACTTCCGGAGAGGGGCGCGTCATCACCTCATCGGCCAGAAACTGAACCTTCCATCCGGCACGTTCGGCCTGTCTTCCGATATACCATCTCAGCGCAGGGACGAGGCCCAGTTCATCAAGCATGGAGGGCCTCAAGTCCAATGCCAGGTTGCGTATATGCCGGAGCATTTGATCGAGGATTTGCAGACTGTCGGAAAGCGGTTTGCCGTCCGCAGCGGCGGTCGAACCATCACGCTGCTCGCCAAGCTCACGCAGGTTCATTTTGATGGCCGTCAACGCCTGTCCGATCTCATCGTGCAAATCCCGGGCGATCGCGCGACGTTCCAACTCTTGGATTTCCATCAGCCGTCTGGAGAGGATGCGCAAGCGGCTATTGGCGTCGCTCAACGCCGCCGTGCGTTCCGCGACACGATGCTCCAATTCTTCATGTGCGGCTTTCAGCGCTTCTTGCGCCCGTTTTTGCTCGGTAATGTCCGTATTCAGCTCGAGACTTGCGCTGGCTGTGCCATCTGAGGTTTTGAGCAACGTCCACCGGCTGGAGACGGTGATCCTCTGGCCGTTTCGAGTCGTGTGCAGGAGTTCCCCGGCCCAATAGCCCTTCGCTAAAAAGGTCTTTTTGATGTCCGCCAATGGCTGCGGAAACGTGGTCTTCAGGAAATCGTGGATATAGGCGCCCGCGGCTTCCTTGCTGGTCCAGCCATAGAGGCGCACCGCCCCGTCATTCCAATAGTCGATCGTATCGCGCTCCAAGTCGCGGACTAGAATCGCATCGTTGGCGAGGTCGAGCAGTTTCGCGTGATGTTGGAGCACGTCGTTCGACCGTATCTCTTCGCGGATTTCTTGAAGCACCAGGATATACCCCGCGATATGGCCTGATCCGTCCGGGAATGCGCTGATCGAGAGGTGAACCGGAAGGGGCCGGCCGTTGCGGTGAAGATAGGTCCAATCATGCTCTGTCGTATGGCCCGGTTCGGCGTTCGCGACGATGATTCGAAATATGTCCGTCGCCCTGGTCGCCGGTTTGGATATGCACGCGGCAGTACGTTGCTGCAATTCGCTTGGATCATGGAACGCCGCGAGGGGAAGTGCCCCCACGACCTCTTCCGCGGAATACCCTAAGAGGCGCTCAGAGGCCTCGTTGAAGCTCGTAATGATTCCGGTCGGGGAGGTTGAGAGTATGGCAAGCGTCTGCCGCCGGTTGCGATGTCTCTCACCCATCTCGCCCTCCGTTCCTTCCGCTTCCATTTCGGGAGGAATATGGTGGTTGCCAGTCAACGGGACGTCTTAGGCTAGCATTAGATTTCTTCCAATTGCTATCGGCGTCGGATGGCAGTCGGCTACAGTGCCGAGCGGTCCCATCCCAGCGTTGATCCGGGCACAGAAGGGCGGTGCGGCCTGCTGATAAGGCTGCATCCGTTTGAAGGATGCCCTCTGCCTTCAGGCCGACATCAGGATCGCAATGGGAGGGCACTGAATGAAAAATGATCGAGTCGAAGCGATGAGAGGCCACTCTGCGGCTCGGGTGATGGTCGGGGCGTTCCCTCGAATGCCGATGGCTCAGGACACGCGTGCGGTGACATCAGCTGCTCGATTGTCATGTGTGACGGACATGTCCGTGTCGTCAGGGAAGGAGGCGCCCAACTGAATCTTGCGCGAGGGGCCACGCAGGGTCACCCGCATCGCATGTCCGTCCCATCGCCAATCGATTGAGCCGCCGGGAAGCGCAAGATTCGAGACCATCATCGAGTGTGAGATCCAGGCCAGGGGAACGCCTGCGCCGATCACCACGGTGGGCTCCGCCGCGCTGTCATCCACATAGGCCAGCATGTCTTGCTGCAACAGCAAGAGCAACGCCGCCGTCTCATAATCGGGAGACACGACGGACTGATTGCGCCACCCTCTGACGTATTGCCAGCCATCCGCCACATCGGTGGTCGCCGGCCGCGGCATGTCCCACGTGTACAGCCCGGGCGATGCCTGTTGAGTCCAGAGTCGGTCCAGCGATGCCCAGACGGCGTCCGGTTGCTCCTGTCGCAAGGCCAGATGAGCGTCGCTCAGTTGCGCCGCGATGGGTGCGTGGTCGGAAGAAGGCCGATAGACCGTCAATGCTTGCCCCAATTGATCGCGACTCGACGGTGTCGACGATGCTGTTTCCAGGCTGACCGTCGAGATCCTGGCGTCGGAGCCGCCATTGCGGTTTCGGCGTTGCCAATTGTTGCGCAACGTGTGGGCATGATTCCGCCAGCCTGTCGCGTACCGGTGCTTGCCCAGCCGTTCGGCAAATTCGGCCGCGGCAAGCAAGCCGCGATAGCTCACCGCATTGACGTACAGCGAGGGCCACTCGTCCCCGACACGGCCTACGATCAGTCCGTCGTGTGCCGGTTTGGCCAGCACACTTTTCGTTATTTGCTGTCCGTGTTGAAGGTCGTACGGAGAGGGTACGGCGAAAGATTCTTCGATGGGGGCGCGAGCCGTCAGCATGGCCTCAATGCGTTGGGCCTTGCGGAGCACATGAGGCCACAACCACTGATCGTGCTCATGATCGGCAATGTAATTCGCGGACGTGGTCAGGGCCCAGATGGTCAACCCGGGCGCATCGGCTTCGGGCCCGTTCCCGCCGGCAAAATCGTGGGTTGCCAGATATTGGGCAAGCACGCGGCTGACATGAGGATCGCCCGCGCGCGCGAGGGCCGTCGCGATATAGGCTCCCTGCCGTTGCCAGGCGCGATAGAAAAATGTGGGGTCTCCGGGTCTGGTTTCACGGCCGATCAGACTCATCATGAGATGATCGATTTGCGCATTCATGGATGCCTGAAAGCGTTGATCAGGAAGATCGAGCCGGACTCGCTCAGGCGAGTTTCTGTACCAACGCTGCATTTGAATGGGAATCCGCAAGTCGGACAAGATGAGCCGGTATTCGTTCCCTGCGGCAGATTGCTCCCGTGGAAGCACGAGGCGAGCGTAACCCCAGCCTGATTCTCCGGCCCAGGACCGGTCCGCCGATTCCGAGGTCATCCAGTTCACGGTCTGCTCGTCTCCGAGAGCGACGTTTGCGGGAGCGGGCGTGATGCGGACGGTCCAACGATGATTGACCTCGATCTGCTCGCCATTCCAGCTCAAATCGGTGACCGGTCCTCCGGCTGGCCCGACGCTGCGAATCACAATCACCGGGGTGTGGGACGTACGGTTCTTGAACCGCAGCTCCCAATGGGTGGCGTCCAGTCTGGTCCAGGTGGCGTCATAGTAGGGCGTCCGGGTCGCGATGGCGGGAACATGAGGATGGGTGGACGGTTCGAATGTCTGCTGAATGTCGTTGAGCGGCACCGACTGGCTGGTGACGAGCGGGCGTCCCTCGGCATCGCAGAGCCAGAGCGAAACACCGAAACTCGGGGCCTGCGGACTGAAGTCGCCACCGGGCTCGTGATAGGCATGTTCGGCTTCAGGAGCGCCGGGCACGCCCATCGGGATATGCCCGACCGATCGGGGCCAGGGGCGGTCCGGATCGGTCCGCATCAGGCTGGTCATCGCGTCGCGTTGCGGTGTGAAGTGGGTCGCGGACTCCGTGGCCTGCCGGAATTGCTGCCAGTTGTTGATGCCGGCGCACAGGGCGAGGAGGCCCGCAAGGACGAGCACCGCCGGGCGTCCAGGGCTGAGTGTCCCCAGCGCGGCGAGGGCGATGAGAAGAGGGGTGAAATTCAGACTGTAGGTGAAGGTTTCCTCCCCATAGACCATGTGCAGCGACAGTTCGAACAACAACAGGGTTGCCAGCACGAGGCGGAAGCGCACCTGGCGATCCATCGTCACCAGCCGCCAGAGTCCGTTGAGGAGTAAGGCCGACCACAGGCAGACGGCGATCAACCCGAGCGGGCCCGCCGACCCGGGAGGGGAAAATTGAAACGCCAGGCGTTGCGCCAGACGAACGGAGTCGTCGCCGACCTGAATGTACCCATCGTCATCGATGAACCGTATCGCCGGAGCGACAAGGGTGTGGAAGACAAACGACGAGGCGATGTGGCTCGCGTGTCCGGACTGGGGATGGTTGATCCAGTTGGCCTCCTTGCGGCTGCCGATGAAAAACTCCGCGGAGGGGAAGATGAACTTTTGCGCGCCCCACAAGAGCACCACCAGGCAGAAGGCATTGATGGAGAGTTGTACCGCCTGTTTGAACGGCCAGCGCGCCAACGTCGTCAGGAGGCCGGCCATCCAGTTCGTGACCGTGATGCTGAGGGTGAAGGCGCTGGCAAGCACATAGGGCAGGGCGCCGACTCGATGCTGTTCGGCGAGCAAGAGCAGGGCGAGCGCAACCATGATCGACCAGGAGCCCCAGGTGTAGGAATTGGGCACAGGAAGCCAAAAGATGGCCGAGGCACTGGAGAGCCCGAGTGCCGTGAAGACGCAGGCATCGAGCGTCCGGCAGCCGAGCAGGCGCAGCAGGAGATACAACGTCCCTATCCAGATGCCTCCGAGGATGCTGGTCACGTACAAGACGGCTTGCAGCGGAGGGATCGCGAGCGTGTGCTTCACCAGATAGACGGGGACGAACGTGAGGATCGAGAACAGAGGATGGACGGAGGTCCGTGAATGGTCATCGGTGGTGGAGGTCATGTTCGAGACTTCACGAACCGTGTCTGATTCAAACCAAAAGTCCATCGATTGCAGCAGGAAGGCAGGGATCATATCGGCAATGAAGAGACAGGCCATGCCGACCGAGAGGGTCAGGCCTGCGGCAATCACCCAGTCCGTTCGCTTCAACCGCGCGTGATGATGCGGTTGCTCAGGGGCGGGGGAGGGCGAACCCTCGGAGTCCTTGTCCGGGAACTCCGGCTCCGGATAGGGAAGCACGCGCGCTGTATTGCCGTCTCTTTCGAGGGTCATACCTGCTCAGGCTGCCGGTGGAACGGAGGGGGGCACGATGGACATCCGCACGGTAGTACATCGGTCGATTGGGCCACGGACTGAAGCAGTACAGAGCCATGCATCTGACAAGGAGAACAGGGGGAGTCGGCCGCCCAGGAAGATCGAGAATGTGCCCTCAGGATGGTCAGCCTGGGGCATTGTGTATACTTTCTGTCAGAGGAGCGCGGTTACAGGGACACTCCAGGCAGAGGCGGACTGTTGTCCTGTTCGGAGCCGGCTGACCTTTCAATGATTCGGTGGGTCTGGACTGCCGCCCGATTACCTTCTCATTTGTTCGTGCGACGCGGTCGGCTGAGAGAGGTTGTCATCTTCCATGCATCAGTATGTGATCTTCTATGCGTGCGCTGCTCTGGCTGGCCTCCTGTGGTATATCGCGTTCCGGTCCGGCGTCGACCGAGGGGCCGTTCGTGTTCTCTTGGGCTGTACCTTGGCCGGCATGGGAACGTGGGCGTGGCAGGTGTCCGAACCTGGAGTGATCTTTTCCGACTTCTCCGTGGCCTACTATCCGGCCGGCCGGGCCATTCTTGAAGATATCCCCCATCTGTTCGTGCGATGTTGGGATACGCCGGTGTGCGGGTTTGTGAATATTCCCATTGTGGCGTTGCTCTTCACGCCGTTCTCGATGCTGACCCTCCGCCATGCCCAATGGCTCTTCGCCGGATTGTCGCTGCTCAGTCTGGTCATCAGCGTCGGCCTGCTCTGGTCCATGACCGACCGGGTTGCGTCCAGACGGTGGGGAATCGTTGCGCTCTTCATGACGAGCGGCCCCTTACTTTACAGCCTCAAAGAGGGCAATCTGACTCACTTCGCCCTGTTGTTGTTGATTGCCGGTGTCGTCTGCCTGGACAAAACGTGGGATCGAAGCGCGGGGAGCTGTTTTGCGCTGGCGGCGATCATCAAGCTGCCCCTGTTGCTGTTTGCGGTGTATTTCTTCGGCAAGCGGCGTTGGGCGGCGGTGTTCGGCTATGGCCTGACCCTGTTGACCGTGACGGGCCTGTCGATCTGGTATGCCGGGTGGGCCAGCCATGTAGCCTGGTATCGGGAGGTGATCCTGCCGCTGTCCGACAAGGGAATTGCCGCGTTTAATGTGCAATCGGTGCAGGGGCTGCTGCTGCGGCTGCAAGATGGTGTCCGGTTGTACGATTGGAAGCCTGTGCCGGTGCCCTGGGATGTCGGAGTGGCAGGGCAGGCCTGTGCGGCCTTGTTCGTCGGCTTGTCCGGTCTGCTGTTTCTTCGTAATCCCGGCATGCAGGTTCGAGAGGCGACGAATCTTGAGTTGTCGATGGTGCTCTGTCTCTCCTTGATCATCAGCCCGATTTCCTGGACGCACTATTATCTGCTGCTGTTGCTGCCGTTGTCGCTGTATGTGGGGAACCGCCTGCCGGTCGCGACTCATGGCGGATGGGCGGTGGGGATGACGTTGTGCCTGTTGCTGATCTCGCCTCCGGTAACGTTTTCAGGGCCGGATCAAGCGGCCGGCGATCAGATCCCGACGTTGTTTCTCTCTCATTATGTGATCGGGGCTATCCTCTTGTGGGGGCTGTGCGGGTACGCCCGTTGGTCTGTTGCGAATGTCAGCCGTCTACGGCTGGTAGCTGCACGTTCAGGGCCTCCCGCTCCGGTCAGGGCAGATCGGCCGCACGAGTCTGACGAGCCTCACACGCGATCTGCCTAAGCAGGCCCATTCATGAGTCCCTTCCACGTGGTCTGATCCTCTCGCCAAGCGGGTCGTTTCTCCTTCGACTTCCTAGAAGAACGGCAAACAGGACTGTGCTCATGAACATCTCCCACGGCAGTCAGGAATGGCCTCGATCCAGGACCCGCTCGGCCCGCACCACGTAGCGTAGCGGCCCGCCGGCCTGGATCGCATCGAAAGGAAAACAGGTCACCAGCACCAGCTCCTCTGTGTCTTGACCTGTCGGAATGAGCTCTCGCCGTGAATCCATGACTCGCTGTTCGATGATTCGATAGTGCAGTGTGGTCCCGTCGGTTCCCGTCAGGTCGAGCTGATCGTTCGGGCGTACTGCTCTCAAAAAGCGAAAATGCGTGTCCCGGTGACCGGTCAACATCACCGTGCCCTCCTGCCCGGGCAGAGCGCTGGAGGTGACGTGGCCGGGACCGAATGCCAGGGTCCGGCCAGACGCGCCGGCGAGGACGATCAAATCTACCGACGGGTGTTGCATGCGGAGCCGCGCAACCGGCCAGGTATCGGCCCATGGCCAGGGTTTCGGCATCGGCTCGCCCGTCAGAGCGCGGGACCAGGCCCGCTGCAGCAGAACCTGCGCGAGCCTGGCCTTGGCATAGATCCACGATCCTTCCCAGACCTGCCAGCCGCCGATGGCGAGAAGTCCCGCTATCAATATCGTCAGCAGGCGGGAGCCCGGTCTGAATCGACTCATACGACCGCCCGGCGGAATGGCCACAGCAAGCAGGACAACAGAAGTGCCGCTGCCCCCATCACAATGTGCACGTGTCCGTCGGTCGCAGTTCTCGGGAGGTTCGCGAGCGCGGTGAGGTCCTGCGTCCGCGCCGGATTAGTCGTGTGGTCGCGCTCAGCAGCCGGGGAGTCTGTCGGTCTGGCAGGAGTGATATCGACAGCGACCAGACTGGTGTATCGGCTGACCAGGTGGTGGGTAAGGGCGACGTCCAGCACGGCCTTTCGGATCGTCTCTTCAGCGCCCCCCTTGTAGGTCTCATCTATGAGCACCGCAATCTTTTGCCTGGCCCAGTAAACCGAGAGCCCTCCATGAGCGGTCGCATTGTTGAACGAGATCGGGAGTGACCAGGCTGCGCTTCCGATCCGTCCCTGCAGCATGGCCTGAGGAGGCAGCGAATCGGCTTTCAGTGCCAGCACGATGGGTTCGCCCTCATAGAGATCCGTGATGGTTGCCGGGAATTGTTCGAGTCCCGACCATCCGGTTGCATCGAGGGTGATGTCGTTGAGCACCGGATGCTCAAGTTTTCTGAACAGACCATCCAGCTTGTCCTTCACCTCATTCACATTGCCGATGTAGGTGAAGGTGCCGCGGCCTGTTACGGCAGCTTTCCGCATCAGATGACTGTTGGGCGTGGAGCCGATCCCGATGGTGAACAGGCGTCTGCTGCCCACGCGCTGGTGCAGCAGTTCGAAGAGCTCCTCCTCATTGCCGACCTGTCCGTCGGTGATGAGAATGATCTGCTGGAGCCGTGCGCTGTCCTGCGGGCTCTTGAGGGCCTGCCTCAAGGCCGGAAGTATTTCCGTTCCCCCGTCGGCGGTGAGTCGTTCGGTGTACGAGATGGCTTGTTGCATTGATTTGGTCGTCACGGGCTGTGGTATGGGGAACAACGACCGGACCGTGTGGTTGAATTGAATGATGTTGAAGCGATCCTGTGTGGTCAGCCGCGAGAGGGCGGCCGTTAATGATCCCTTGGCCTGTTCGATGGACGCGCCGGCCATGGATCCCGATCGGTCGATGATGAAGGTGATGTCCCGCGGAACTCGCGCCGCTGTCTCACGATGCTGTGTCGGTGGAACAAGCATCAGCATGGCATAGCTTGTGCCGTCTTTCTGTTCGGTAAAGACGGTGGCCATCGGTTCGGTTTGCGGCACCGGATGCCAGATGAGTTGGAAATCCCGATCAGCCGGGACCGCATCTTCCCGGAGACTGATCTGGTATCCGCCGTCCTGATCCTGAAGGCTGATGATCGGGTGAAACGGCGACTCCACCCGGGCAAGAGGAAAACCCGGGTGGAGTGAGAGCGAGAGGCTTAGGGGGTTGATCGTGCCGTCCTCGGGTTGGTGTACGGGCGGCGTAATCCGTGAGGCATCGGGGACACGATCGGTGCCTGGACCGGTGCCGGATCCTTGAGGATCCTGTCCTTCGACGATCACCGGGACGCCTGGGATGTACCGCGGCCCGACGGCCATGGGGAAGCGGAGTTGAAACCGGTCATTCTCGTAGCGGACGGTTTCCTGATATTCGAGCTCGATCGTCACATGTTCACCGGGTCCGATATTCGCGACTGAAGTGGTAAACAGATTCGGCCGTTCCTGTTCGACCAGGCCGGTCCGTTTCCCATCTCGCTTGGCCTGGTCGTAGACCTTTTTCGCCTCCGCCCGTTCCTTGATCCGGCCTTCAATGATCCGCTCCCCGATTTTCATACGGAGATGATCCACCGCGGCCGTCTCGGGCAGAGGGAACACGTAGATCCCTTCCAGCCAGTCGCCTTTCTTCTTGCTCGGATTGGTAAACTCCTGCCGGACGGTTGCGCGAGCAATCGTCCCGGTGACCGCAATGTGCACGTCCGTCTTGAGGATGGGCGCCGGTGTATAACGTCCGGCTTGGTCGGTTCTGAACATCAACGTGCCTTCCGTCACATCGGTGAGGCCCATAGTGGGAATGATGCCGGTATGGAGGGATTCGTCCGGTTCGGCGCAGGAGGTGGCCGGAAGGGGAGCGCCAAGTGCCAATGACAGAAAGAACGCACAGAGCGTGAGGCGGGCTGCAGAGGTTGTTGCGCGCTGTCGGAGAGGGCAGAAGCGGTCATTCAGCATAGGATCCTCGTTTCGTCATAGTTGTGGATGATCGATTGACGGCGGGTGTCCCCGGGAAGGACCTGGTGTCGTTCCCAGGGACAATCCCCGGCTGGTCAGTTGCCGTCGGTCGGCTCGGAGGTGAGTTCTGCCGGCTCGGAGGTTGTGAGCGGAAGGCTCTCGTTGCTCGCGTCGGTCTGCCCTGCTTCAATTGAGAGGTCGGGGTTGTTCGAGAACGGATCGGCCGCCGTTTCAGGGGCGACGGGAGGAACCACCATGTGTTCCTGGCCGATCTTCCGCATCTCCACGTGTACCCGCCGGTTCATGCGGCGGCAGACGTCGCTGTTGTCGATGCAGAGGGCGCCTTCTTCACCCAGGCTCACGGTGCGGATCGACGACTCCGGCACACCCAGCGCGATCAAGTGTTGTTTGACGGTCTCGGCGCGCTTCATGCCCAGGATCTTGTTGAAGCTTCTCGAACCCTGTTGATCGGTATAGCCCTGGAGCAGGATGCCCCAATCCCGCTCGCTCTTGAGGAATTCCGCGTGGCGCTGCAAGGCGGCCTTGCCGTCATCGGTCAATCCCTTGCGGCCGATTTCAAAGTGAATATCGTCGTGCAGGATGTCGGTACTTCGAATCGCCAACGGGGCTGTGTCCACATGGGTCGTTGGAATCGAGGCTGAGACCGGCGCGTGGTCTGTGGAGTCTTTCAGGACTTGCGAGACCTGGCTACTATTGAGGGCTTCTGCCGACGGGTTGCTATGGGCTGCCTCGTCGGCCTGGGAGTAGTACCAGAAGGCGGACACGACGACGGCGAGGAAGAACACCAAGCCGCTCATGATGTAGACATCCTTCATGTCCTTTTCCGGTCCCATGACGGTGGGAGTAACTGGTCCTGCGCTGACGCTGGCTACTGGGACTTTCTGCATGATTGCCTGCTCCTTGTGTTATAGGGCCGGGGGCTACCGGTCCGTCGGTTTCTGATAGATGAATCGACTGACCCTTCTGTTGCGGGGCCGGCTTGTTGATCCTCACCTCCTTCCTGCCGGGCTGCCCGCCGTTGGCCGGTGGGTAGAGCAAGGCGGAGGCCAGGGACCGTAACGAGGATGACGATTGGAAATGGCAGTCAAAACAAAGAGTTGCGAAAGCGTTGTCGATGCGAGTGAACAGCGATTCATGCGGGGATCAGCGGGGATGCGGGGATAGCCCCGCATCAAGAAGCCTGGTAGACGAGGTGGAGTAAAAAACGACCGCGTACCTCTCGCGAAGGAAAGCCATCCGGCCCTGGCGTCGTTGCTGGAAATGTTTTGCGAGGGTCCGCTGCTGCGGTAACATGGCCCGAAAAGCCGCCGACACCTGTTCTGAGCAGGGGTAGGGATGGGGCGTGAGGAGTCGTTGAATGAAAAAGTCTCTTCTACTGTTGTTGCTGCTGTGGGCCGCGATGTTCCCTTTGGCACAGGCGGGGGATTACCAGTTGATCATCGGCGAGCAGGTGGACGTGTGTGAAGCCTGTAAACGCAATCTGGAGCGGATGACGGTGCATCCGGCTTGTGAGCGGGATTATAGTGATCTACTTGGACTGGAAGCTCCTGAGTGGAAGCCGTTCGATGTGGGGGGCCATATCGGTGCGATGGAACGAGTGCTGCGGTATCTTGCGACCGGTGATGAGTTTACCGATGACAGATACAAGTCGGATGATGATCGAGACGCAGATCCGGTACGAAGAATCGGTATGAAGGAGGAGCCCTGGGCCTATTGGGCTCAGGTTGATATCAACAACGACGGGAAGGCTGAACCGGTGCTGAAGCTCCATTCGGCGCTCTGCAAACTAAGAAATGGCGGATCTATCGGCCAAGCCTATTCTGCTCCCATTGTGGTGCTCAATGAGGATCTCAGTGGCATCGATCGTGCCCTGACCGATCTCGTGGTTCAGAACCCTCGCAAGGAGGGAACGGTGGCCGGCACAACCAATTACCAGCTCTACGGGGTGTTCAGTTTCAAGGGGGAAATGTATTTCGACCGTTGGAATGACACCGACAGTGGAGATGAGAGCGAGCGCTTTACCCTGAGTATTTATGAAGCCAAGGGGAACACCACTCGAACACTGTGCCAGTTGAAAGAACTGCAGGTGAGAAGGTGGTCGCCCGGCAAGCCCTGCGCATTCCGCCACTGTCCCCCCGCGAAGCCGTTTCCCGTGCGTCTCACCCCCTGATTCAGCCGACTGTCGCCATTCTTCCCGGACGAACCTCGCTCATCGAATCCCCAGCCGCCAGAGCGATGTGATCTCTGCCGCTCGAGCGGCGCGGAGCGGATCGGCCTGATCGGAGGCGCGGGGATGATGCGGCCGGATATCGGTCTTGCCGAGGACGACGAGCCCGGCTTGATCGAACATGGCGAACAACTCCGCCCTGGTTCTCAATTCCAGATGTTCGGCCAGGTCGGACAGCAGGAGCCAGCCCTCTCCTCCCGGTTCCAGGTGAGCCGCCAGCCCGTTGAGAAAGCCGGTCAACATGCGACATTCCGGATCGTAGATCGCCTGTTCGATCGGGGAGGTCGGCCGTGCCGGGACCCAAGGCGGGTTGCAGAGCACGAGTGGCGCCTTGCCTTCAGGAAAAAGATCCGCCTGTACGACTTCCACTCGATCGGTCAGTTCCAGCCGGGCAAGATTTTCACGGGCGCACGCCAGGGCGCGAGGGTCCTGGTCGGTGGCAACGATGTGTGAGACGCCACGGCGGGCCAGCACAGCCGCCAACACGCCGGTGCCGGTGCCGATGTCGAAGGCGAGGACACTGGAAGGTAGCGGCGCGTCGGCGACCAGATCTACGTACTCGCTGCGAATCGGCGAAAACACGCCATAGTGGGGATGGATTCGATCGCCGAGGGCAGGGACGACAATCCCGTTCTTACGCCATTCATGCGCACCCACCAGTCCCAGAAGTTCTCGAAGCGACACCAGGGCCTGCCCTTCGCCGGGACCATAGGCCTCCGTGCAGGCGAGTCGAAGATCGGGAGCGCGGCGGAGCGGAATTTCGTAGTCTCCCTCAAGTGGCACCAGGAGCATGCCTAGTATGCGGGCGCGGCGAGACTGAGTCTGTCGATGAAAATGAAAGGACTCTGCCGGCGACGTGCCGGGTTTGGGGGGATGGCGGTCCGCGCGCCTCGCCATGGCGTTGAGTAACTGCCGGGCATTCTGGAAATCGCCCCGCCAGAGCAACGCGGTGCCTTCGCAGGCCAGGCGGTGGGCCGCGTCGGCGGTCATGCTGTCGTCCGCAATGGTCACACGCGCGGGCGGCGGGGCTCCCCATTCCGAGCGCCAGCGCGCGGAGCAGGACTGACCTGCTTCGGTCCAGCTGACCAGTGGAATCGCACTCACGACAGGACCTTGTCCGCGGTGCGTCGTACGTTTGAACGAATGTCCGGCACGGTGTGTCTCCTCAATAGAGGTCAGGTCTGGAATGAGCGTCGGTGAGTCGAGGTATTCTACCCGAAATGTTGTCGGACCAGGGTCTCGACGGATTTGAAATGCCGTTCGGGGAGATTCTTGAAGCGACGCTTACAATCGAGCAGGGCTTCTTCCGCGGTGGTGAAGGGCGTGATCGTGTCCAGCAGATGACCGTAGTAGTCCATCAGCTTGAGTTCGACGGTGCGTAGTAACGATGGATCGCCTGCCAGAGCGGAGGCTGCTTTGGTCTGATCTCTTCCCGACTCCACGAGTGCCTGAAAGCAGAGACCCTTCAGCCGTTGCGTGACGGTGCTGCGATCCCACCCCAGAGACTTGGCTGTCGCCTGCATATCGAACCGGTGTTGGCGCAACCGGTCCAGCACCGCGACGTCGCCGGCCGGATCGGGGAGGAGCGGTTCGGCCCCGGTCGCAATGACGGTGGGCGAAGGCTGCCTCGAGAGGCGGAGGTCGGCTGTTGTGATGATCGGTCCGTCGGAGAGCGCGATCGCCTGTTCGAGACACTGGAGGAGCTCTCGCACGTTGCCTTTCCAGCTCTGCTGTTGGAGCGTCGTCATCGCTTCTTCGGAGAGCCGGATGTTCGCGTGTGCCGGCTGCTTCGCCGCGTCCCGTACACAGGATTCTGCGAGGGGCGGAATGTCATCGGGCCGGTCCCGCAGCGGCGGCAGGTGCAGGACGAGGCCCTTGAGCCGAAAATACAGGTCCTCGCGGAACCAGCCTTCCGACACGCCGCGCTGAAGATCTTTGTTGGTCGCAGCCACGATACGGACATCGACCGTGGTAGGAGTCGTCGCGCCGACGCGATAGAAGGTCCGGTCCTGCAGCACTCGCAACAGCTTGCTTTGATGGTCGAGGCGAAGGTCGCCGATTTCGTCCAGAAAGATGGTACCGTGATGCGCGAGTTCGAAATAGCCTTTGCGATCCGTCAACGCGCCGGTGAAGCTGCCTCGCACGTGGCCGAAGAGTTCACTCTCGAAGAGTTCCGGGGAGATCGCCGCCATATTGACGGCGATGAACGGCTTGGGTGCCCGCGGGCTCAGACGGTGCACGGCGCGCGCAAACAACTCTTTGCCTGTTCCGGGCTCGCCGGTGATGAGGACTGTGACGGTGGACCGGGCGCCTTTCTTGAGATCGCGAAACATGGTCAGCATGGCAGCGTTTCTGGTGATGATGCCCAACTGCCCGCATTCCCGGCGCAGGAGTTCCTGTTCCGTATTTCCCAGAGGCGCTGAAGCAATCGTTGCGGCGCGCATGCTCTGAAGCTGCCGTTCGAGCTCATCCATCCGCTGCCGCGTGGCTTCTTCCTGCGCCTGCGCGTCGGCGATTTTGAGCTGCAGCTCGGCGGCGAGCTTGGTCGATTCGGCTTCCCTGGAGGCCGAATGAGACATGCCGGCGCGGGCCGATTCCAGGTCTTCTTCCAGGGATTCCACGACTGTCTCCCGGTAGATCAGTGCTTCACGAACCGCCACCAGATTCTGCTGAACCTGCAGCATGTCCTGCTCCAATAATGCCAGGCGCCGGGTTGCGACGATCTGCCCCAGCAGACTGGTCGCCACCAGCACGGTAAGAGCGGCGGTGACAGGCATCACAAAGGGCAGAACCCAATGGGCCTTGGTGAGTGAGACCAGACCGATGGCCAGATAGAGCAGGAGGCTGCCGGTACCCAGGAGCAAGCCCCTCCAATCAGGCCACCGGAGGACCATCCAGGCGACACAGAGACAAAGGACAACGGTCAGCAAAAGTCGTTGCATCGGAGAAAGCTCCTGTATCCAGTCCTGCGTGAGCAGTGTGTGGAGCAGGTGCGCCTGAATGAGCATGTCCGAGGCATCGTCGCCGGAAGGGAGAGTGCGTTCCGGTTGCGTGCGTGGTTGGGTGAGCAAAAAGACGACGTGGCCGTTCGCCAGCGTGCTGAGCGCCTCGTTATCCTTCCGGTCGAGGAGGCGGGAAAGTTCCAGCACGGTGATGGTGTGGAAGGCGGCGGGACGTTGCTGTCCGGCGAAGTTGAGCAAGAGTCGGCCTCGACGGTCGAGCGGCATCGTCAGGGAGCCCGTCGCACTGCCGGGCCACCGCGCGTTCTGCACTCGAACCTGTCCGGTGCGGCGTTCCACCTGATCGAAGGGCACCTGCCAGAATGTGGCGGCTAACGAGAAGCCCAGGGCAGGGAGTTCGTCCGTCCCGGTGCCGTGAAAGAGCCCGGCCCGGCGCGCAATGCGATCGGGGTCCAGGACCGGCTGTATGGCGCTTCGGCCCGGCGTGAAGCTGCGTGGGGGAACAGCGGAGGGAGCCGTCTCCTGTTCGCCCGGAGCCGTCGAAAAGGCGGGATAGGAGACGGTTCCGGCGGAGGTTACTGCTTCGGTCAGTAAGGCGTCACTGACGGCGCCGCCGAGGTTGGGAGGGCTCGGGAGGTCGAGCGTAATGTCGAGCCCGATCGCTGCCGCTCCCGCATCGTGCAAGGCCGCGATGAGCCTGGCGGGAAGACTGCGATCCCACATGCCTGCACCGAACTGTTGTTCGCTGGCCTGGTCTCTTATGACCAGAAGCAGGTGCGAGTCGGGGGCCGGCTGCGAGCGGAGTCGCATCCAGGTGTCGTAGGGTGCCCATTCGAGCGCGTGGTAGGTCACCGGCGCCGGCGCCCATAGGATTTCGGTGAGGGCGACGGAGGCCAGCGCCATGACGACGGCTTGCAGCCAGACATTCCTGACGAACAGGCGAGTGGCTATTTGCATGGGTCGTGGCGACTAGCGGGATGTTAAACAGGTCCGTTGATGTCCACATCCATCGCCTGCATGGCGCAATGGGTTCTGTCGAACGGACTGTGCGAACATCCTGCGAGCGGTGCTGCTCCTGCCCGTGAGACATACCGTCCGGCATGTCGAGGCCATTGAAATTGTGTCCAACAGCTTACTACGGTTTCGGAGTCTCGGGGGTGATTTCGTCGAGAATACGTTTGACCTCTTCCCGCGGCATCCCCTTCAGATAACTTTTGGCCTTGGCGAGGTCCGGTGCCAGGCCGAGCCCTTTGGCGTAGATGCGAGCCAGGGCCGTGCGTGAAGGAATCGCGCCGTCGGCCGCGGTGGATTCCAGATAACTCAGAATCCATTGGCCATGGGGGGGAAGCTGGCCGTCGAGGCCCTGCTCGTAGAGCTGGACCAGTGCCGCGTGCGAGATGTCGTTGAGCGCATAGGCTTCCCGCAGCAGGACCGGCAGGGCCTCGCCGGTGCGCCCTTGCTTGAGCAAGGTCGTGCCGACGGTTTCCGTGGCCTGGTCCCCCCGGTCCAGATCGGGGAAATCCAGCCAGAGCTGATCGCAGTAATTCTTGAAGGCTTCCGCCGCCGCCTTGGATTGTTTTGTCTGCAGATTGCCTTTGACCGCTGCCAGCCGCCGGAGTTGGGTCAGCGCCTGAGCCGCTTCCGGCAGACCTTGCTCAAAGGCCCGCGCCCACCAGGTGATGGCCATGATCTGGCTCTTTTCCACGCCCTGGCCTGAGCGGTAAGCGTTACCGAGAAAGTATTGAGCTTTGGCCAATCCTGCCAGCGCGGCGGATTCCAGTTCCTGCGCCGCGTCCTTGTCCCGTCCCGCCACTTTCAAGACCAGTCCGAGCCGGTAGTGAGCTTCGGCAAAGTCCGCTTTGAGTCGCAGGGCTTCCTGATAGGCCTTGATGGCAGATTGGACATTGCCGCGGGTGTAATGAATCGTCCCCATGCTGTAATGGGCCTGCACGAGGGTCGGATCCAGGCGGACGGCTTCCTGCAGTTCCGTCATGGCGTTGCGCCAGTCTTGCTTGGCCATGAGTGCGGTGCCCAAATCGAGATGAGCCTGCGCAACGGTCGGATGGAATCGCAGGGCGGTCCGGTATTCGTCGATGGCGCCATCGGTATCGCCCAACTGGAAAAGGGTTCGGCCCAGTGTGAGGCGTGGCTCCTGGGCATCGGGTTCGAGGTGTAAGGCTTGGCGAGCCTGGGTCAGGGTCTCCAACAGGCTGAGGGGCACGGGCGCTGGAATCGGCGTCGGCAATGCCGGCTGAGCAATGGATTCAGGAGGGAGCGGCTCTTCTCGAATCGGTTCCGGGGCCGGGATCGCCGAGGGGTCTTCTTGCGCGCCGGCCCAGGCCGGGTGAATGAGCAACGCCACGGCCAGGATCACAGGCCACCCTCCCTTGGTGGCGTGGTGCAGAAACATAGGTGCTGGCAATCCTCCACATGAAAAAAGACGTTCCTTTATACACATAGACGAAGCGGAAATTCCATGGAATCTCGTATGAAACATCTGCCGGGATAAGGTGCGGGAGTAATCACTGGTTGAGGAATGCGAGCGCGAGGACCATGGCGGTCATCAGACCCAGGAGGCCCAGTAGCAGGTAGCGCCACCAGGACAATTGATCCTGAACCGGCATGAACCCCAGGCTGACGCCTTCCGCCAGCAACCAGTTTCTGAATTCCTGCGGGGCGACGAGGCTGAGTCCCCGGTCCGTGCAGGAGGTCATGAATCGATCCACAACCACGCCCTGCAGCGCCGTGCGAATCAGCCTTTCAAGCCAACGCGGGAGTCTCAGGCGGTCGGCGGTCTGAGTCACGCATCGGTCGACCATGGCCTCGTATTCCTGTCGAGCCATGGCAAGACTGCGTCCTGCCGAAGTTGACCCCGACTGCATGGCAGGCAAGGCATGGAGCCATTCCCGGAGCGTGAGTTCCAGCCGCTCCACCGTCTGTTGGGCTGCGCTCAACACCCCCGCAAGGGCGCCGCCGACCAGCGCACCGACAACGTACAGGGCCGTCAGCGACCAGCTGCCCACTGCGGCCCATGTGCCATGGGAGGATACCGTGCTGCTGTAATAGGCGGCAGCCCCTCCGACGACGGCGATCGAGATAAGCGCGTGCAGGGGCAGAGACCAGAGCAGAGCCCGGAGGAATGTGCGGGGCCTCCTCGCGCTTGGTAGGGAAGGCTGATTCGCCATCGTGGCCAGTCGACGATCTCAGAGGTTTACGGGGAACTGGTTTGGATGAAACGGCCAGATTTTCCTGAGGCGGTTGATTTCCGAAGCGAGTGCGTCCGGCCCAAGTCGAACCGGTTCGTGCGCAATACGCCACACCGGTTCGAGCGGCGCGGGATCCTGAGGAAGGCGGGGAATCAGATGCCAATGAATATGCGGGAGCTGGTTACCGAGCAATTCATAATTGATCTTTACGGCCTGCCACTTTTGCGCGAGTAGGGCCGCGACTCCGGACACTTCTTCCATGAGGCGACTGCGTTCGTCGCGAGAGAGGTGAAAGAGTTCCGTGGCGTGGCGTTTCAGGACGAGCACGGTCCAGCCGGGGAGGAACTGGTCGTCATGCAGGTAGGCCCGGGTGAGTTCGCATTCGGCGATGAAATGACTCCGGTCGGGCCAGGTGCCGACACAGGCCTTGCAGGCTGGGGTGCTCATGGTTGACTCAGAGACTGGGCTTCTTGCGGCGTGATCAGGCCTTTTTTGATCAGTAGTTGAATCAGCTTGTCCGTGGTGGCCTTGTTCGGTGCGGCCGCGGCGGCAGCGGCCGCCGCCGGGCTCTTCTGTTTAGGTGCGTCACGTTTTTGCCCCATCACCCGGAAAGACGGGGTAAAGACCGCGACATAGTCCCGGTTCCGAATGCGGACGGTCACAGGGAGGCTCTCGCTGTTCGGGGTGAGGTCCGGCCCCGATCCTTGCGGGACGCGAAAAAACGGTCTTCCGTCCTCAGTGGTGCCGTCCTGGCCGATGATTTCCATTCTGTTCAGGAGGGATTCGCCGGTCAGGTTCTCACGATCCTGCCCACCGATATTGGTAATGCGATCCAGGACGATGATCAGCGAGTCGGCGATGAAGAGATCGGCGGAATTGTTGCGGACCGTCACATCGTACCGGTATTCGCTCGAAAAATTATCCCGGCTGCGCAGGGTGACGAATGCGGCGGCTTTGCCGCTCAAATCGATCAGTTCGGCTGCGGCGGCGACCAGGGGCATAAACGCGATGGCCAGTAGGAGGCAGGCGCTTCCCACAACAATGTGCATGGACCGCGTCTTCGCCATGATCCCCTCCCGGTTGTCGGTCAGCATCGGCCTCAGAATAACAAAGCCTCGCAGTGAGTGCGAGGAAATCCTCTGCCCGGGTCGTGGTTTGCTTGACACGTTCTTTTCACGGACGATATTCTGCCGTTCGGTCATCGACTGCGACTCATCACCCCTGCATGGCACCTACACGTACGACGTCTCCTCCGCTGCTGGTTCCGCGGATACTCGTTTCTCAACTGCTGCATCTCTATGACTATCCCGACCCGCGCCGACCCGGGCGGCTGATCAAGGGCTACGACTGTCCGCATGCTCTCCGGACGGCCCGGATGTGCGCCGCCGTGGCTCAGCGCATGGGACACCCGCCGGCACGAGTCAAACAGTACCAGATCGCCTGCATTCTGCATGATCTAGGCCGAGCCGGACTGGATCGACGGCTCTTCGGCCGGATCTGGTCATGGGCTCGCGCGCAGGGAATTCCCACCAGGCCGCGTGAATGGCGTGCGCTCCACCCGGAGACCCGTTATGGACGGGAAACCGAGGCCTTTGTTTCGCGGTATCGAAGCGCAATGGAAGCGGCCGGCATCGAACTGAATCCCTGGGCCTGCGAGCAGGTGGAAATGCGATTGGGGTATGCCCGAAGATTGGCCGCCCGCTTACGCACCGTCAAACCGCGTCTTCGTGAACTTTCGGTCACCTGGTCGCCGTGGATGAGCCGGATCATGCTGTATTACTACTATCCCGAGAAGCTGAAAGGGGCGCAGCCCTGGGTCCGGGAGCTGGCGGAAATCCTGGTGGCCTGCGAACAGTTCGAGGCCTATAGCAATCAGCGTCGCGGGCGCGACTATTATGTGCGGAAGCGTGAAGATGTGTCGGAAGCGTTTGCCTATTTGGATGCCCTGCAAGGTGAAGGGATCATCAGTCGTCCCGTGGTCCAGGCCTTGCGGGCGCTTGCGGCGGAAGGGGTCTTCGATCGCGTATTGGAAGAGGCCAGGGGGCGGTCGTTGTCGAAACGCGAGCGTACGTTCCTGCGCCGGGCGGGTCAGGAGGCAGTACATGCCGGTTAGAAGTGTGTCGATGCAGGTGAAGATGCAGGGCGATTGCCGGGTGGAGAATATTACCGGGCAGGTCCAGGCGGCGTTGAAACAGACGCAATTGTGTGCCGGCATTCTCACGATTTTTATCAAGCACACGACCGCTTCCGTGTTGATCATCGAGGATGAGCCGGGTATCCGCGCCGACACGAAAGCCTTGTGGGAACGGTTGATTCCGGCCGATCCGGACTGGCAGCACAATGTGCGCAACGCGGGAGAGGACAACGGCCACAGCCACCTGCGCGGTCAATTGCAGGGGCAATCGCTCACCATTCCCTTCAACGACGGGGCGATGACGCTGGGCACCTGGCAGCAGATCGTCGTGCTGGATTTCGATACCCGCGCACGAACCAGGGACCTGGTGCTGCAGGTCATCGGTGAATAGCATGCGTCTGAGCCGGGCGAGGCGGAGGGGGCAGCGGTTGAGGGCTGCGTTGGTGGCAGTGCTGACGATGGTGGTGTCATCGCCGGGCTGGCTTCCGGCTGCGGAGGGCACGAACGGGCTGTTGATTGCGCAATCTGCCGCGCCGACCGAGCTCAGTCCGGAGGAACAGGCGACCATCGCCGTGTTTGAACGCGCCACCCGGTCCGTGGTGTTCATCGCCAACACGGCGATGCAGCGCGATCCCTGGTCGTTCAATCTGTTCGAAGTGCCGCAAGGCTCGGGGACGGGCTTCGTGTGGAGCCGGCAGGGCCACATCGTCACCAATTATCATGTTATTTACGGCGCGGATGCGATCACGGTGACCTTGGCCGATCGTACGGAATTCAAAGCAAAAGTCGTCGGCGCCGATCCGGATCACGATCTTGCGGTGCTGCAAATTCAGGCTTCCGAAGCCGCGCTCCAGCCGGTGATCATCGGCAATTCCCAGTCGCTGCGTGTCGGTCAGAAGGTGCTGGCCATCGGCAACCCTTTCGGGCTCGACCATACCCTGACCACGGGAGTCGTGAGCGCTCTTGGCCGTACGATCAAGTCGATGAGCAACCGGACGATCGAAGGCGTGATTCAAACCGATGCGGCGATCAACCCGGGCAACTCCGGGGGACCGCTGCTGGACAGCGGCGGCCGGTTGATCGGCGTGAATACCCAGATCATGAGTCCGAGCGGTGCGTTTGCCGGCATCGGGTTCGCGGTGCCCGTCGATACGGTCAACCGGATCGTGCCTGAATTGATCAAGCATGGAAAGCTGATCCGACCCGGACTGGGCATCTCGCTAGTGCCGGATGCCATGGCCCGGCGTTGGGGTGTCAAAGGCGTGATCATCGGAAAGGTCGGCCGGGGGAGTATTGCCGAACGGATCGGGCTGCATGGGGCGCGTGAGACCGGCGGAGGCCGGATCGAGCTGGGCGACATTATTGTCGCGGTGGACGGCAAGCCGGTCGACACCATCGACGACCTGATGGATCTGATGGAACAGCACAAAGTCGGCGATGAGGTGACGATCGAGTACGTCCGGGGCAAACGTCGGCTCCAAGTGGTTGCGCCGCTGCAGGCGGTCAATTGATCCGCGGAGCCGCGAGAGCCGCAGCGGCTAGCGCGACAGTGGAGTTGTGCTCTGTGTTAGGATGACCGGAGTTGGACCAGTCGGAGGAATTGATATGAGCGACCATCGAAATCCGGATCAGCCAGAGTCGGGCGGGCAACAGCCGCCGCGCCGTGAGGCCTCTGCCTCGTCTGATCCGATCGAACTGATAGAAGAATGTCTGGCGGCATTTCCGGACGGCGATCCGCGCCAGAAGCTGCTCTATAAATTACGCCATGTGGTGACGGCCCAGTCGGTTGCACAGGACCGGCGCGACACCGAGTTGAAAAAACTCAACGAGGTGGTGGCCAAGTTGACGGCGCCCGCCAATCGAGTCGGTCTGCTGCTCGAAGTGCCCGCTGAAACTGTGGCTCGCATCGTCGTCGGAGGGGCGGAGTACTACGCCAACATCGACCCGCGTCTCCCGGTCGAGGATCTTAAGATCGGCACGCAAATTCTGGTGAATGAGGCCTATACGGTGATCAAGGCCCTGGGATACGACCGCAACGGACCGGTGCTGAAGGTGGCCGAGGTGTTGCCGGATGGGCGCATTCGTTTCGAACAGGATATGGGCCGGCAGGCGTTGATTCTGCAGCGGTCCAGCGATTTACTGGGGATCGATCTCAAAGCCGGCGACGAAGTCCGGATCGAGCCGACACACCGGATCGCCATCGAAAAGTTTGAAAATCGCCAGGCGAGGACGCACCTCCTCGATGAAGTGCCCAGTGTGACGTGGGAGCAAATCGGCGGGCAGCATCAGGCGATCGAAGCCATCCGGAAAGCCATCGAATATCCGCTGCTCCATGCCGACACGTTCACGAAATATCAATTCACGCAGCCGAAGGGCTTCCTGCTCTATGGACCGCCTGGTTGCGGTAAGACCTTGATCGGGCAGGCCGCAGCCGCCAGTCTGGCTCAGCTCGTCCGTGAATCGCAGGGGCAGGGAGCTGCGGATGGCAAGTCAAAGAACCCGCCGGTCACGAGCGGCGCGTTCCTGCACATCAAAGGACCGGAGATTTTGAACATGTGGCTGGGCGAATCCGAGCGGATCGTCCGGGACCTGTTTGCCAAGGCGCGCGCCAGACGGAAAGAGGGGGCCTTGCCGTTTATCTTCATCGACGAAGCCGAGTCCGTATTGGGGACCAGGCGGTCGATGCGGTCGTTCAACATCAACAATACGCTGGTGCCGATGTTCTGCGCCGAAATGGACGGCATCGAGTCGCTGCAGGATGTGGTGATCATTCTGGCGTCCAACCGGCCGGATCTGATCGATCCGGCGGTCCTCAGGCCAGGTCGAATCGATCGAAAGATCAAGGTCGCGCGACCGAGTCGGGAGGCGGCCGTGGAGATTCTTGCGGTGTATCTCACGCCGTTGTTGCCGCTCGACCGCGAGTTGCTGGAGCGGAACGGACAGGACCATGACGCCGCCCGCCGCGCCGTGATTGAGCAGGTGGTCGACAGTCTGTTCGCGCGGACCGATCAGAATCGCGTGTTATCCATTCGGCTTCGGAACGGCCAGAACAAGGTGCTGTATCGCGGCGATCTCGTCAGCGGTGCGATCCTCTCCTCGATCGTCCAGCGGGCGAAAGAGAAGGCGATCGAACGGGTGGTGGCACAGGCCGGGGCGCCTAACGGCGACGGGATCCGCGCGCAAGATCTGCTCGATGCGGTGCATGAGGAATATCGCGAAGGTGAGATGTTGCCGCCGGACGATGCCGCCGAAGAATGGCTCAAACTGCTGGATCATCACCCGGAACAGGTCGTCGGCGTCTCGTCGTTTCGCCGCGGTCGGCCGACGGAAGAGCGATTGGTCAACCAGATTATCTGACACGGCCTATGCATCTCTTCGGCATTGAAACGGAGTATGGCATCACCCGCGAGGATCTGGATGCCGTCGATCCCGTCGAGGAATCGATGGAACTGGTCCGTGCCCACTTGCCCGGCAAGTTTGAACGGCGCTGGGACTATCGGGGTGAAGATCCGCATGAGGACGCGCGCGGTTTCCGAGTCTCCGGTCTGCAACAGGACAAGGAGGAGGACGACTTCGCCAAGGTCGATGCGCATCGACCATTTTCGTTTCACGAGATGAAGAGCGATCTGGTCCTGCCGAACGGTGCGCGGTTTTACAACGACCATACGCATCCGGAATATTCCACTCCGGAATGTCGCACGCTCAAAGATGTGTTGGCGCATGATCGGGCCGGAGAGCGTATTGTGCAGAGGGCGGCGGATCGGCGGAATCAGCAACTCGGCGGCGCGCACGTCCAACTGTACAAAAATAACACCGACTTTCACGGCCACAGTTATGGCTGCCACGACAATTACCTGGTGTCGCGTTCCCTGCCGTTTCCTCAGCTGGTCAGCGGCCTGTTGCCGTTTCTGGTGAGCCGGCAGTTGGTGGCCGGAGCCGGGAAGGTCGGGATGGAGGCGCAGGAGTCGGGTTTCGTGCCGGGGCCATTTCAACTCTCACAACGGGCCGACTTCATGGAGGCTGAATTAGGCGTCGATACGATGCACAACCGGCCCATCCTGAATACGCGAGATGAGCCGCATGCCGACCGAACTAAATACAGGCGTCTACATCTGATCCTCGGCGACGCGAACATGTGCGAATACGCGACTGCGCTCAAGGTCGGCACCACCAGGCTGGTGCTGGACATGCTCCAACGTGGGGCGGCTCCAAGACTGGAATTGGAACAGCCGGTGGCCGCGATCAAGCAACTCTCCAGAGATCCTGACTTGAAGACAACGGTGCGATTGAAGGATGGCCGGACGATATCGGGACTGGCGATCCAAGAGGAATATTGGCACGCAGTGAGTCGATGCTGTGCGGGCAGTGATCCGGACGCCGACTGGGTGTTGAGGGAATGGCAGGAGACTCTCGGTGTGCTTCGTCAGGATCGCACGCAATTAGTCGGGAAGCTCGACTGGGTGACCAAGCAGTGGCTGCTTGAGACATTCGTGCGGGAAGAACGGCTGGCGTGGGAAGATCCATGGCTCGCCAGTTTGGACTTGGAATATCACAATGTGAACCCCGACCGTGGCCTGTATCTGGGGCTCGAAGCGGAAGGGAAGACCTGGCGCATGACGAGCGAGCGTGACATTGCGCAGGCCCTGGTGGCGGGCCCTTCCGATACCAGGGGCGGGCTTCGCGGATTGTGTGTGAGACGGTTCCCGGAGCAGATCACGGGGATGCAATGGGAGCGGGTGCAGTTTGCCGGGGGGCTGCGTGCGCGGACGCTTGAGATGGGTGACCTCTTTGAGCCGGATGCGGTGCAGGCCTGCGCCGCGGTGTTGGAAGCTGCCGCGTCTCCAGCCGATGCGCTGGCGGCGTGGACGAGACGAAAGGACGGGTAACCATGCGATATATGTTGATGCCGGAACGTCGTGAGGCGCCGGGCGATCCCATGCCGAAACCGTCGGGGCCGTCGGAGGAAGGCGGGGGGCCTCGGCGGCCTGAAACGGGCTCGCCGGACAAAGATAATTTGCTGAAGCGGATGCGGAAAGTCGATCCGAAGCAAGCGGAGCGCTATCGACAACGAACAGGAGAGTAAGGCGCGTTCGGGTTAAGAGTCAGGCGTGAGGGGGTAGTTCATCGATCTGGCGGCCCGACGCTTCACGTTTCACGCTTCACGAGGGGTTTGTGTAATGGGGATGCAAGGGGACTTCTTTCAGCTCTTGAAGGAGCAGGGGTATCAGTTCGGGAATCCTGTTGCGGCGGCGGCCGGGATGGAAGTTCCCACTGCCACCACGATTCTGGCGTTGAAGTATCGCGACGGTGTGTTGGTCGCGGGCGATCGCCGGGCGACGGCAGGCAACATGGTGATGTACGACCGCACCGACAAGGTGCTGGAGATCGATCGCCACAGTGTGATGGCCATCGCAGGGGTGCCGGCGACGGCGTATGAGATGGTACGGGTGCTGGAGCATTCATTCAAATACTACCGGCGCACGCAATTGCAGGAGTTGAGTTTCGAGGGAAAACTGCGGGCGGTCTCCAAGTTGCTCAAGGAGAACGTGCCGGCGGCGTTGGCAGGGACCGGGGCCGTGGTTCCGGTCTTTGCCGGATATGACCACGAGCAGGAGTCTGCGAAGATTTATTTTTACGATATTCTGGGTGCGGAGTTTGAAGCCGTGGAGTATGCCGTGTCCGGTTCTGGCTCGCCGACGATACGCGGTATCCTGCATTATGTGAACACATGGGGCCCGCAGCCCCTGGCGACCCTCCCTGAGGATCAGGCCACGATCCAGGCGCTCCGGTTGCTGTCCAGTGCGGCGGAGTTCGATTCGGCCACGGGCGGGGTGAATCGGGAGCTGAATCTCTATCCGGTGGTAAAACTCATCAAGGCGTCCGGTGTGCAGACCATCCCGGATGCCGATTTGAAACGATTGCACGAGAGCGAAGTGCTGCGCGGACGCTGACAGATAGACGGCTGGTTATTGACCCCTATGGTGAAGGTGGCACGTTATGTATGAAGAACCCTATCGGTGGATCGAGGCGGTCGGCAATCGACGCCAGTATCTCGATGAACAGTTTGCGAAGGGCTCACCGGTCGTTGCGTTGGCCTATGCCGACGGGATTTTGATGCTGACCGTCAGCCGCGGAACGCCCAAACTCTACGAGATTTACGATCGTATTGCGCTGGGCGGAATGGGGCACCCGGCGGATCTGGAGAAGCTGCGCTTTTCCCTCCTGGAGATGGCCCATGTCGAGGGGTTCAACCGATCGCCCTCCGATGTCACGGGCGCCAGGCTGATGAAGTATGGGCTGGCACCGACCATCAAGCAGGCCTTTGAAGAAATATATAAAGCGCCCTTCATCGCCAAAATTTTGCTTGCCGAATTGGGCGTGAAACCCGAGCGGGACCTGTTTCTGTCGATCAACTACGACGGAAACTTTGAGGAGAGCCGGGGCTGGGCGGGATTGGGCGCAACGTCTTCCGTGCAGAGCCGGATGCGACGCTATGTTGAATCGCAACCGGCGTTTGCGCAGGCCTCGCTGGCGCAGGCCGTGGAACTCGCCCTGTGCACCTGGGCAGTCGGCTCGTTAGCGCAAGCGGCGTCCGAGTCTCCGGCTGCGGAGTCTTCCTCACCCCGGGTATCGGACGAACAGACGGAAGGGGACGGGTCGAGTCTCCCTGACAAGGCGGCGCTGCTGGCGCATGTGCGTCAGACCGTTGCCGAGAAATCATTGGAATGTGTCCTACTGGAGCGCCGCGGGCCTGGATCGGCTAAATATCGCGCGCTTCGTCCCGCTGAACTGGGCGGTCTGCTACCGCCGGCCGTCAGCGAACCGGCCGCCACATAACATGCTGAACCGTATCTTCGGGCTTGAAACGGAATACGGCCTCCTGGTGAACCAGGAGCGGCCCGACCATTCGCCCTCCTGGGTGGCGCAGCGGATTCGTGACCACATTTTTCAAGTCGAACGGCAGGGAGTCCTCGACTTGCACCATCGTGGCCATGACGAGCCGCCCGGCAACGGGGGGTTTCTGACCAATGCGGGCCGCATCTACATCGACATGGGGCATCTGGAATATGCGTCTCCGGAGTGCACGACCCTGGCGGATCTGGTGGCATCGGATCGTGCCGGAGATCGCATTATTCAAGATGCGGTGACGGCGCTGGGGCTCGACGAGACGGTGTCGCTCATCAAGAACAATATCGATCACGAGACCGATGCGACGTTCGGCTCGCATGAGAACTACCTCGTCACGCGACAATTTCCCTTTTCCCGTCGCGGCCTCGGTCCGCTGGTGACGTTTCTGGTCACCCGCCAGGTGTTCACAGGGTCCGGACGGATCGGCTGCGCGAGCGACCCCAACGAATGGGTGCAAGTCGGAGGACTCATCCTGCATCGGCCTGGCCTGCGGGATGCGCAGGATCGATCGATTGTGCCGTTCCAGATTTCTCAACGGGCCGACTACATCGTCAACGACTTCTTCGAGTGGGTGCAACACAACCGTGCGATCGTCAATACACGCGACGAGCCGCTGGCCGATCCAAACCAATACCGCCGGATTCATCTCCTGTGCGGGGATTCGAATATGGCCGAATACGCCACGGCGCTCAAGATGGGGACTACCGGGCTCGTGCTGCAACTGATTGAGGCCGGTCAGGCCCCGCGCGGTCTGGGGATCCAGGAGCCGGTCGAGGCGCTGCAGGATATTTCTCGCGACCCGGATCGTCAATGGATCGTCCGCCTGGAGTCGGGACAGTCGATGTCTGCCGTCGATATTCAGGAACAGTTTCTGGCCGCGGCCCAGCGCCATTGCAAGGGGCAGGACGAGGAGACGGATTGGGTGCTGGAGCAGTGGGAGTCTGTGCTGACCGATTTGCGCGGCGGGTACGAGAAAGTAGTCGGACGGATCGATTGGGCCTCGAAGCTGTGGTTACTGGAGACCTATCGGGAGGCCGAGCGGTCTGCGTGGGACGATCCCATGTTGAAGAGTCTCGACCTTGAGTATCACAACCTGCATCCTGAGCGGGGACTCTGCTACGGTCTCGAAGAGGAGGGGCGGGGGCCGCGCCTGACGACCGATAAGATCGTCGCCCTCGCGCAGGTGCATCCGCCTCGCAACACACGGGCGTTTGGACGCGGTGAGTTGGTCAGGCATCTCCTCGAGAGCGGGGCGGCCGGAGTCGTGCCGGATGGGCCGCTCGATTTCGAGGAGCAGATGGCCTGCGAGTACATCATCAATTGGTCGAATTTTAAACTGCGTGGAACGGCGCCGTTTTTTATGGCGGACCCGTTCAAAACCTACGTGCAGGATGTGCGTAGCCACCTGGCCGCTCGATAGGCTCCCCTCTACCGCTTCAATCCCATCCGTTCCAGGGCCCCTTTCGACACGTCGAACGCGAAGCGCAATTGGACTGCGTAATACTTTTGAACCAAGCCGGACTGGTCCAGTGGCCGGTCTTCTTCGCGGTAGAAGGCCAGTTCCGTATCCTTCCATCGGACGGCGATGCCGACGATCCAATCGAGCTCGGAAGGGTTCAGGGTGTTGCTCGCTTCCCGGTCGGTGAAGAGATTCATATCTCCGTACAGGACGACCTTGTTTTTGTAGACGTCCAGGTCGGCATGGGCGACGTACCGGAACAGGGCGCGGCCCGTGTTGTTGGGGCGGGCGAAGTATTGACTATTGTGGAAGAGCCATCCCGCGCCGGCGTAGGCCGTGAGATTCTGGTTCGGGAAGGTATGCCGCCACCAGCTGGAGTCCTGAATCGCTTGAAATCGGGCTGTGACGAGCGCATCAGCGTAGGCCTGTTTCAGCCCGCGACGGTCCAGCGGGGCATCTCGTTCGTATTGCAGCCGCCAATTGAAGCGATCGAGCACGCCGGTGAAGGCAAAGGTGCCGTCCCATTCCGTTAATTCGATCCATCCGTCAGTGCGGTCCGAGAAAAAGTTCTGGTCGGTGTAAAACGTGAGATATTGCTTATAGAGGTCCGTTTCCACGTGCAGCATGTGGCGCATGCCGACGAGTCCGGTATTGTCAGGCCTGGCGGCGAAGGTCGGATTCTTTACAAAGGCACCGGTCAACAGATAGCCGCCGAACAGCGTTTCCTCTTCCTCGCGCGCTTCATGTTCCGGCTCATCCATGGAGGGGAGCGGGCGCCCGTATTTTTCCAGCCCGAACGCCGGTTCCGGCCAGGGCACAATCAGCGCCAGTAAGCCGGTGAGCAGTACTAGCCAAGTTGGAGCAGAACCCCTGTATTGCCGGGATGTCATTCCGGGCAGTTGGCGAAGATCTCTTCGCAGTCGTTGGAGGCATCGACTGAACTCGGTACGAAGCGATACCGCACCTGGTCGACTCGTTGGTGCTGGATCACGACCGTTGCCCAGCAGCCGTGATGCACGGTGGGACGGCTGCTCTTCGAGGACACCATGGATTCTTCCAGCAGGGGGGCTTCTCGGTAGTACCGGAGCATGGTCATCGCTCCCTCTTCCCGTTCTTGGAGGGGGGGGCCGGCGCAGGCCAGCACCTGTTCCTTGGTTTGTCCTCGTAGTGCCTGCTGATGAGGATAGCCCTCGGTGATAGGCGGCGTGCTCTGACAGCCGAGGAGGATTCCGGCCAGGAGGGTGATCAACATGCCGCTGTGAGTACGACTATGACGTGGGCGCATCGTGAGTATTCAGCCTGACCTGTCGGGGACTGTGAGTAGCATACCTGCGGGGTCAAAGCAACCAACTCGGACCGATTCTCCGATGCCTGCTTTCTCGTCGGGCCAGCTTGCGCTGGGCCGTGATGTCGGTCACTGAGGAGGGGCGGCATCAACCGTCATCGGCTCGCCGATGCCCGTGGGCATGGCAAATTCTGCCGCGTGAAATTCCTTAATGGCTCTGGCTGTGAGGCGGAGATGAGCGTCTCGCCGGATCTGTGCGGGGCCGTTGCGCGAAGTGAGGAATCGGCGTCAGGATCATGACGGTCGTCATCGTTCTGACTTGCTGTGGTGTCTTTCGTGCGCCGAAAGGCATGGCGAAGCGAGTCGTTCGGCCTGTTGCTATCATCTAAGTTAATTTTTGTAGGTAACTGCATTTTTTTCATGCGGATGAGTTGACAATTATGTCTAATTCCCTAGAATAAGCTTCGAACATTGGGTTGTTATGACAGCCGCTGTGTGCCAACTCTGAGGCCGTGCGTGTCGTTAATCCTTCCCTTGTTAGGCCAGCCGACCCCCTCCCGCATCTTTGGAATCGTTCGTGCGCTTGCAAGAGTCCAGCCTCGCCCGGAGCGAGCTCTGTGAGCGGGCGACGACGTCCACACGTTATCCAATTCGATGCTGTGCAACACGCAGCACTCAATACGGCGGGAGGGAATGTATGTCGAAGCACATCGCTGCGCGCAATGAGAGTGTGTCTGTGATCGGCCTGCTTGGCGAGGAGACCGGGCGGCACTCTTCGGTGACGGACCGGAAGAAAACCAGCGATGCCTGGTCCCTCTCTGTGGCGGAGCGGCGGGCTTCCCGGCGCCTCGATACTCGCATCTCGACCCTCCTTCACTTTCAGGATCATGCGTGGAGAGGTCAGACGAAAAGCCTGAGCTTAGGCGGGCTCTCGATGGAATTTGCCGAGGACATCCCCGCCATGTTGAACCAGCAGATTCTGTTCAGTCTGAAGCCCGGGACCGGGCAGCCGGACAGTGCGGGGATTGTGTGCGGGATCCGCATCTCCGAAAGTGTCCTTGATTCAGGTCGGACCCAAAGAGGGGTGATACTCGCCGTTCAGTTTGTGCGGTTGAGTCCAGGCGATGAGCAGGTGGTCGCCATGTGGATGAGCGATGGCCGCGCACGGCCGAAAGGGCTGCATCTCGCCGCCGCATTAATCGCCCAGGAGAGTGAGGATGTCCTTATCGACACCGAGGCCCGGCAGCCGGTCGTTTCCCAGACCGCGCGCCCGCGCGCAGCCCGGGTGCCTGAGCGTCCGCGGCAGGAGCGGCGGCGTCATCAGCGGATCACGGTTGGATTGAGCACTGAGGTCAGTCTCCGGCTGGGAGGCGGTGGTCGGGTGTTGCCGGGGGCGTTGACGACGGATTTGACGTCAAACGGGGCTTGTGTGTGTCTGTCGGCCGAAGAGGATTTGCTGGGTTCAGAGTTGGAACTGAGATGGGTGTCACCGAGTGTCGCCCAGCGAGTGTCTTCTGCTTCCATGCCGTTTGTCGGCTGCTCCGTGGTGGGCGAAGTGGTATGGACAAGACCGGGAGAGGCCGGTGCTCTTTCCGGTCATCGGCAGGTTGGTGGGCGGACGGTGTTGGCGGGTGTGCGATTTCTCCCGGTTGCAAAAGAGGCAGAGGATATCATCGAGCACCTGCTCGGGCAGCAGCAGGGCGAGGGTGTCGCGGCCAGGGCGGAAGGGCCTTCCGTCATCAGTGAGTTCTCGGAGTGTGTCCGCCCGTCCGGTCACCGCATCGCGCTCTGTCACGATCGGCCTCGAACCGATCTGTCGGACGATGCACCGATTGTGGTGTTGGCTCCAGGGTATGGGGAGAGCAAACGCGATTATGTGCCGTTGGCCTATTACCTAGCCGGTAATGGGTTTCATGTCGTGCGCTTCGACAATGTGAATCATGTCGGAGAGAGCGATGGATTGGTGACGCAGTTTCGCCTGGAGGATATGGAGACCGATCTGGAGACCGTGCTGGACTACGTGGCTGCTCAATGGCCGGGCCGATCCATCGGCCTTGTCGCGACCAGCCTGGCCGGTCGCGTCGCGCTCAAGGTTGCGGGGCGAGTTCCTCACTTGGGGCTGCTGGCGCTGATTAATGGAATCATGGATGTTCAGCATACGTTGCAGGCCGTCCATCAAGAGGATCTGATCGGCGAACATCTGGCCGGTGCGCGCAAAGGGGTGGTCAACATACTCGGCCTGACCATCGATGCGGATCGTTGGCTGGAGCATGCTGTTCAGGGAGGCTATGCCGACTTACGCAGCACCGAGCAGGACGCCGAGCGCCTCCATGCTCCCGTCGTGCTGTTTCATGCCGAGCAGGATGCATGGGTTGATCCGTCCTCCATCGAGGCCGTCGGCGCGGCGATGGGTGAGAATCTCCGCCACTCCTATGTGGTGCCGGGCGCTTTGCATCGACTGCAGGAGAGTCCCCGGAAAGCCCGCACCGTCTACCGCCAAATTGCCCTGTGCTGTCAGGAGGAGTTGTGGCCGGCAAGGTCGATGGCGCGGATGGTCGAACCATCGCATCGAGAAATCGGCGTGCAGAACCGCGCGGAACGCGAACGCAGCAAGAAGCGTCGGCCGATGGGCAAGTCGGATCATGTGGCGTTCTGGCAGGAGTACTTACATAATTTCCAGACAATCCCGAATGTGGCCGACTTTTGGCGGCTCATGGATCATGTCTATCGCCTGATGGGCGACTGCCATCACGGGGAACGGATTCTGGATGCCGGGTGCGGCAACGGGAATCTCGGTGTGTTCCTGCAGCTCAATCAGGCGTTTCGCCAGCGCTATGCCAGGCGCGGAGATTTTCGCTCGCCCGACTATGTCGGGGTGGATTTTGTCCCGACGGCGCTGGCACAGGCCATGACCAACTTCGAACAGGTGGGGGCGGCGCTACAGGGGCAGTTTTATGAAGGGCTGCGAGCCTATGTGCCGATGTCGATGCGGGTCTGCCGGGCCGACCTGGAGTCTCCGCTGCCGTTTCCCGATCGTTCCTTCGACCGGGTCGTGTGCAATCTTGTGATCGGGTATGTGCGCGACCCGCTGTTCACGCTTCGGGAATATCTGCGCGTGTTGGCGCCCAATGGACGGTTGGTGATTTCCAACCTGAAGCCGTATGCCGATCTCTCGGCGATTTATCGCAGCTTCGTGGAGACGGCTCAGACGCCGGACCAAATCGATGAAGGGCGTCGCCTCCTGGACAATTCTGGTAGAATCAAAGAGCGGGAAGGCGAAGGCATTTTTCATTTCCATTACCAGGCGGAACTGGAAAGTCTGTTACGCGCCGCCGGCGTCACGCATCCGCGGGTCTATTCCACGTTCGGAAATCAAGCACTCATTGCCGTGGCCGATAAGGGCCTGGCGAACCTTACGGTGGCGGCATGATGACACGGCCTCGGCCCTACCAGAGTACCTGAGATGAAAGTGCTCGCGTTCAGCGCCCTGGTGAATGCGTTGGCTGCGACAGGGCTCGGAATGTTCGTCTACTTCCGGGATCCTGCCGCCGCGCGCAACCGGATTTACGGGCTGTACTGTCTGAGCATTGCCTTTTGGAGCGTCTTCTACTGCGGCTGGCAGCTCACGGAATCCAAAGACCTTGCGCTGAGTCTGCTGCGCTTGGTGATGGCCGGCGCATCACTCATCCCGATTCTGTATTTTCACCACACCGTCACCTTTCTTGACATTACGGCGCGCCACGCCAAAGCCTTGAAGATCGGCTATGGTCTGGCGGCACTGTTTCTGCTGGCCGATACGACGCCCTGGTTCGTGGCTGGGGTGCACCCTGCGATGTCGTTCTCTTTTTGGCCGGTTCCCGGGCTCTTCTTCCATCCCTTCCTGCTGTATTTTCTCTGGTATGTCGTCTACGCGACCTCGCTCGTCGGGGTCGCCCTTCGGGATGCGAATGGCATCCGACGCCATCAATATGCGTACATGCTGGCCGCCAGCATCATCGGGTATGCGGGCGGGGCCACGAATTTCCCTCTCTGGTATGGCGTGCCGCTGTTGCCTTACGGCACGGTGCTCATCACGATGTATACGGCGTTGATGGCCTATACGATCGTTCGGTACCGGCTGATGAATATCAGTGTCGTCCTGAACAAGGGGCTCGGGTATGCCATCGTGCTGGCGATTATTGTCGTGGCGACGTCCATCGGTGCGGTGCTCAGTAATCGCGCGACCGGACATTCCACCCCGCCGTTGCTGGCCGGAACGCTGTTTCTGATTTGCGCCTTATGGGTGCTCAGCAACAATCCCCGTTCCACGTCGAATACCATCTTCAGCGCCGTGTGTGGGGCCGCCTGCCTCTGGTTATTCGGCTGTTTCATGCTGTTTTCTGCGTCGCGGGAGGATGAGGCGCTCTTTTGGGTGCAGGTGATTTACACCGGAGTGGTCTTTTTGCCTGCGTTGACCTATCACTTTGCGCAGAGTCTCTCCGGAGGGGCGGCGCATGACCGCCTGATTGTGTGGAACTATGCCGTCGGCGCGCTTTTTTGGAGCCTGTTGTTCACGCCGTATCTGGTTGATGGCCAGTATGTCTACTACTGGGGTCGATATCCCAAGGCCGGGGTGCTCCATCCCTGGCTGGTCGCGTACGTGGTGGCGGGCGGGGGTGTGACGGTTTATCGGCTGTATCAAGGGTATCGGCTCCACCTCAGTTCCTCCCCGCTGCTTGGCGCCCAGCTGAAATACACGGTGGTGGCCCTCGCACTGGGATTTCTTGCTTCTCTCGATTTCCTCCAGAATTACGGCGTGGGATTCTATCCGGTCGGGTACTTACTGGCCGGCCTCTCGGTCACCGTCGTGGCATATGCCATCGCTCGATACGAGTTGATGGATGTCTCGTTCGTTCCGAGTCGGCCGAAGGTGATGTTGTCGATCAAGTTGATGGGGCTGATTCCGGCCTACATGATGATTTTGTTGGTGATTCGGATCTTTACCGGGACGTTCCATTATCTTCTGGCCGGAGTGCTGTTCGGTTTATTTGTGATCGTGTCGAGCGGTTTGGCGAACCTTCAGAAGGGGGTCGAGCGGGCGATCGGGCAGACGCTCTTTCGAGAGCGCTACGATGCCTACGATACGTTGGTGCAGTTTTCGAAGTCCCTTGTGGCGATCCTTGAACTGAAATCCCTCACCAAAGAAATTGTGCAAACACTCGCGCGGGTGATGAACATTAAAACGGCCTCCGTCTACGTACTCGACAAGGAACAAGGGATCTACAGTTTGACCGCCTCTTACGGGTTCGTAACGCGTGAGGCCATCGTGCCTCCGATTAAGATGGAGGGAGAGTTTCCCAAGACCTTGTTGCGAACAGAGACCGCCCTTGTCCGCGAGGAAATCGAATACGACAAGGCCGATACGGAACATCTGCGATTGCTCGACACCCTGAAAGCGTTGGGGTCCGAGGTCTGCATTCCGCTGATCAGCAAGGATCGGCTGGTTGGTTTTTGCAACTTAGGGCGCCGGGCCAATCATGGCATGTATTCGACGGAAGAGTTGGCCCTCCTCAAGACGCTGGCGCAGCATGCGGCGATCGCAATCGACAACGCGCTCTTGTATGAAGATCTCCGCCGCTCACAATTGTTGATGCGTCGTACCGACCGGTTGCGATCGCTTGAAACTATGGCCGGCGGGTTTGCCCATGAGATTCGAAACCCGTTGACCTCCATCAAGACGTTCGTTCAGCTGGCCCCTGAACGCCGTGACGACGTCGAGTTTATGGAGCAGTTCAGCCAGGTGGTGTGTGAAGACGTTGAGCGGATTGAGCGGCTAGTGCACGAGATTCTGGACTACGCCCGTTATATGACGCCGAAGCTCACGCAGGAAAGCTTGAATGATGTGGTGTCGTCCTGCCTCTACTTTATCGAGGTGAAGGCGAGCAGCAAGGCCATCACGATTCAGAAAGAACTGGCGAGCGACCTGCCCTACGTGAAGCTGGACCGTCAGCAGATCAAGCAGGTGTTGCTGAACTTATTTATCAATGCGATGGAAGCCATCGGTGGCGACCAGGGCGGCCGCCTCTCCGTTCGCACCCGAAAACTTGTGAAGCCGGTGAATGAGCCGTGGGTTCAGATCGAAGTCGAAGATAGTGGGCCTGGAATCGACCCCCAGGATCTAGATCATATCTTCGATCCGTTCTATACCACGAAGCACGAAAGCGGGGAGCGTGAGGGGACCGGGCTCGGCTTGACCATCGCGCACCAGATCGTTCAGGAGCATGGGGGGTACGTTGAGGTAGCCAGTGAGGTGGGCCATGGTACGAGATTCATGGTTAACCTTCCCGTGAACCCACCTATCGCGGAGTGGCAGGCTGCGCAGCCTGCCTTCGATGACGGAAGAAAACTTGCCGGAGCCTTTCTTGCCCGCCCTCACCTCGGGTTGGATGAACAGTTTGGCAAGCCGCCTGCGCCCATCAAGGCGAGTACCTGACGCCGAAGCGTAGCTGGCGCTGGTCGCTATTCGACCAAATCTGCTCTCTCCCACATGGGTATGAAGGTGTGCCGCAGATCTCGGAAGACGGCTATGTCTATGCCGTGACCATTCGAGTTACCCATTCGAGGATTCTATTTTCCGCCCAAAACCGATCCTCCTGCGGGCACCGTCGTTGAAAAAATCCACAGTGTCCTCCGTAGCGTAGCAGCATCAGTGTGATATTGGAGTTGTGCCGGATCGCCGGCGTGTCGAACATGGTAGCGGGAATGAAGGGGTCGTCCTGCGCCGTGATGATCAGTGTGGGAACGGCGATCTGGTGGAGCACGTGACGGGCTCCTGCCCGGTCATAGTAGTCGGCGACATCGCGATAGCCTCCGTCGCGGGCGGTGTAGGCTTCGTCAAACTGGGTGATCGTGTTCATTGAACCCAGCGACGACACATTCCATGTGTCGGGGAAGAGCGCTGCCTTTCTTCGCATTCTCGCCTTTAAGCTCGACAGAAAGTGCCAGTGGTAGAGCCAATTCCTGGGTTGCTCGAGGGCTGCCACACATTGCGTGGGATCAATATTCGGACTGACGGCCACCACGCCGGCTAGTGCCGGATTCGATTGGCCCATCTCTCCTGCTGCTTTCAAGACGAGATTTCCGCCCATCGAGTATCCTACAAGCCATATCCGAGACAGGCGATCGCGTTCCCGCAATTCCTGGATGATTGTTCGATAATCGTTACTGAGCCCGCTGTTGTACAGAGTTGGAGTCAGGTGGTCGCTGCCGCCGCAGGTACGTTGGTTCATGCGGATGACGTTAAATCCAGCGCGGTAGGCTTTGGTCGTCATCCCGCGCATGTAGTGGGAATCTGCGGAGCCCTCAAGCCCGTGGAGCAGGATGAGGGTCGGGGAGCTCTCGGGGTGAGACTGCCAGTGACAGAAGCCCTGCAACTGAGTTTCCGGTTCGGTGGTGAATCGACGTGTCACTTGAGGGAGGGGTGCTCCTATGGCCTCCCGAGGCCAGTAGCGAGGTACCAGGGTCATGAGATGCGGATTACGGAGCAGGAGTGCGGGAATGAATCCATCCAGCGAAGTCATATTCGACTCATCATAAACAAATGGCGCTTCCTACGCACTTTTCATTTTCTGTAGGTCCGGTGCCTTCTCCTCTCAAGGGTTGCGGGTGAGGAACCGATAACAGAAGTTGGAAAGTTGGTTCTTCAAGGGAGGCGGGTATGTTGACTGCAATCGGCGATGTGATGAGGCGGGTGTACGAACGAGGGTGGATTACGACGCGGGACGGTAACATCAGCATGCGGAAGCGGGCGGGCAAGTATCTGTATATCACACCGTCCGGATGGCGCAAGACGATTGTCCACCCTGAACACATTGTGCGCTTGGAGGTTCTGACTGATCCAGTGACCGGCCAACTTGTACCAAAAGTGCGTGACGGGCAACAGCCATCCGGGGAGCTGTGGATGCACTGGAACCTTCAGCGAGACACGAAGAAGACGAGGACGGTCGTTCACGTCCATGCGACCCACATCGTGGCTGCGATCTATGCCGGAATCGATTTGCAGGCGATGAGTGCGGAGTTTCCCGAGATCTCACGTTATACACGTGTAGGCCGCACGGTCCCTGCATTGCCGGCCTTGTCACGTGATCTGGCCGATGTGACGGCAGAGTGCTTGGGGCTGAAGAAGGATGGGACGCTGGAATTTGACATTGTGGGGCAGATGAATCATGGTGTGTGCGCCGTCGCGACGGACCCTTGGGCCGCCTATGAACACATTGAGCGACTCGACCATATCTGTGAGATCGTTTTGAAGAGTGGAGTTGTTTCGAAGCCTTTGGGGAAATAGTCGCCTCAGTGAAGAGGTACGACAGACCAAGGAAAAAGATAGGGGGCTGACGGTGTTGTCCGTCAGCCCCCTTTGTATTGTGTATATTGTGGCTCCCCCATCAGAATATATCTGGGAACTGGTGCTGCACATTGTCCTTAGGAGACGAAAGAGGTTTGCGACAGTAGCGAGCTCCCACGTATTGGATAAATTAGTAGTGGAATGTGATCTAAAGCAACTTATCTCGAAAAGTCAGTTAAGCGGTCATTTACACGGAAATCTGGCCACAAAAGATCTTACTAGTATTAACTCAATTGGCGTATCGGGCTTATACCTGATTCCTGTCGCAGGAGATCTTATCTCTTGGTCAAGAAGGGAATAGATCAGGCCGTCATCGGGGGCAAGTTTGCCGGGCATACAGAATAAAGGTGGGACGTTTTGCGTCTGCATCATGATATTTGCCCAGAACACGCCGTGACCAACCCCTGCGATATACTCGTTGAACTGTGGGAGTTTTTTGAACTCTGGATACTCAGACAAGGGAAGGTCTGCATAGACAGTAGTCCCAAATAATACAACTAAGGCCATGATACTGAGTCGACAATAATTCATTATGAGCATGCTACACCTCCGTAGAAGCCGAATCCATGGGATTACTTGGAGTGCTCTGATATGTACTTATTGTTCTTCGCTTATGTATGAATTCTTACATGGTTCGAATGTCTATCTGAACCTTACAATCCCAATGCTACTACAACGGATGAGAAGAAATTCATGTAGAAACTCTCATAGAGGCAAAGGCTTCATATGAGCGGGGTAAAGCCGCCCGATCCGGCGATAGCCGGACGGGCGGAAGCCCCCGTCTCAGTAACACGGGGGGCTATGGATACTTTTATAGTGAATACTGTTCCGGAAACTGGACCAGGAGAGGTCAATCGTAGCAATCTTAAGCTAGTTGATCTTTTTGCGGACGAAAGGGCATCATTAATAGCTTGTTTGGAAGATGGGAAGCTAGGTGGATGTGATCATTGAATGATATCCCTTTTCCCAAGTTCAGAACCAATCTAAGCAGAAAGCTTATTAAGATGTTCGGACTATCAGGATTTTGGAAGTCTGAGTGGGTTCAACTCCCTATCGATGAGATACGAAAGCGTGCGCGTCTTCTTATCGTTGATGATGAGAAGTTTTTCTACCTCGATCTCTTTCGAAAAGACGGCTACAACATCGAAAAATGGAATGATGTAAAGGACCTTCCCAAAATCGAGTCTGGTTACTACGACATTGTCCTCCTGGATATTCAGGGAATTGGCAAAGACCATTCACAAGATCAGGGCCTGGGTATTATTCGTCATCTCAAGAAGGCCTGTCCTGCACAGATTGTTGTTGCGTATTCGAATGCGGACTTCTCTCTAAAATATAAAGAATTCTTCGATTTAGCTGACAAAACTTTGGCGAAGCAGGCGGACTATGTTGATTTCAAACGAGCTGTGGACGAGCTGCTGGGAAATAAGTTTTCGCTAGGGTTTTATGTGGACAGTGTTGCTAAGATTGCCTCCCCTTATTTGTCTGATACAGCAAAGTTTCGAAAGGCCACAGAAAAGGCTATTCGCACCAAGAAGGCAGAATCCCTTGAGAAGTTTCTAGAAAAAGCAGAAGTGCCCATAAACACTATTGATACTATCATTCGAACAGTGAAATTTGCGATTCAGATAGGAAGCAGTTTGGCCTCGTGAATACTTCCTTGTTCCCATACCCTCATATCTTTCGAAGCGATCGGCTGAATGGCTCGATCCTACCATGGCCGACTGTGTGCTTGAATTGCCCCGACCGCCCTTGTGAAGGAAAACCAGCGGGTAAAATTGGATTGTGCCCATATGGGATGAACTTCTACAGAGTCGATGAGAACATGTTTGTAGCGGGTATTGTTGTCGGAGACTATGTCACACAAAGTCCAGCTAGAGTGAAGCGTCGTCAAGAGCATCGTGCAGATTTAGTGTCTGATTCAATGTTGCGACGTGCAGTTGATGCCTACATAGCCAATAAAGATGAGCAAGATGTTCGCTTAGCCGAGGAAAAACAGAAAGTTATTCGCGATTATGTTCAGCGTGAACAGTTCAAGCCAGATTTTCTGGATCCTCTACGAGAGGAAATTACAAAGGGATTATCTTTTGTACATGATTACCGACAGATCAATGCTCAGATTGGACAAAATATTAACGTAGTACTTGAGTCCCGTTATCCAGGAGTCCCTACTGAAGAAAAATTAGCCCGAGCCCTCCCTGCTGAAAAAGCAATCTATGAGGCATCGAAATTCCTGGAAGAAAAACTGAATGTCGCTAAGTTCCTACTGCACCCTGATTGGCTGTATCAGCGCGATAGATGTGTCTCATTTCGAGTCCACGGACTAGTTACGAAATATGTAAAGATATATCAATCGCAGTTCACCTCAAAAGAGGTAGAACTGGTTGTTTCAGGTGCTAGCTATAGGGAGATCATAGCCCATCCTGAGGCATGTGCAGTTGTCCCGCATACACTAATAGATAATGCTCTTAAGTATTCGCAGCCCAGGGGTAGGGTAGAGGTGTTTTTGTCGGATGAGCCGGAAGGCGTTTATTTGAGCGTTGCTTCCTACGGCCCAAGGTTGTTACCTGGGGAAGAATCAAGGATTTTTGAGCCGTTTTATCGAGGAGAGGGCGCGAAGCAGATGGCTGAAGAAGGCGCGGGTTATGGATTGTATGTGAGTCAGTTAGTTGCAACTGAACATTTGGGAACAAAGATTCATGTGGAGCAAGATTCCTCGCGTCATGATTGGCGAGGTTTCTATACCTCATTCAGCTTAGTATTTCCGTTTAAGGCTAAGACTTTGTTTTGAGGAGGAATCTGCACATGTTGGCATACGATTTCTTGAAGTAACTACTGTCTGCTGCTGTCTGTCCCTCGCCGGCGGCCACGCGGGCGCATCTTGGGGGTTGGGGGGTGTCGTCAGACTCCCCCCATTCTAGTTCTCACCTATCCAACAGCCTCCTAATCCGAACCATCTCCCGCTACCCTGCTTGACCTGTATTGTAACTATATGGTAACGCTATGGCCATGAGTAAACGACAAATCCAAGAGCTTTCACTCCCGCAACTAGAAATGCCCGATATCGTCGGCCTCCCGCGCAATTGGGACATCCTCATCGAATATCTTCGGCAGCGGCGCTATACCTCCGGTGATGTGGGAGCTTGCATTGGCGTGTCGCGCAAAGTCCTCAAGGATTGGGACGGTGCGGGTATTTTGGACCAGCTCTATCAGGGGCTCGGCTCTGGCCGAGGGGATGAACGCTTCGGTAAATGGCGACTCTTTTCTATTTTCGACATTTGGAACCTCGCTTTTTACAAGCGTCTCCGGGATGTTGGGATTGATATCGCCCGATTGAGAGGGGTTAAGAGAGCCAATCCGAACGAAGTATTTGAAGGTGGGGCCATTCAATGGTGGTTCTATCAAGCCCTTCCCTCCTGGATCTATCGCCAGCCGTACTGGGTACATAGCGACTTGAAAGAGGATATCGGGTACACCCCAATCGAGCGTAAAAACCTCGCCATCTACCTCATTCGCATCGGCCATATCGAGCCGAGCACGGCAGATTTGTTTGTCACCGTGAACCTTGTTCCGCTCATGGATAAGGTCATGGCGTTGAACGGTCCTCTTCAGCTTACGTTGGACAAAACAAAAGGGATCACAGTGCGAGTAGAGGAGCATGAGCTTCGGTTAGAGCCTTTGCCGAAGCCTGAGGAGTCATGATCTCGGACCAGGGGACATACAAAGTCCTGTTACATGGCATCGATACGGTGCAGTGTGCCTACTATCTGACGCCGCCTGCCTCGAAACACCTCGACTTTAGAGCCCTCGCGGTCATCAAGGAACAGCTTCGGATGAATAAGAGCCGGGAACCTCGGGCCGTGATGCTCGGAGATACCGAGTTTTTTATCCATCCGTATGGCAGCAGCTCAGGTTTTCCATTCGTGCTCTCGAATGAGGATTTCAGAATAGAACTGGGAGAGTTCAACAACCCCTCCTGTTTTGTCACCTATCGAAGCCAAGCCTTGTGGCGGCAATCGGCGGTCACCCTCCATGACAAGTTTGTGGCCTGGGCTGCGTCGGTTGACTGTGAAATGCAGCAGCCCGAAAGCCTTTCTCGGGTGGATTTCTGCTTCGACTATTCCCTGGCCGAGCGG
>WBZX01000258.1_pt1 | contig 49986 bp, 40 predicted proteins | sample 5204211 | NCBI WGS metagenome assembly WBZX01 (sample SAMN12344362, study PRJNA552823) | activated sludge metagenome | biome: Activated sludge suspended growth; feature: Nitrification reactor; material: Wastewater; isolation source: activated sludge from nitrification reactor of wastewater...
CGCCTGGGGGCTCATCGGCGGCGCCTTCTCCTGGCTGCTGGCCAGCACCGAGCTGTCGGCCGGCGTCACGGCCATCCAGCTGCTCGCGCGCCCGACGACCTTCCTCGTCTTCGCCGCCATCGCCGTGCCGATCGCTCTCACGTGGCTCATGGCGCTGCTGGCCTGGCGGGCCGAGGAGTTGCGCCTGCGCTCCTCCACCATGACCGAGGTCGCTGTCCGCCTCGCCGAGCCCGACCGTATGGCCGAGCAGTCGATCGCCTCGCTGGGTCAGGCCGTCCGCCGCCAGGTGTCGTTCATGAACGACGCCGTCTCCCGCGCCCTTGGCCGCGCCGGCGAGCTCGAGGCCCTCGTCCACAGCGAGGTCGCCGCCCTCGAGCGCTCCTACGAGGAGAACGAGCGCAAGATCCGCGGCCTCATCCAGGAGCTGACCGGCGAGCGCACGGCCCTCGTCGACACCAGCGACAAGGTCTCCGACACCCTGCGCTCGCTCGGCTCCGAGGTGCCGGCGCTGATCGAGAAGCTGTCCCACCAGCAGATCAAGCTGGCGCAGATCATCCAGGGCGCCGGCGAGAACCTGACCAATCTGGAAGGCGCCATCGGCCAGGCCACGGGCCGGCTCGAGACCTCGCTCGGCACCCGCACCGAGCACCTGCACTCGGTGCTGCACGACTACACGGCCGCCATCGGCGGCGCCCTCGAGGCGCGCACCGAGAACATGCAGCGCATGCTCGAGACCTATACCAACGCACTTGGCGTGGCCCTCGATTCTCGGACCGAGAACATGCAGACGGTCTTCGAGGAGTACACGCGCGCCCTCGACACGACCATTGCCAACCGCGCCGGCTCCCTCGACAGCGCCCTCATCGAGCGCACCAAGGCGATCGATAGCGCCTTCGCCGAGCGCCTGCGCCTCTTCGACGAGTCGATCCAGCACTCCACGGCGGCCATCGACATGTCGGTCAACGAGAAGGCTCTGGCGCTCACCGGAGCCCTCGACCGCCATGCCAAGGCCTTCGCCGAGACGGTGGACAAGCAGGCGAGCGACCTCGATGACGCGCTCATGCGTGGCATCAACTCGGTGCGGCGCTCGAGCGAGAACATCACCCGGCAGTCGATGAAGGCCATTGAGGGCCTTGCCAGCCAGTCGGATCTCCTCAAGAGCGTCTCCGAGAACCTGCTCGGCCAGATCCACAACGTCACCAGCCGCTTCGAGAAGCAGGGCCAGCAGATCCTTGGCGCCGCCAGCGCGCTGGAGACCGTCAACTACAAGATCGATTCCACGCTCCAGAACCGTCACGCGGACATGAGCCGCACTCTCGACCGCCTGAGCAACAAGGCCGACGAATTCGGACGCTTCATCGAAGGCTACTCGACCTCGATCGAGGGCTCGCTGACCGAGGCCGAGCTGCGCGCCCGCGCCGCCGCCGAGGAGCTGAAACGCGGCACCGAGACCCAGCAGCGCGCGGCGCTGGCCGACCTCGCCCGCATGAAGGCCGAGGCCGATGCCGAGAGCGAGCGCGCCCTCATGGAGCTGCGCAGCCGCTTCTCGACCGTCTCGACCGAAATGACGGAGCAGCTGGGCTCGCTCTCGAGCCGCTTCGACGCCACCTCGGAGGAGGTGCGCCGTCAGGCCGCCCGCACCGCCCAGGAGCTGGCCGACGAGCAGGCCCGCCTGCGCCGCGAGATGGAGCAGCTCCCCTCGGCCACCCGCGAAAGCGCCGACGCCGTCCGCCGGGCGCTGCAGGACCAGCTCAAGGCGCTCGACCAGCTGTCCTCGTTCACCTCGCGCACCGCTGCCGAGCGCGATGTCATGCCGCCGCTTCCGGGTTCCAAGCCCGCGGCCGACGCCGGCCGTGGTGTCCCTTCGCTGTCCTCGGCGCTGGCCCAGGAGATGAGCCAGCGCCAGCGTCCGGCCGGTGCACAGGAGCCCCCGCAGCACCGGCCCGCGAATCCGCCGCAGATGCCGGCCGCCGCTGCCCCACCGGCCGATAGCCGGGCCGGATGGTCGCTGGGCGATCTTCTAGCCCGTGCGTCCCATGACGGCGAGGACGAGCCGGGCGCCCGCCCCGTCCAGCCGGCGCTCGCCGCGCCCTACACGCTCGACATCAACAGCGTGGCACGCGCCCTCGACGCCGCCGCTGCCAGCGCCATCTGGTCGCGCCTCCGCGCCGGCCAGCGCGGCATCATGGTCCGCAGCATCTACAGTCCCGACGGACGTCTGGCGTTCGACGAGATAGCCCGCCGCTACAAGACCGACGCCGACCTGCGCGCCACTATCGATCGCTATCTGGCCGACTTCGAGCGTCTGCTGCGCGACAGCGACGCCAAGGACCCGAGCGGCCGCCAGGCGCATGCCCAGGTCGTCTCCGACGGCGGCCGCGTCTATCTCTTCCTCGCTCATGCCGCCGGCCGCCTGAGCTGAAGGCCACCGGCTCGCGGCCAGCAAAGCACACATGCCCATCACCCTCGCCGACGTCCGCCACGAAAGCTGGCCCCTGGCCGAGGCGTTCGTCATCTCGCGCGGCGCCAAGACCGCTGCCGACGTGGTGGTGGCCACAATCACCGACGGCAAGCACTTCGGCCGCGGCGAGGCCGTGCCCTATGCCCGCTACGGCGAGACGATCGAAGGCGTGATCGCAGCCATACGCGCCGCCGAGCCCCACATCCGAACCTCGGCTGGGCTCATCGCGGCCTTGCCACCCGGCGCGGCGCGGAATGCACTCGACTGTGCCTTGACCGAATTGATGATCCTTCGCCGGGAGGGCTCGCTCGAGCCCGTCACAGACCCGGTCCTGACCTGCTATACGCTCAGCCTCGGCACGCCCGAGGCCATGGCCGCCAAGGCTGCCTCGGTGCCCGGACTGAAGCTGCTCAAGCTCAAGCTCGGCGGCGAGGGCGACGATATGCGCATGCGCGCCGTCCGCGCCGCGCGTCCCGATGCCCGCCTCCTCGCCGACGCCAACGAGGCCTGGACGGCGGACATGCTCGAGCCCCTTCTGGCGGTCGCCGCAGAATGCCGCTTCGAGCTGGTCGAGCAGCCATTGCCGGCCGGCCACGACGAGGCGCTGGAGGGTCTTCGGCGGCCGGTAGCCGTCTGCGCCGACGAGAGCGCGCACACCAGCGCCGATATCGCGGCCGTCGCCCGCCGCTACGACGCCGTCAACGTCAAGCTCGATAAGGCTGGTGGCATCAACGAGGCGATTGAGATGGTCGGCATCGCCCAGGAGCACGGTCTTCGGATCATGATCGGCTGCATGGTCGCAACCTCCCTGGCCATGGCCCCCGCACTGCGTCTCGCCCGATGGGCCGACTGGGTCGACCTGGATGGACCACTGCTGCTGGCCAGGGACCGCGTGCCGGGCCTCGTCATCACCAATGGCCTCATCCAGCCGCCGCCGCCGGGCCTCTGGGGCTCGATTTCATGATTTCCAGAGCAGCCCGCCGTCCCACGTCCGCGCGATCGCGATCGCGGCAGCGAGCCCTGCGGCCGACACCGCCGACATCATCACATACCCCACGCCGCCGCCCAGCGAGCCCTGAACCGCGCCCAGCGCCAGCGTCATAACCCCGATGGCGACGCCCGCGGCCAGTGCCGAGTAGAGCGCCTGCGCCGTCCCGGCGGCCTCGGCGGGTACGGCGCGGCCGATGAAGTGGATGGCCCCGAGGTGAGACGCGGCATAGGTGAAGGCATGCAGCGGCGCCAGCACCACCAGCACCCATAGTGGTGGCTCGAGCGCCAGCAAGCCCCAGCGCAACGCACACCCGGCCAATCCGATGACCAGCGCGCCCTTGATCCCGGCGACCCGAAGGAACCAGCCCGACCAGGCGAACAGCGCGATCTCGCAAACAACCCCGATGCCCCACAGCACGCTGATCCACGTCGTCGAGATCCCCTGGCCTCGCCAGTGCAACGCGCCGTACGTGTAGAGCATGGCATGTGAGCCCATGGCCGCGCTGGCGGCGGCAAGGAACAGGAGGAACACCGGCGAGCGCACGAGCTTGCCCACCTCGGCCCCCGTGGCCCTCCCCTGCGCCGGCTTGGCGGCCTGGGCTCGCCCCGGACCCGGCAGCAGACCCGCACATGCGACCGTCAACGCCGTCGAGCCGATCAGCAGCCAGGCCACCACGCCGGCCCCGCCGAGGTCGATGAGCGGACCCGCCGCCACGCTGGCCAATATGAACGTGAGCGATCCCCACAGCCGGATGCGCCCGTAGGAGCTGCCCGCCCGCGCTCCCGCGACGGCGACGGTCTCGGTCAGCGGCATCGTGGTCGAGACCAGGATCTGGAACGCCGTCGACAGTACCAGCAGCGCCACGAAGCCGCTCGATGCCGTCATCGCGCCGGCGACGGCGAGCGCCAGCCAGGTGAGCCAGAGGATCAGCCGCCGATGGGCCCCGTGGCGGTCCGCGAGAAGCCCTACCGCCGGTGTCACCGCGAGGCGCAGGAACTGCGGCGCCGCGATCACCACCGCGATCTCCCCCGCCGACAGCCCCTTGAAGTCGAGCCACACCGAGATGAACGGCACATGGACGCCGTAGATGAGGAACAGCGCACCGTAGAACAGCGCCATGCGCTGCGGGAAGCCGGCCGCCACCGCGCCGATGCCGGCCTCCCGCGGCCGGCGTGCCTCCGCCTCCATCGTCATCGCTACCCCGTCAGAACCGGATGCGGCCCCGCCGATACCCGAATCGACTCCCGCGCAGCCCTCCGTTTACCGCCGGATCAGGCCTGCTTGAAGGCCCCGCTCGCCGCCGTGGTTGACGCCCCGAGCGTGGATCCCGGCGATCACTCGTGTGATGATCGAGAAGTCCGTTGCATACTTTCCGGCTGGGTCGGGAGACAGACTTCTCGATCTGAACGACACTAGTGTTGCGTCACTGACGCTTGGTCCCCGGTTGCTGCAAGGTGGTCTGCCAAGCGTCAGTGACTAAAGCAACACTAGGATCATAGAGTTGCTAGTGTTCCTGATGTCTCAGACATTTGCTCGGAACCTAGCTGCAGAGGGAAGCAAATGTCTGAGACGGAACACTAGCGGACAGCCCGGTCGAGATTGAGCGCCGTCGCCAGCCCTTCGGCCCTGTCGAGGCCCTTGACCGCGGTCAGGATGGCCCGGTCGAGATCGGCGCCATCGAGCCTGGCGCCGGTAAGGTCGGCGCCTGTCAGGTCCGCTCCGCTGAGGTCCGACTCGCGCAGATCGGCGCCGGTGAGGTCGGCACCGGCGAACTTGGCGAACCTCAGCACCGATTTCTCGAAGCTGACCCCGACGAGGCGCGCCCCTGAAAAGTCGCAGCCGATCATCACCGAGCGCGGCTTGTAGGAGCCCCAGAGCGCCAGCTGCCGGCCGATCTTGGCGTGCGAAAGATCGGCGCCGTGGAAATCCGCGAAGTCGAGGCGCGCCTCGATCTCGGCCCCCCTGAGATTGGCGCCGGCGAACCGTGGCGCGTCGGCGGCGACGGGATCGAGTCCGTTGGAGACCGCCATCATGCGCAGCCTGGCCCCCTCGAGATTGGCGCCCGAGAAATCGGAGCGGCTGACGGTGGCCCGGTCGAGGCTGGCCCGCTCGAGATTGGTGCCGGATAGATCGGAGCCCGTAAGATCGACCCCGGTGAGATCCGATCCCTCGAGGCTCGCGCGCTTGAAGACGAGGCCCGAGAGATCGAGCCCGCGCAGGTCCTGCGCCGCGAGGTTCGCGGGATCGCTGACCGTCGCTTTGAACAGCCGCTCGGTCACCTGCCGCGCCGTGAGCTGGCCGGCAGTGGCGTGCGTGGCGGGTTGCATTACCGCAAGGACCACCCACCCGGCGGCGGCAACGGCTCGCTGCCGCCGCGAATGCATTCGGCTCGGAGGTCTGGGCTGGAAGCTCAGCCGCCGCACTTGGCCTCGAGCTTGTCGAGCGCCGCGCTCATGGCTTGGCCGTCGCCGGATTCCGGATCCACGTCGGCACCGGTGTCCCAGGCCTTCTGGAAGTCGGGACCGAGCTGGTTCATGTACTCGCCGAGCTTCTTGTCGAGCTCGGCCGCCTTCGCCTCGTCCTGCTCGTCGTTCCCCATGCTGTTCATCGCCTTGCTCATCTCGCAGTAGACCTTGAGCTTAGCCGGATCGTTCTCGACGGCCGCGAAAGCCGCCACCGCCGCGTCGACTTTGGGGTCGGCAGCCAGCGCGGGCCCGGCAAGCAGGGCGGCGAGGGTGAGAGTGGCGGCGATGCGGCCGATCATGCTGCAAGCTCCTTGCAAGAGGGATTCGCGGTATCTACCGACGGAAAGCGACGATGTCGTGGCACTGGATCGTGCGGTCGTCCGACAACGTGCCAGGGGTTGCCGGTGTTCCGCAAGGCCCCGGATGGCACACGGCCCGCCGCACGCAACGCGCGCCGCGGCGGGCCGGCAGTGGTAATGGCCTCCTGCCGGCTTACTGCTTCGGCGCCTCGGCAGGCTTGCCGACCGACTCCTTGGCCTTCTGGTAGGCCTCCTCGGCCTCCTTCTTGGCCTTCTCGTAGGCGTCCTTGCTCGCCTGCTTGGCCTTCTCATACGCCGCCTGGGCGTCCTTCTTGGCCTGATCGTAGGCCGGGCCCGCCTGCTCCTTGGCGTGCTGGTAGGCCTCCTGCGAGGAGTCCACCGTCTTGTCGTGCAGCTCCTGCGCCTTCTCCATGGCGCGGTCCCACAGCGTCTTGGCCGGCTTGGCGCGCTGGTAGGGCTCGAGCGCCTTCAGCACCTCCTTGGTGGCGCCGGGTAGCTCGAGATACGGCTTGCCGTCCTTCTCGCTGATCTTGAGCGCGGAGAGGCGCACGCCGACGCGCTTCTCGCCGACGCTGAGGAAGCCGCCGACGCCCATGATGACGCCCTCGACGCGGTTCTCGGCGTTCAGGATGAGATCCTCGATGTCACCGATGATCTTGCCGTCGGCCGCGTGGACCTTCGCGGTCAGCAGCAGGTCCTTGGCGAGGTACTGGTCGGCCTGCTGGCCCTTGTAGAACGTATTGGCGGGGATCGCGGCCTTGTCATCGGCCAGCACCGGCGTGGCGGCGGCAAGCGCGCCGATCAGGGCCAGGCTCGACAGGGTCTTGCGCATCTCGAAATCCTCAAGTTTCGGCACGTCGCAGCGGGTGCCGGTGGCGCGCGGCCCCATTTCGGGCCCGCAGCCGCCATGTAGTGCCCATCTGTGACGGGAGCAAGTCGCCCACCTGAATTTGAGACAACAGCCGGATGCACCCCTAAGGCCTTGCATCTCCACGACATAGATGGGGACAACGCCCGCCTCGGTCGGCGCGAGCATTGCCCCCTGGTCCGTGAGTGGCTAGTTTGGGGCCCGATCGGCGGGAACGACGCGCGGTGCGCCAAGGCGAACCGCGCTATGTTTTTGCGCGACTGATCTAGAGCGCGGGTAACGACTGTGGCAGACAACACTGACGACCAGGGCACGCCGGAGGGCCGCGAGCCGAGCGACATCCGCCCCGTGGCCATCACCGACGAGATGAAGCGCTCGTACCTCGAGTACGCGATGAGCGTCATCGTCTCGCGCGCCCTGCCCGACGTCCGCGACGGCCTGAAGCCGGTCCACCGCCGCATCCTCTACGCCATGTACGAGGCCAACAACCGCCACGACCGGCCGTACCGCAAGTCGGCCAAGACGGTCGGCGAGGTAATGGGCAACTACCACCCGCATGGCGACAGCGCGATCTACGACGCCCTCGTGCGCATGGCGCAGGACTTCTCCATGCGCCTGCCGCTGATCGACGGCCAGGGCAATTTCGGCTCCGTCGACGGCGACCCGCCGGCGGCCATGCGCTACACCGAGAGCCGGCTCGCCAAGGTGGCGAGCGAGATGCTCGACGAGCTCGACAAGGACACCGTCGAGTTCCAGCCGAACTACGACGACAAGGACGAGGAGCCGACCGTCCTGCCGTCCAAGTTCCCGAACCTGCTGGTCAACGGCGCCGGCGGCATCGCCGTCGGCATGGCGACGAACATCCCGCCGCACAATCTGGGCGAGGTCATCGACGCCTGCGTCGCCCACCTCGACAATCCCGAGATCACCATCGAGGAGCTGTGCCAGATCGTTCCCGGTCCGGATTTCCCGACCGGCGGCATGATCCTCGGCCGCGGCGGCATCCTCTCCGCCTACCACAAGGGCCGCGGCTCCATCATCATGCGCGCCAAGGTCGAGGTCGAGGAGATCAGGAAAGACCGCGAGGCGCTGATCGTCACCGCCATCCCCTACCAGATCAACAAGCGCGTCCTGATCGAGAAGATCGCCGACCTCGTCAAGGAGAAGCGCGTCGAGGGCATCGCCGACCTCTGGGACGAGAGCAACCGCGACGGCATGCGCATCGTCATCGAGTTGAAGCGCGACGCCGTCGCCGACGTCGTGCTGAACCAGCTCTGGCGCCATTCCGATCTTCAGTCGAACTTCGGCGCCAACATGCTGGCCATCAACGGCGGCCGTCCGCAGCAGATGACGCTGCTCGACATGATCGAGGCGTTCACCGCGTTCCGCCTCGATGTGGTGAGCCGCCGCATCAAGTACCTGCTCCGCAAGGCCCGCGATCGCGCCCACACCCTCGTCGGCCTGGTCATCGCGGTAGCCAACATCGACGAGGTCATCGCGCTCATCCGCAACGCGCCGACGCCGGGAGAGGCCAAGGACCAGCTCATGGCCCGCGACTGGCCGGCGCGCGACGTGGCGCCCCTGGTCGAGCTGATCGCCGATCCGCGCCACCGCGTCAGCGCCGACGGCACCTACCGCCTCTCCGCCGAGCAGGCGCAGGCGATCCTCGATCTCCGTCTGCAGCGTCTCACCGGCCTCGGCCGCGAGGAGATCGGCGAGGAGCTGACCAAGATCGGCGGCGAGATCAAGGAGTACCTGGAAATCTTATCCTCGCGCGCCCGCATTGTGGGTATCGTGCGCTCGGAGCTGAGCGCGCTCAAGGACGAGTTCGCCACGCCGCGCCGCACCGAGATCGTCGACATCGAGGGCGAGGTCGAGGACGAGGACCTGATCCAGCGCGAGGACGTCGTCGTCACGGTCAGCCACAAGGGCTACATCAAGCGCGTGCCGCTCTCGACCTACCGGGCGCAGAAGCGCGGCGGCAAGGGCCGCTCCGGCATGTCGACCCGCGACGAGGATTTCGTCACCCAGATCTTCATCGCCTCGACCCATACGCCGGTGCTGTTCTTCTCCTCGCGCGGCATGTGCTACCGCATGAAGGTCTGGCGCCTCCCGGCCGGCACGCCGCAGTCCGTGGGCAAGGCCCTCGTCAACCTGCTGCCGCTGCAGCAGGAGGAGCGCATTACGTCGATCCTGCTGCTGCCAGAGGACCCGGCCTCCATCGCCGAGAAGCAGCTCATGTTCGCGACGCGCTCTGGCAACATCCGCCGCAACGCGCTCTCGGACTTCGAGAGCATCAACCGCAACGGCAAGATTGCCATGAAGCTCGACGACGGCGACAGCATCGTCTCGGTCGCCATTGCTTCCCCCGACAGCGACGACGTTCTGCTGACGACCGCTCGCGGCCAGTGCATCCGCTTCCCCATCGCCGAGGAGGTACGCCTGTTCAAGGGCCGCGATTCCGATGGCGTCCGCGGCATCCGCCTCGAGGACGGCGACCAGGTGATCTCGATGGCCATTCTCGGCCATGTCGAGGCCACCGCCGAGGAGCGCGCCGCCTACCTCAAGCAGGCCGCGGCCCTGAGGCGGGCCCAGGATGCCGACCCGTCGGAAGCGGCTGAGGTGGCCGGCGAGGCTGAGGCCGTCGAGGCGGAGGAAGGCGCGGTCGCCGCGACCGAGCTTCCCCCGGAGCGCTTCGAGGATCTGCGGGCCAAGGAGCAGGTTGTGCTCACGGTGTCCGAGAAGGGGTTCGGCAAGCGCTCATCGTCGTACGAGTACCGGACCTCGGGCCGTGGCGGCAAAGGCATCGTCGCCATGGTCGTCAACGAGCGCAACGGCAGCCTCGTTGCCTCGTTCCCGATCGAGGCGCGCGACCAGATCATGCTCGTCACCGACGGCGGCCAGCTCATCCGCTGCCCCGTGGCCGATGTGCGCATCGCCGGCCGCAACACCCAGGGCGTCCGCATTTTCAGGACCGGCGACAGCGAGCGCGTCGTCTCGGTCGAGCACATCTCCGAGGATATGGGCGAGGCCGAGAACGGCGGCGGCATCGAAGAGGCGGAATGACCCCCGAACGGTGGCGGACGGCTCGCTCGCCGTCACCGGATGGGCTCAGCCTCCGGAGCCGTGCATCTCGCTCACGGCTCGCGCCATCGGGCTCATCTCGCACAGTCTCCGGAAATCGCGCGCGAGACCGTGGCCCCGGCCGGCGATGGAGATCGCCCCGCTGGCCCGCAGCCTCGACATGATCCGCGACAGCGTATCGGCGTTGAGCGCCAGATAATCGGCGATGTCCTCGCGGCTCATCGGCATGTCGAAGGCGATTCCGGCCGCCGTCTTGCGGCCGAGCCGCAGCACCAGCTCGATCAGGAAGGTGGCGACGCGCTCCTCGCCACTGAGCGCGCCGATAGCCGCCGCGTGCAGCCCCATGCCCGCGGACTGAGCCGCAGCCTGACGCGTGTAGGCATGCCCGAGCGACGGCTCCTTCGCGCACACCGCCTCGAACGCCGCCCACGAAAGCCGCCAAGCCTCGCCCGCCGCAAGCCCCGTCAGAGCCACGTCGGGGAGCGGCGGAGCATAGGCCGTCCGGAACACCTCGCCGGGGAAAAGCAAGCTGAGGAGCTGCCGGCCGCGGCCGTCGACCTGGGCCGTCAGCGCCATCATCCCGCTCCGGGCGATATAGAGCGTCTCCGACCCGTCGGCCGACACGGCCAGCCGCTGGCGGCTCCGGACGCGGACGCTCGTCGCGGCCTCCCGGATCAGCGGATGGTCGGCGAGGGACCCTCCGGCCTGGAGACCGGCACGGTGGACGGCGCCCGGCGCCGGACCGGCGTCGCTCTTCACCTTTGCTTTCATGAGATTCGAGCGGAGCTTGGCGCCCCTTTTCCCCCTCGCAATCCGAAAGGCGTACAATTGGCTCCCTGAGCCCCGGCGACGTTGACAATGGTCAAATTTCTGCTGCGCTGCGACAATGCGCGGCTCCGCATTTCGCTCCCCGGACCCTGTGGAGATCACCTGGAAAAGCTGTCGAGCGATGGCGGCCGAACCAATCAACGCCAGTTGGTTGATCTCGATCAACCGCACCCGTTGCATAGCCGCAACATGCGGCCGGGTAGCGTACGATTACTGATCCGCGTCAGAGTTCAGCGGGCGAACGGACTCGCCACCCGCCGCTCATATCATGAAAGTGGAACTTGTAGGTGCCGGGCCCGGGGGCGCAGCGAATTGCGCGACGGCTCGGCGGGACAGGGGACAAGTACGATGCTCAAGACCAAGGGCTTTTTCATGACGGTCGCGCTGGCTGGCGCGGCACTGGCTTCTCCGGCGATGGCCGGCGACAGCAACGGCAACTTCCAGATCAAGGCCGGCGTGACCTGGGCCGATTTCGACAACAAGACGAACTCGCTGGTGACCTCGACCGGAACCGATCTCAAGGCGCTCGGCATCTCGGGCCACGCTGACAATACCTGGGTTCCGACCGCCACGCTGACGTACTACCTCAATAAGAACCTCGCCGTTGAGCTCTTCTGCTGCGCTGCCGGCACAAGCGTATTTGGCAAGGGCCCGGTTGTTGGCGGCCTCGAACTCGCTCACACCTATGTCTTCCCGCCGGTCCTGACCCTCCAGTACCACTTCGACAACATGGGTCCATTCCGTCCGTATGTCGGCGTCGGCGCCGAGTGGATCCACTTCTTCCCGAAGGTCGGCAGCAACGGCCTCGGCGCCAGCGACGTTCACATCAAGGACGTCTTCGGCTTCGCGCTGCAGGGCGGCATCGACTACGATCTCGGCGGCGGCTGGTCGCTCGGCATCGACGTCAAGAAGATCTGGGCCAATGATGCCAAGATTACTTGGAAGAACACGGCTCTCGGCGGCGACGATGTGGTTGCCAAGCATCAGCTCGACCCGCTCTACGTGACCGCCAACATCGGCTATCGCTTCAACCTCTGCGATATCCTCGGTGGCTGCGGCGTTGCCGCTCCGCTGAAGTAAGCGATACCCAATCCTAGACCTACGAGCGGGCTCGGCATTGCCGGGCCCGTCTCGTTTTTTGTCCCCGCGCGGCCTGGGTCGTGCGATGAAGGATTGCCGGCGCGGAATCACATCGAAAAGGGTTGCGGCTGCCGGATCAGATCATGCCCTCGCTATTTGACGGCGCTGACAATGACCCGCATCGGTTTCTACTCCGGCTCCTTCGATCCAGTGACGCTAGGCCACTCCGACGTGATCGTGCGCGCCGCCGCCCTCGTGGATCGGCTGGTCATCGGCATCGGCGTCCACCCTGCCAAGGCGCCGATGTTCTCCGATTCCGACCGCGTCGCCATGCTCGAGGCCGAGACGAAGCCCATCGCCCGCAAAACCGGAGCGACGATCGACATCGTCACCTTCTCCGGGCTGGTCGTCGATGCCGCCGCCGCCGAGAAGGCCACCGTCATCTTTCGCGGACTCCGCGACGGCACGGACTTCGACTACGAGATGCAGATGGCCGGCATGAACGGCGCCATGGCCCCCGGCATCCAGACCGTTTTCGTTGCCGCCAGCCCCTCCGTCCGCCACATCGCCGCGAACCTCGTCCGCCAGATCGCCGTCATGGGCGGCGACGTGACACCGTTCGTCTCCCCCGCCGTCGCCAGGCGGCTAAAGGCGAAGCTCGCCTCAAATCGCTGATTCCGCATAGCGATTGGCCCTGACCGGAACGCCCGGATACCGAAACTCTGAAACCCGATTGGTTCAGTCAGCGTTCATCCCGCACGCCGGACATTGAAGCCGGCGGTGCTTGCCGCGGGCACCCTGGCCCAATTCGCCCGAGCCAACACGTGAGTATCAGCAATCGCGGCTAAAGGGAGAACGACGCATGAAGCATCTGGGAACGCTCGCCTTCGCCGGCTCGATGCTGGCCCTTGCCTTCACAATCCCGGCCTCGGCAGCCCCGGCCACGTCGGGTCTTGGCAAATCGCAGGTCGCCCCTGGAGTGACCAGCCAGGTCGAGCAGGCACGCTGCTGGCGACGCTGCTGGTGGCATCGTGGTCACAAGCACTGCCGCTGGGTCTGCCGCCGCCATCACTGGTGGTGAGCCGGTCGGGCCTCGACCCATCCACCTCCTGTAACGGAAAGGCCGGCCCGACAGGGCCGGCCTGGTCGTCGCCCGAGCACAATCGTTGGCTTCAGCGGCTTCCGGGCAGGCGCTCGGCTCCGCCGCACCCGCCAGCGTCACGGGCCCGCTCGAACCACTGCATCGCGGAGCGCCGGTCGGCCGGCACCCCGAGGCCGCTGTCATGCAGGCTGCCGAGGAAGCACATGGCGACCGGATCACCGAGCGCGCCCGCGATCTCCCACAGCTGGCGCGCCTTGGTGTAGTCGGCCCCAGGTCCGGCCTCGGCGTGGATGGATCCGAGTTGTGTCAGCACTCGCGCCGTATTCGCGTCGCCGAGACTGGCCACGAGGTAGCGCTTCATCCAGAACTGGCCTTCCGCTCCGAGCCGCCCCTGACCGGCCTGCCGCTCGGCGTTGATCCGCGCCAGGATCTCCGCTGCCGGCATGCCTGTCGCGTTGACGCCCTTGGGCGAGATCGCGCCGGCCGCGAGTGCGTCGAACACGGGTGATGGAGCAGCCGGCTCACCCGGCCGGACCACACCAGGACCAGCCACGGGCAGGGCCGGCGACTGCGCCACCGGCATCACACCCGGATCGGCGGCGCGACGGGAGCCGTTGTTCATGAGCATTGACACCGCGAGGATCGGCACCAGCGCCATGGCAATGAGGGACAGCAGGCTCTGGCCTTGCGTCTGCATCCGGATCCAGCTCGCGAGGCCACCCACCCCGAACGCCGCGCCCGCATCCGTTCCCGCGACCCGTTGCGGCGCCGGCTCGTGCCCGTGCTCCTGCAGCGCGTGGATGTCGCGCTTCAATTCGGCCAGCATGGCGTAGAGCGCGCGCTCCGGCGAGGGGGCCACGTGCTCGGCCTCGTGCTCCTTGAGCACCTGGATGTCGCGCCGGAGCTCGGCCAGCATTCCGTAGAGCTGGGCCTCCCCCGCGCTCGCCCCCCCGGCATGAACCGCCGGCACGGCCTCGTGATGCCTGAGCAGCTCGATGTCGCGGCGCAGCTCCGACAGCATGCCATAGAGCTGACGCTCGCTCGGCGGCAGCGCCATCTCGGCCTCTTGCCGCTTGAGCATCTCGATATCGCGCCGCAGCTCGGCCAGCATCCCATGGAGTTGCCGCTCCCCGGCCGCGAAGGCATGATCCGCCTCCTGGCGCTTCAGGCTCTCGATGTCCCGGCGCAGCTCGGCCAGCATACCGTAGAGCTGGCGCTCTCCCGGCGGCGGCTCGTGCGCGGCCTCCTGCCGCTTCAGGATCTCGATGTCGCGGCGCAAGTCCGCCAGCAGTCCGTAGAGATGCTGCTCCTCGCGCGGGGCGAGCGAGCTCGCCTGCTCCTGCTTGATCCGGACGATGTCCCGCTTCAGCTCGGCCAGCATGGCCACGACCGGATCGGCGCCGGTCTGAGCTGGCGTGACGGCTGGTGCCAAATCCGGCTCGCGTGCCTTGCGGACCTCCTGCGGCAGCGCCGTCACCCTGTCCCCCATTGGACGCTGCCCCGCCTGAGGCGGCTCAGTGGGCGGCGTATCCGCCGTCGCCGCGATCGCGTCCAATGCCGCGAGCTTGTCGAAAATCGAGGGGGCTGGAGACATGGCGGGCTCGTCCTCGGTCAACGGGCCGGACGGGTACGCCGCCGGCTCCTGATTATTGGCAGTGCCAGCGGCGCTCTCGCTCGCCGGATGGGATGATCGGGCGTTGCGCGCTATGCGTGACGCATGCGATTCGGCCGGCTGCGCGTTGGCCTTGGCCGGACGGCGTGATGGCACCAGCGTGATGTTGCGCCGCCTCCGCTGCTGGCTGCCGGCCGGCTCTGGCCAGGTGAACTGGGCACGAATGCGCGTTCCGGAGAGGGCGATCTCGACTGGCGTTCCGGGGCTCAGCGCAGCGTGTCCGCCGACCTCCGGCCCGAGCACGAGCTCGACGCCGTTACGGGTGGTGCGCGTCTCGAGCGCCACCATCTCGTCCACCGGCCATCCGTCGGGCGGCGCGCTGCCCCGGACATGCCCGGCCGGCATCAGACGGAAAGCACATGGCACCGGTGTGCGCACGATGTCCTGCAGCACGACGACGACCTGCGCCCCCGCCGGGTCGCTGGGATCCTCGTACGCCCTTGCCTGGACCTGATTCAACGCCACCGTTCCCCCGGCATCGGACGGCTCCACCCTGGAGCTGATACGCGATCCTGAAAATTGTTACCCGTACGGTCAGGGCAGCCGCTTTGCTCTAGAGCAAACGCCGTGTCCGGAGCCTCTGATTTTTCCGGCCCTTGGCGTGTTTGCCTCATGCCAGGGTAAACAGGTCGCCCGGACCACCCAGGCACGGCCTCTGCCCGTGTGACGGGCTTGCATCAGCCGGTCACGCCGAGGCGCTTGAAGCGGGAGCACGGAACGGGCAGTTTGCGGCACCTGCCGTGCCGGCCGCCTCCGCTATGACGGAGCAGGGCCCGCCCCCGCTGACGAAAGACGAGCACCCGATGCTGAACGACCGACTGCAACACTGCGCCGACCTCGTCGAGCGCCGGCTTGAGGCCTTGCTGGGCGGCAAGGGTGCCCGGACAGCCGAGTCCGGCCGTCTGGCCGAGGCAATGCGCTATGCCACCCTCGGCGGCGGCAAGCGCTTCCGCCCGTTCCTCGTCATCGAGACCGCCGGCCTGTTCGGCATCCCGGAGGCGGCGGCGCTCGACACCGCCTGCGCGCTCGAGTGCATCCATTGCTATTCGCTGGTCCACGACGACCTGCCCGCGATGGACGACGACGACCTTCGCCGCGGCCGCCCGACCGTCCACAAGGCCTTCGACGAAGCGACCGCCATCCTCGCCGGTGACGGCCTGCTGACGTTCGCGTTCGAGATCCTGGGCCACACCTCCACCCATCCCGATCCCGCCGTCCGCGCCGAGCTCGTGCTCGGCCTCGCCGAGGCCTCCGGCTGGAAGGGCATGTGCGGCGGCCAGATGCTCGACCTCGAGGCCGAGCACGTGCGCCACGACCTTGATGGGGTGAAGCGCATCCAAGCCCTGAAGACCGGCGCCCTCATCCGCTTCGCCGCCGAGGCCGGCGCCATCCTCGGCCGCGCCACGCCCGAGAGCCGCAAGGCCGTCATCACCTACGCCGAGACACTCGGCCTCGCGTTCCAGATCGCCGATGACCTGCTCGACGCCGAAGGCGACACCGCCGCCGTAGGCAAGGCGACGGGCAAGGACGCCGCCGCCGGCAAGGCGACATTCGTATCCCTCATCGGGCTCGAGGCGGCACGCGCCAAGCTCGCCGAGCTCGAGGCCGAGGCGATCGGGGCGCTGAGCGCCTTCGGCGACCGGGCCGGGATGCTCGCCGCCGCCGCACGTTTCATGTCGAGCCGCAAGAGCTGACCGCGGCAACACCGGAGATGCTGTTATGGACCGCGTTCTCGTCACTGGCGCATCCGGCTTCGTCGGCTCGGCAGTGGCGCGGACGCTCACCGCCGAAGGCTTTGCCGTGCGCGCACTGGTCCGGTCGTCGAGCCCGCGCGCCAACCTCGATGTCCCAGGCCTCGAGATCGTCGAGGCGGACATCCGCGACGCGGCCACCGTGCGCCGCGCCACGCAGGGCTGCCGCTACGTCTTCCATGTCGCCGCCGACTACCGCCTCTGGGCCAAGGACCCCGAGGAGATCGTCCGCAACAACGTGACCGGCACCAGCGCGGTCATGGAGGCGGCGCTGAGCGCCAAGGTCGAGCGTGTCGTCTACACGTCGTCTGTCGCCACCCTGCGCCTCAACCCCGACGGCCGCCCCTCGGACGAGACGCAGCCGCTCGCCGAGGCCGACGCCATCGGCGCCTACAAGCGCAGCAAGGTCGCCGCCGAGCGCCTCGTCGAGCGCCTCATCAGCGCCGATGGCTTGCCCGCGGTGATCGTCAACCCATCGACGCCGATCGGCCCCCGCGACATCCGCCCGACGCCGACCGGCCGCATCATCGTCGAGGCGGCGAGCGGCCGTATGCCCGCCTTCGTCGACACCGGCCTCAATCTCGTCCATGTCGAGGACGTGGCGGCGGGGCACCTCGCCGCTCTGCGCGCGGGCCGCGTCGGCGAGCGTTATATCCTGGGTGGCGATGACGTGACCTTGGCTGAGATGCTCGCCGAGATCGCCATCCACGTCGCCCGCAAGCCACCGTCCGTGCGCCTCCCGCGCGCAGCGGTATTCCCCATCGCCTATGCGGCCGAGACCATGGCTCGCGTCACCGGCCGCGAGCCCTTCGCCACCGTCGACGGTCTGAAGATGGCCAAGCACCGCATGTTCTTCTCGTCCGCGAAAGCCCGCGCCGAGCTCGGCTACACCTCGCGCCCGTACGACCTCGCGATCCGTGACGCGCTCGACTGGTTCCGGCATGCGGGCATGATCAAATGACGTGGCCGGCCGCTTTCACGCCGATCGCTGGCATCGCCGCCCTGTCGCTGGCGATCTGGGCCTACCTGCTCCTCGCCCGCGGCGGCTTCTGGCTGGCGCGCGAGCGCGATGATGGCCGCCGCCCGCCCGCCCCGCCGCCGGGCGGCTGGCCTTCGGTGGTGGCGGTGATCCCCGCCCGCAACGAGGCGGACATGGTCCCGCAAGGACTGGGCTCGCTCCTCGCCCAGGATTACCTCGGCCCCTTCCACATCATCCTGGTCGACGACCAGAGCGAAGACCGCACCGCCGCGGCCGCGCATCAGGCCGCCCGCCGAGCCCGCCGCCAGGACCGCCTGACCGTCATCGAGGGTGAGCCGCTGCCGGCCGGCTGGACGGGCAAGCTCTGGGCCATGAGCCAGGGCATCGCCGAGGCCTCTCGCAGGCCCGACGCCCCGCGCTACCTGCTCCTCACCGACGCCGACATCGCCTACGATCCCGACGCGCTCACCCGCCTCGCCGCACGCGCCGCCACGAGCGGCACGGTGCTCACGTCCCTGATGGTCAAGCTGCGCTGCGAGAGCCTCGCCGAAAAGCTGCTTGTTCCCGCCTTCGTCTTCTTCTTCGCCATGCTCTACCCCTTCCGCTGGGTGAACCGGCCGGGACACCGCATGGCCGCCGCCGCGGGTGGCGTCATGCTCGCCGATCGCAAGGCCCTCGAGGCAGCGGGCGGCCTCACCTCCATACGCGGCGCCTTGATCGACGACTGCGCCCTGGGCGCCCGCATGAAGACGCAAGGCCCCATCTGGCTCGGGCTGACGCGGAAAGTGCTGAGCCTCCGCCCCTACCCCGCCATCGGCGACATCCGGCGCATGGTCGCGCGCTCGGCCTATGCCCAGCTTCGCTATTCTCCGCTGCTTCTCGCGGGAGCCGTGCTCGGCATGGGGCTGACATACCTGGCCCCGCCCACGATAGCGCTCCTGTCCGATGCTCCGGCGCGCTGGATCGCGGCCGGCGCGTGGGCGGCAATGACCATCTCCTTCGTGCCCATCCTGCGCTTCTATCGCGTCAATCCGCTGCTGGCTCTCGCGCTGCCCCTGATCGCCGCCCTATATTTGGCATTCACGCTGGATTCCGCGTATCAGCATGGGCGCGGGCGCGGCGGCATGTGGAAGGGCCGCGTCCAGGCGCTGCCAGCGGAGCAGAGATGACCACGGCCGAGGCCTTGAAATCCGGCAAGGGCGAGCACGACGAGAACTTTCCCGTCGCCTCGCGGCTGATCGCCGCCCGCCACCGGCCAGCGGTGCTCGCCTATTATCGCTTCGCCCGCGCCGCCGACGACGTCGCCGATCATCCATCGCTTCCGGCCGGGGAGAAGCTCGCCACCCTCGATCGGCTCGAGGCGACGCTCCTCGGCAACGACGACCGCGAGCCTGACGCCATCCCGCTCCGCGGCGTGCTCGCCGAGCGCCGCATGAGCCCGCGCCACGCCCAGGACCTGCTCACCGCCTTCCGCATGGACTGCACCAAGACGCGCTACGCCGACTGGGGCGAGCTGATGCACTACTGCCGCTATTCGGCCAACCCGGTTGGCCGCTACGTGCTCGAGGTGCACGGCGAGAGCGAGGACACCTGGGCACCGAACGACGCGCTCTGCACCGCGCTCCAGGTCATCAATCACATCCAGGATTGCGGCAAGGACTACCGCGCCCTCGACCGCGTCTACATGCCGCTCGGCATTCTCGACAAGCACGGCGCCAGGGTCGAGATGCTGGGGGCTGGCGAGTCACCCCCGCAGCTGCGCGCCGCCTTGAAGCGCATCACCGAGAAGCTCGCCGGCCTCATCCCCGCAGCCTGCCGCCTGCCGCGCGTCGTCGCCGACACCCGCCTCGCCATCGAGACCGAGACCATCGCCCGCCTGGCGGACCGCCTCACGAGGCTTCTGCTGGACAGCGATCCGTTGAGCGACAAGGTCCACTTGTCCAAGGCCCAGGCGCTCTCCGTCGCGGCCGGCGCCACCGTCTCCGTGCTCACCCGCCGCCTCGTACGGCGCGAGCCTCGGGCAGCCCGCCCGAGCACCGAAGGAGATCCGGCATGACCGCGGCCCCCGCGACGGCGGCGGGCGCGGAGACGAGCCCCGCCAAGATCGTCTCCCGCAGCTCGTTCTACACGGCGCTGCGCATCCTGCCGCGCGCCCAGCGCAACGCGATGTACGAGATCTACGCCTTCTGTCGCGCCGTCGACGACATCGCCGACGAGGGCGGCTCGACCGACGATCGCCTCGCCGGCCTCCGCCGCTGGCGCGAGGAGCTGAACGAGCTCTATCGCCATCGCCGCGCCGGACCGCTGGTGCGGGGCCTCGCTCCCGAGATCGCCGAGTTCGGCCTCGAGCGCGCCGACTTCCTCGCCGTCATCGACGGCATGGAGATGGACGTCCACCGCGCCATCAAGGCTCCCGGCACGAACGCGATGAGCTGGGCCGAGCTCGACCTCTACTGCGACCGCGTCGCGAGCGCCGTCGGCCGCCTGTCGGTGCGCGTCTACGGTTTGGAGGAGAAGGCCGGCATCGAGCTCTCGCATCACCTCGGCCGCGCCTTGCAGCTGACCAACATCCTGCGCGACCTCGACGAGGACGCCGCCATGGGCCGCCTCTACCTGCCGAGTGAGGCCCTGGACGCGGCGGGTATCACCGACCGCGAGCCCGCGAAGGTGCTGGCGCATGCCCGCCTTGGCGACGTCTGCGCCGGTCTCGTGGTGCGCGCGCGACGCCATTTCGCCGAGGCCCACCGCATCATGGACGCCCAGCCGCGTTCGACCGTGCGCTCGCCGCGAACCATGGCCTCGGTCTACGGCTCCATCCTCGATGCGCTCGAGGCTCGCGGCTGGTCGGCGCCACACCACAGGATCAAGCTCGCCAAGCGCCGCATCCTCTGGGCCGTCCTCCGGCACGGGCTCATCTGACATGGCCGGCACCGTCCACGTCATCGGTGCGGGGCTGTCCGGGTTGAGCGCCGCCGTGCGCCTTGTCGAGGCCGGACGCACGGTCGTCGTGCATGAGCTTGCAAGGTTCGCCGGCGGCCGCTGCCGCTCCTTTCACGAGCCGGCCCTCGGCATCGCCATCGACAACGGCAACCATCTCGTCCTCTCCGGCAATCACGCTGCGCTGTCGCATCTCGACGTCGTCGGCAGCCGCCACATGCTGCAGGGCCCCGAGCAGGCCGAGTTCCCGTTCGCCGACCTCGCTTCGGGCGCGCGCTGGACGCTGAAACCCAACAGCGGACCCCTCGCCTGGTGGATCTTCGCGCCCTCGCGCCGCGTGCCGGGCACCTCGGCCGGCCAGTACATCGCTCTCGCCCGGCTGCTCGCCGCCAAGCCGCACCAGAGCATCGGCGAGGTCATCCGCTGCGAAGGAACGCTCTACGACAAGCTGCTGCGCCCGGTGCTGCTCTCGGCCCTCAACATCGACCCGCCGTCGGCCTCCGCCGCGCTCGCCGGACAGGTCGTCCGCGAGACGCTGGCCAGGGGCGGCAGGGCCACGCGTCCGCTGGTCGCGGCAGAGGGCCTCGGCCCGGTGTTCATCGACAGCTCGCTGGCTTGGCTCGAGCGGCATGGCGCCGAGATCCGCTTCGACCGGGCGCTGCGCAAGCTCGAGCTGGACGCAAGCCGGGTGAACGCCCTCGACTTCGGCTCCGAGCGCATCGTCCTTGGCCCCGAGGACGGCGTCGTGCTCGCCGTTCCCGCCTGGGTGGCCCGGACGCTGGTTCCGGACCTCGTCACGCCCACCCGCTTCACCGCCATCCTCAACGCCCACTTCGCGATCCCGCCCCCACCGGGCCAGCCGCGCATCCTCGGCGTCGTCGGCGGCACGACCGAGTGGCTGTTCGCCTTCCACAACCGCCTCTCTGTCACCGTCAGCGGCGCCGACCGCTTCAACGAGGCCGAGCGCGAGCCGCTCGCCCGGCAGATCTGGGCCGAGGTCGCGGCCCTGACCGGCCTCGACCCGGCGACCATGCCGCCGTGGGTCCTGATCAAGGAGCGCCGCGCCACCTTCGCCGCCACGCCGGAGGAGAATGCCCGCCGCCCAGGCCCTCAGACCCGCTGGCGCAACCTCGTCCTCGCCGGCGACTGGACCCGCACCGGTCTCCCCTCCACGATCGAAGGCTCGATCCGCTCCGGCGTCACCGCCGCCCGTGTGATCGAGCGCGTCCCACTCGCCGCCTGAGCGGCCTCACGCGGCTATTGCTCCGCGTAACCCCGTCGCATTCCCGCCGCACCGGCCCCGTCGAACCGTGCTATAAGCGCCGTTAGGGGTAGTGCGGACCGTAGCGCCCGCCGGCAGGGAGCACGACGAGGGGCCATGGGGGGATTCGTCATCGCGGCCACGGGCCTCGTCGCGGAAGCTCGCATCGTCGAGCGGCCGGGCGTACGCGCCCTGTCCTGCGGCGGACGATCCGATGTTCTGGCCGAGAGCCTGCGCCGCGCCGTCGCAGACGGCGCCGTCGGCATCGTCAGCTTCGGCATCGCGGGTGGCCTGATGGAGCACCTCGAGCCAGGTGCCTGCGTCATCGCCGAGGCCGTCGTCTGCCCGGCAGGAGTACGCTACGCCACCGATCCGGAATGGCGGGCTAAGCTGCACGGCCGGCTCGGCTCGGCCGCGATCACCGGCTCCATCGCCGGGGTCGACAAGCCCGTGGGCACCTGTGCCGCCAAGCAGGACCTGCATCGGCGCACCGGCGCCGCGGTGGCCGACATGGAGAGTCACGTCGCCGCCCGCATCGCCCACGAGCACGCGCTGCCCTTCGCCGCCGTGCGGGTCGTAGCCGACCCGGCCCACCGCGCTCTCCCCGAGGCGGCCCTCAATGGCATGAAGGCGGACGGATCGCCCGACATCCCCGCCGTCCTGCGCTCGCTCGCAGCGAAGCCGCGTCAGCTCCCCGAGTTGCTGCGCGTGGCGCTGGACACCCGCGCCGCGTTGGGCGCGCTCCTACGCAGTCACAGCCTGCTCGCAGCCGATTTGGCGCGCATCTGATCGCCAGCCGCCCTAGAGCCTGAGCTACTCCGCCGCCTCCGCGTCTGGGCCGCGTCCGCGATCGTTCGATGCCTTGATCTCGGCCATCATGTGCTCGACGTGACGCGAGAAGACGTAGTCCGCGGGACGCTGCTTCGAAAGGTCGATATCCGGCGCCATGGGGCCGTCGGTGCGCACGCCGTTGCGGGTCACGTCGAGCAACTTCATCGGATGCTGCACGGCATCCACAACCGCCGTCGCCTCGAAGCCGGAATGGACCATGCAGTCGGCGCACTTCTCGTAGTTGCCGGTGCCGTAGCGGTCCCAGTCCGTGTCCTCCATCAGCTCCTTGAAGGTCTGGGTGTAGCCTTCGCCGAGCAGGTAGCAGGGCCGCTGCCAGCCGAACACGGTATAGGTGACATTACCCCACGGCGTGCAGTGATAGGTCTGGTTGCCGGCCAGGAAGTCCAGGAACAGCCCAGACTGGAAGAACGGCCAGTCACGCCCGCCGTTGCCGAGCTTGAAGATGTCGCGGAAAAGCTGCTTCGTCTTCGACCGGTTGAGGAAGTGCTGCTGGTCTGGTGCCCGCTCGTAGGCATACCCCGGTGACACGGTGATGCCGCCGATGCCCAGGGCTTTCATGTCGTCGAAGAAGCGGGCGCAGCGCTCGGGCTCCGCGTCGTTGAAGAACGTCGTGTTGATGTTGACGCGGAAGCCCCTTTCCTTGGCGACCTTGATGGCCGCCACGGCCCGGTCGTAGACGCCCTTCTGGCAGACCGACTTGTCGTGCATCTCGCGGTCGCCGTCGAGGTGGACCGACCAGTTGAAGTAGGGGCTCGGCTTGTATTGATCGATCTTCTTCTCGAGCAGCAGCGCGTTCGTGCAAACCGTGACGAACTTGTCGCGCGCGATCGCCCCTTCGACGATCTCCGGCAGCTCCTTGTGCAGCAGCGGCTCGCCACCAGCGAACACGACGACCGGCGCCCCGCACTCCTCGATCGCCGCCAGCGCCTTGTCGACCGGGATCCGCTGGTTGAGGATCTCGTCCGGATAGTCGATCTTGCCGCAGCCCGCGCACGCGAGGTTGCAGCGGAACAGCGGCTCCATCATCAGCACCAGCGGGTACCGCTTGCGCCCCATGAGATGCTGCTTGACGACGTAGGCGCCGACCTTGGCGGCCTGGAAGAAGGGAATGCCCAATTCGGGACTCCTTGGATGCTTGCTCGCACTGGTCCGTTGGATGGCCAGATCGGGAGAGGCGAGCATACCCGCATCTCACGGCCTCGCCACCTCACCATTTCGCGCACTGTCTAGACCTCGGCCAGCTCGGCCGGCAACTTGAATTGTATCTTCTCCTCGATTCCCGGCAATGTCGTGATCTCGATCAGCTCGACACGGGCCAGCGCATCCAGAACATCGCTCACCAGAACGTCGGGCGCCGAGGCACCCGCCGTGACACCGACGATCCGCTTTCCGTCAAGCCAGGCGGGGTCGACCTCGCTGCCGTCCGCCACCAGGTAGCTCGGCACACCCGCTTCGGTTCCGATCTCGCGCAGCCGGTTGGAGTTGGAGCTGTTGGAGGCCCCGACCACCAGAATGAGGTCCACGAGCTGGCTCAGCTCGCGCACGGCCGTCTGCCGGTTCTGCGTCGCGTAGCAGATATCCTTGGTCTCGGGACCGACGATGTTCCGGAACCGCTGTTTGAGCGCGGCGATAGCTCCCCGCGTATCGTCGACCGAGAGTGTCGTCTGCGTGATGTAGGCGACGGGCGTATCGTCTTCGAGCGGCAGCGCCGCGATGTCCTCCTTGCTCTGCACGAGATGCACGGGGCCGCTGAGCTGCCCCATGGTCCCTTCGACCTCGGGATGCCCCGCATGCCCGATGAGGATCACCGTGCGTCCCTGGTCGACGTAGCGCTGGCCTTGGTTGTGCACCTTCGCCACCAGCGGACACGTCGCATCGAGAACAGCGAGGCCGCGTCGTTCCGCGTCCTGCTCGACCTTGCGTGAGACGCCGTGCGCGCTGAACACGGTCACCGCCCCCGTCGGCACCTCGTCGAGCTCCTCGACGAAATGGGCCCCCTTCGCCTTGAGGCTCTCGACGACGTGCCGATTGTGCACGATCTCGTGGCGCACATAGATCGGCGGTCCATACCTCGCAAGCGCCCGCTCGACGATCTCGATGGCCCGCACGACGCCGGCACAGTACCCCCTCGGCTGAGCCAGGATGACCTTCATCGCTCTGTCGCCTCCAGTCGAGTGGCCTCCGATCGCAGTGTCTTTGGCCGGGCGCACCACGGCCCCGGATCGCGCTTCTACGTCCGGGTCAGCACCACTTTTTTTAAGGGTTTTGGGAAACCCTGCCACTCAGGAATGTGCGACTCGAGGAACGGTGATGTTGAAAAGCCGCACTTGCCGATGTCCGGCAAACGCAGTGCCTCGACCCTCGTTCCGTCACATGCGCGGTTAGAATTGCCAGCCAGCGGCGGCGTGCGCTAAGCAGCCCTCGCAACGGACGGGCAGGTTCCTCGAAGACATGCTGACATCGACGATCGTTCGGGTGGTCGCCGCCTGCTGCCGCTGGGCATGGCTCGTGGTCGCTGTCGCGCTTGGCCTCACCACCCTTTCTGGCTGGTACGCCGCAACACACTTCGCGATCAATACCGACAGTGGTCAGTTGATCTCGCCGGAGCTGCCCTGGCGGCAGCGCGAGCTCGCCTTCGATGCCGCCTTTCCTCAGCGCGCCGACCTCATCGTCGTCGTCGTCGACGCCCTGACGCCCGAGTTGGCCGAAAGCAGTGCGCGCGAGCTGGCCCGCAGCCTCGAGAAGCGCGGCGATGTCTTCCAATCCGTCAGCCGCCCGGACGGCGGTGCCTTCTTCGAGAAGAACGGCCTCCTGTTCCTCTCACGCGACGAGCTGGCCGCCACCACCGAGCAGCTGATCCGGGCCCAGCCTTTCCTCGGCACGCTCGCCGCCGATCCGACGTTGCGCGGACTTGCCGGCGCGCTCTCCTTCATTCCGATGGGCGTCGAGGCCGGCCAGGCGAAGCCCGACGATTTCTCACGCCCCATGACCCTTGTCGCCGACGCGGTCGAGGCCGTGCTGCGCGACGAAGCCAAGCCGTACTCCTGGGCGCAGGTGCTCACCGGGCAGCCTCCCGCCCTCCGCGACGTGCGCCGCTTCATCCACGTCAAGCCCGTACTCGATTATTCCGCGCTCGAGCCCGGCCGCAGGGCATCGGACGCGATCCGCGAGACCGCCGCCAGCCTCGGCCTGGTCAAGGAGCACGGCGTCCTCGTCCGCCTCACGGGTCCGGTCGCCATGGCCGACGATGAGTTCTCGACCGTCGCCGACGGCTTCGAGGTCAACACGACCGTGACGCTTCTCGTGGTGCTGCTGATCGTATGGCTCGCCCTCAAGTCGGGCCGCATCATCCTCGCTGTCTTCCTGAGCCTGCTGTCTGGCCTCGCCATCACCGCCGCGCTCGGACTCGCCATGGTCGGCTCGCTCAATCTCATCTCGGTCGCCTTCGCCGTCCTGTTCGTCGGCATCGGAGTCGATTTCGGCATCCAGTATGCCGTCCGCTATCGCGCCGAACGCCACTTGAAAGGCGAGCTTCTCATCGCCATCGAGGGCGCCGCCCGCGAGGCGGGCAAGCCCCTCGCGCTCGCCGCGGCCGCCACTGCCGCCGGCTTTCTGGCGTTCTTGCCGACCGACTACCGCGGCGTTTCCGAGCTCGGGCTGATTGCCGGCGTCGGCATGCTTGTCGCCTTCGTGAGCAGCATCACACTGCTGCCGGCGCTTCTCGCCATCCTGCGCCCGCGCGGCGAGGCCGCCGAAATCGGCTACCGCTGGCTGGCGCCCGTCGACCGCCTCCTCGCCCGCAAGCGCATCGCGATCCTCGTCGCCACCGCGGCCGTCGTCGTCGCGGGGCTGCCGCTCCTCGCCTACCTCCGCTTCGACTTCAACCCGCTGAACCTGCGCAGCGACAAGGTCGAGTCGGTGCGAGCGCTGCTCGACCTGATGCAGGATCCGGCAACCTCGCCCAACACCATCGACGTCCTCGCTCCTTCCGAGGAGGCGGCCCGCAATCTCGCCGTGCGCCTGGCCAAGCTCCCTGAGGTCTCGCGGGCCCTGACCCTCGACAGCTTCGTTCCTGACGATCAGCAGGCGAAGCTCGCCATCATCCGGGACGCCGCCGGCCTGCTGGGGCCCACCCTGACTCCGCTCGAGGTGAAGCCCCGCCCGAGCGACACCGAGACCGTCGCGGCGCTGCTGGAGGCGGCCGAGGCTTTCGCGGGCATGGCGCACGCCAACGGCGAGACTTACCTGGAGGCGCTGCGCCTGTCGGCCACGCTCCGCCAGCTTGCCCAGTCGACACCGAAGCGGCGGCAGACCGCCGAGGCCGCGCTGATGCCGGGTCTTCGCACCACGCTCGACCAGGTCCGCTCCTCTCTCGCCGCTGACATCGTGACCCGCGACGGCCTGCCACCCGATCTGGTGCGCAGCTGGCGGACGCCCGACGGCCGCGCCCGCGTCGAGCTTGCCCCCTCCGGCAACGGTAACGACAACGAGATTCTGCGCCGCTTTGCCTCCGCCGTGCTCGCCGTGGCGCCGGAGGCCACCGGAGCACCCGTGCTCATTCAGGAATCGGCTAAGACGGTGGTCCGGGCCTTCACCCAGGCCGGGCTCTGGGCCTTTGCTTCGATCACCATCATACTGGCGTTGGTGCTGCGGCGGCTGAGCGATATTGCCATGACTCTCGTGCCGCTGGTGCTGGCGGGCGTCGTCACGCTCGAGCTGACGGTGCTGCTCGACCTGCCCCTCAACTTCGCCAACATCATCGCCCTGCCGCTGCTCCTGGGCGTCGGAGTGGCCTTCAAGATCTATTACGTTCTGGCTTGGCGCGCCGGCGAGACGAGCCTCCTGGCCTCGAGCCTCACGCGCGCGGTCTTCTTCTCCGCTCTGACCACCGCCACCGCATTCGGCAGCCTCTGGCTTTCCAACCATCCCGGCACGTCGAGCATGGGAAAGCTCCTGAGCCTCTCGCTGGTCACGACGCTGGCGGCCGCCGTACTGTTCCAGCCGATTTTGATGGGTCCGCCGCGCAACCCCAAGAAGGACCCCTGACGGTCCGAGCGCAGCCGCGGACGCCGTCCGCAACTCGAGCCCGAGATGCATCGCGATCACACACGAAGCGAAATGCTGCGGAAACCACGCGCGGCAGGTTGTCGCGCATCTTGTTGACAGCCACCCAACTCCGATCTACGACTTTAGGATTGTTCGAGTGTGGAGGCAGCTATGCCCGCTGTCCGCGTACCCCTAGACGCTCGCGTGGTCGATATATTCACCGGCCAGGACCGTGACTCCGGCACCGGCACGCTTGCGCCCCCCGAGCTCGATCTTTCCACGGCACCCGTCCGCACACTCGAAACCGGCGCCTACCTGTTCGAGGAAGGCGACCGCAAGTCCCACGCCTATCGCGTCGAGAGCGGTGCGCTGAGCCTGTTCACGCTCGATGCTGAGGGCAGTCCTGAGCTTCTCGACATCATCCATCCTGGCGATTTCGTCGGGCTCGGCTTCCTCGACCGCCACACCTGCCATGCCCGCGCCGAGCGCCCGACGATCGTCTCGTGTCTCAGCGATCACCTCGTCGCCGCCCTTGCCGCGACCAATTCCGCCTTCACCGCCCGCATCGACGCGGCGCAGCGCGCCGAGATGGAGATCGTTCGTTCCAGGGCGACACGGGCCAGCCGTCGTCAGCCGCTGATCCGCGTCGCGGCGTTCCTGCTCGTCACCTCGCAGAACAATGCGAGCGAGGGCCGCGACCCCTCGATCATCTCGGACGAGCTCGCGTGCGGAACCGTGGCCGGCTATCTGGACCTCGAGCTGGAGCAGCTCGGCGATGCCTTACGGCGGCTTGCCGATCACGGCATCGTCGCCGTGGCCCCCGGTCACGCGCTACGCATCGTCGACCGTCCCGCCCTCGAGCGGCTGGTCGACAACGCCTGACAGCGCTCCCCGTCCTCGAAAAGCGAAGGGCGCCCGACATCCCGGACGCCCTCAACTATGTCTTGCGGCTCTTGATCGCTCCTCAGGGCGCCAGCGACGGCGCCGGCGGCGGCCCCTCGCCCGGCTCGCGCTCTCCGCCCGCCAGCAGCTCACGCCCACCATCGCGCCCATAGAGATCCGGCCGGAACTCGACGCGTCCATTGGGCTCCGCCCAGGCGGTGATGTAGGTGAAGTAGACCGGGATCGGGTGCGCGAGGTTGAGGTCGAGCGCCTGCCCGGACTGCAGCACATCCTCCACCCGCCCCGGCTGGTCCCAGCCCGGCTCGTAGCGCGCAATCCACTCCGCCAGCTTGTAGACGCCCTGCACGCGCACGCATCCGGCGCTGAACGCCCGCCCGCGCTGCTCGAACAGCTTCTTCATCGGCGTATCGTGCATATAGACCCCTTCGGGGTTCGACATGTCGATGCGCACGAGGCCGAGCGCGTTTTGCGGTCCCGGATCCTGCTTGAACTTGATCGACTGAGCGCTGGCCGTTGTCCAGTCGATGTTCTGGGAAGCGATCTCCTGCCCGTTGTTGGCCTGGAAGACGCGGATCTTCTCGTGCTCGAGATACTCCGGCTCCTTGCGCAGGCGCGGGATCAGATCGAGCTGGGCAACACTGTCCGGAACGCGCCAATAGGGGAAGAAGTTGAGCGCCTTCACCGTCGCCTTGATCGACGGCGTCTGCCGCTCCGTCCGCCCGACGATGACGCGGTGGCGCTGCTGCACCTCGAAGCGCTCCACCGCCTCGAGCTGGAACGCCGGCACGTTGACCAGGATGTAGCGGTCCTCGATGCGCTGCGCGAGCAGCTCGCGGACACGCGTCAGATTGAGCTTGAGCTGGTTGAGACGCGCCTCTGCCGGCACGTTGAGAGCCGCGTAGGTCGCGAGATCGACACGCCCGCTGACCCGGATGCCGTGCCGCGACTGGAAGCGGCGCACCGCGGCCTCGACCTCACTGTCGTATGAGATGTCGCTATAGCCGAACCCGTACTCGTCGCGCCGCCCCGGCATGTCCCCCGTCACGCGCAGGCGCTTGCGCAATGCCGCGACACGGTCGTCGCTGTCGCCGGGACGCAGCGTCCGCCCGGGCGGCACCAGCGGCCAGCCGCCCTTGGAGGCGATCTGCTGGTAATGGTCGATCGCTTTCTCCAGCGCCTCGACCATGATGTCGCTTCGGTACGGCGTCGAGTTGGCACGGATGTCGTCGAGCGGATCGGCCGGCATGCGCTCGGGCTGCGACGGCGCCGACGTACCCGGGCCCTTGAAGAGCTCTTCCCACCAGTTGGCTTCCTGCGCGGCGACAGCCTGTGACGGTAAGGTCAGCATGCTGGCGGCGACAGCGGCCATGGCCAGCGCGCCCGACATGAAGCGGACCGCGATCCGGGCCGGTCCCGGGCGCTGAGCAACGATCGCGCGATGGTATCGCATTCCTGCTTTCCACATACGTTGACGGGGCTCGCACGCGGCTCGCGCGGCACGCGCTCTGGACACGCGATGCGAGCGGATATCAGTCTGGCCCGACGCGTATGGCCAAACGAAGACGGTGTTACCAGTCCGTCGCCCGCCCGGCCACCCTCGACATGCGCCGAAACTCATTTCCTCGCGCCGCCATGGTCTTGGCGCCTCACCCGGAGGGCTGAAAGTGGTCCCAGCCCTGCCGTCCCAGCGGGATCGGACGCCCCGCCGAATCGATCAGCGATATCCCGCTTCCGGCGCATATTTGCCCAATCATCGTGCAGGGAGCACCGGCCGCCCGTGCCGCGTCCTCGAGCGCGGCGCATCGGGCCGCCTTCACGGCCAGCAGGATCTCGTAGTCCTCCCCGCCCGAGACCAGCTCCGCCACGGTCGCCCCGCGCCGGGCGAGCACCTGCCGGGCCGCCTGCGACACAGGTAACTTGTCGCGCTCGACCACGGCCCCCGCTCCCGAGGCGCGGCAGAGGCGCCCCAGATCCTTGGCCAGCCCGTCCGAGATATCCATCGCCGCCGACGCCAGATCCGCCACGACGCCGGCCAGCGCCACTGGCGGCGATGGATATCTCAGCCGGTCGAGCAGATGCAGCGCCTGCGTTTCGTCGAGCCCCCACGCCGCGGCCAGCGAGGGCTCGCGCAACAGCCTGAGCCCGAGTGCCGCGTCGCCGATCGTGCCCGAGACGTAGAGCCGGTCTCCCGGTCGCGCTCCGTTCCGCCGCACCATGCGGCCGGCCGGAATTGTTCCGAAGGCCGTGATCGACAGCCCGAGGTGCCCTGGCGTGCGATCCGTGTCTCCCCCGGCGAGCGTGATCGCGAACGACTGCTGGGCGCGCGCCAAGCCGCCCGCAAGAGCATGCATCCACTCCGCGCGCGGCGCCTCCGGCAGCGCCAGCCCCATCACATAGGCCAGCGGCATCGCACCCTTGGCGGCGAGGTCGGAGACGTTGACCGCCAGCGCCTTCCAGCCGATGGCATCGGCGCTCTCGCCCGGCAGGAAGTGAACGCCCTCGACCAGCGCGTCCGTGGTCACGACCAGCTCGTGCCCTTCCGGCGCGCGGATCGTTGCGCAGTCGTCGAGAAGCCCGAAGGCACCTGGATACGCCGCCGCCAGCGGCGCCAGGTAGCGCTGGACGATGGCCTCCTCGCCGTCCGTTACACGATCCGTCATGGCCGGCCCTGGCGCCTGCTGTCCTCGCCGCCGCCACGGCAAGCGCCGCGGCCGATCATCCCTTCTGCACCTCGAACTCCGCTGGCCGCAGCTTGCGCGCCAGACGATCGAGGATGCCGTTGACGACCTTCGGCTCGTCCTCGGCGAAGAACGAGTGGGCGACGTTGATGTATTCGTTGATCACCACGCGCGCCGGCACGTCGGGCCGCTCGAGCAGCTCGAAGACGCCCGCGCGCAGTGTCGCTCTCAAGATGGAGTCCACACGCACCAGCCGCCAGCCCGTGGCAAGCGCCTGATCGATCAGCGGATCGATATCCCGCTGCCGCCGAACGACGCCGCGCAGGATCTCGGCGAAGAACGTCGGGTCTGGCTCGGCGCCGGCTTCGCCCTCCCCGTCCTCCTCCTCCAGCGGAATCTTGTGATTGACGAACTCGTCGATCACCTCGTTGAGGTCCGTCCCGGCGAGATCCATCTGATAGAGCGCCTGCACTGCCGCCGTCCGCGCCGATGAGCGCCCGGCCGCTCCGTGCTTTCCGCCTCGCTTCGCCTTGGGTTTAGGCTCGCTCATGCGCCCTGTCCCTGGAACGTCCGCGCCAGCTCGATCATGCGCAGGCAGGCGCGCGCCGCGTCACCGCCCTTGCCCTCTCGCCCGCCGGTCGCGCGCGCCATGGCCTGCTCGGCCGTCTCGACCGTCAGGATGCCGTTGCCGACCGGAACGCAGTGGCGGATCGCCACCTCCATCAGCCAGTGGTTGGCGTTGTTGCACACGATATCATAGTGCGAGGTCTCTCCACGAATGACGCAGCCGAGCGCCACCACTCCGTCATAGCGCGCGCTCGGTGCGTTCCGCGGGATGATGCCGGCGCCGACGGCGTGTGCCAGCACCTGTGGGATCTCCAGCGCCCCCGGCACAGCCACGCGGTCATAGCTGCCGCCGGAGGCCTCGATCTCGGCCATCGCCCCCGTGGCCATGGCGTCGGCGATGTCCTCGTAGAACCGCGCCTCGATGATCAGGATGCGCCCCCGCGCGCGCCCCGGAGCGGGCCGCTGCGTCGTCAGGGTCGGGCGTTGCGTCCGCACCACCATGGCTAACCGATCCCCCTCGTCGACAGAATGCTGAGGCCGAACGCCTCCGTGCCCGCGTAGATCTCCGGATTGGAGTTGGTCAGCAGGATCATCTCGCTGACGCCGAGGTCGCGCAGGATCTGCGAGCCGATGCCGATCTCCACCTGCCGCTTGTCTCGGCCGTGCGCCGGCACCTTGCGGCTGCCGATCCAGTCCGTGATGCTGTTGGGCTTCAGGTCGCGGATCAGCACGACCACGCCGCGTCCTTCGTCAGCGATGGCCCGCATCGCCTTCTCGATCTGCGTCGCGCCCTCGCTGCCGTCGCCGACGCCGAGCAGATCGCGCGCGGCGTTCACCGCATGCACGCGCACGAGCACGGGGCCGGGCTTCGACAGGTCACCCTTGACCAGCGCCATATGCTCGCCCGCCTCGACCGTCGGCTGGTAGACGTAGAGGTCGAACTTGCCCCCGTAGGCGCTGTCGATCTCGGCCTTCGCCACCTGCTGCACGATGCGGTCGTTGCGCAAGCGGTAGGCGATGAGATCCTCGATCGTTCCGATCTTCAGTCCGTGGCGCTGCGCGAAGGGAACGAGATCGGGCATCCGCGCCATGGTCCCATCGTCGTTCATGATCTCGCAGATCACGCCCGCCGGGTAGAGGCCCGCCAGCCGGCAGAGATCCGTCGAGGCCTCCGTGTGCCCGGCGCGGATGAGAACGCCGCCGTCGCGCGCGACCAGCGGGAACACGTGCCCCGGAGAGACGACGTCGGCAGCGCCCTTGGTCGGATCGATCGCCGTCGCGATGGTCCGCGCCCGGTCGTGCGCCGAGATGCCGGTCGAGATGCCTTCCCGCGCCTCGATCGACACCGTGAACGCGGTGCGATTGCGCGAGGCGTTGCTGCGCACCATGGACTCGAGCCGGAGATCGTGCGCCCGCGCCTGCGTCAGCGTCAGGCAGATCAGCCCGCGCCCGTGCTTGGCCATGAAGTTGATGGCATCCGGCGTCGCCATCTGGGCCGGAATGACGAGGTCGCCCTCGTTCTCCCGGTCCTCAGCGTCCACCAGCACGATCATGCGGCCGTTGCGCATGTCCTCGATGATCTCCTCGGTCGAGGAGAGGAAGCTGCTGCCCTTGTGGCCGGCCTTGCCATGGCCCATCGTGTCAACCCCCATGCTGCCCGCACTCACGGACGGAACTCCATCAGTCGCGCCACGTAGCGGGCGAACACGTCGACCTCGAGATTGACCCGGTCGCCAGGGTTTTTGGCCCCCCACGTCGTCACCGTCAAGGTGTGCGGGATGAGGTTGATGCCGAAGCGGTGGCCCGCGACCTCGTTGACCGTCAGCGACGTGCCGTCGAGCGCCACCGAGCCTTTGGGCGCGATATAGCGGGCAAGGTGCTCGGGCGCCTCGAAGGAGAACCGCCGGCAGTCTCCATCGGCGGTGATCTCGACGATCCGCGCCGTGCCGTCGACGTGTCCCGAGACGACATGGCCGCCGAGCTCGTCGGCCGCCTTCAGCGCCCGCTCCAGGTTGACGCGGCGCCCCTTCCCCCAGTCCCCGAGCGTCGTCTTCGAGACCGTCTCGTTGGAGACGTCGACGTCGAACAGGCTGCCGGCACCTTCGGGATTGACCGCGGTCACCGTCAGGCAGACCCCGTCGCAGGCGATCGACGCGCCCACCGCGATGGACGCCGCCGGATAGGCCGACCGCAGCCGGAACCGGCCGCCGTCATGAGCCACCACCTCGCCGACGTCGCTGATGATGCCGGTGAACATGTCTCGCTTCTCCCTCAACGGCCCAGCCGGCCGGACGCGCCGGCAACGCTTACCCCAGGCAACCCCGATCGCGACACGAGCATTTCGTCGCCGCCGAGCCGCCGCCGGTCCGTGAGCACGAGCTCCACGTCCCCGGCGTGCCTGGCGAGGATGGCTTTAACCATCGCCTCGTCGCCTCCCGGTCGCCCGCCCAGTGCACGGAAGATGACGGCCTCGTCCACGAGACCATGCTGGCCGAACGCGCGCCACAGCCGCGGCCCGCCCTCGACCAGAAGCCGGGTGATGCCTTCCCCGACCAGCGCCTCCAGCACGGCCGGCAGCCACAGAGCGCCGCCGAGTCTCGGTACCGTGAATACCCGCACTCCGAGCTCTTCCAGCTCCCCGATGGCCTTCGCGTCGGCGCCCGCCGCCGTGAAAACCCACACCGGCACCTCGCGCGCCGTCAGCGCCAGCTTGGAGCCGGCGAGCCCGCGCGGATCGCTTGCCAGCACCACGCGCACCGGCGAGCGATGCTCGAGCCCCGGGAGCCGGCACGTCAGCTCCGGGTCGTCGTCACACACCGTGCCGTGCCCGACCATGATCGCATCGGCCTCGGCGCGCAGCAGATGCCCGTGTGCCCGCGCCTCCGGTCCCGTCACCCACGTGGGCTTCCCCGCCCCGCCGCGCGGCACCTCGCCGTCCGCGCCGACGGCGAGCTTGATCTGCACGAGCGGGCGCCGCTCCGTCACGCGCACGATGTGGCCGCGCGTCACCCAGTGCGCTTCAGGACCGAGCAGGCCGCGCTCCACCTTCACGCCCGCCGCCCTCAGCCGGTCGAGCCCCCGCCCCGCGACGCGCGGATCGGGATCCTCGATCGCCGCCACCAGCCGCGAGAGGCCTGCCGCGATGACCGCGTCGGCGCAAGGCGGCGTCTTGCCGTGATGCGAGCAGGGCTCCAGCGTCACGTACATGGTCTTCCCGGCCGCCCGCTCGCCGGCCCGCCGCAAGGCTTCCGTCTCGGCATGCGGCCGTCCTCCCGGCTGCGTCCAGCCGCGAGCGATCACCTCGCCCGTCGTCTCGTCGGCGATGACGGCCCCCACGGCCGGATTGGGCGCCGTGCGGCCGAGCCCGCGTCGCGCCATCCGCAACGCGATGGCCATCATGTGCCGGTCGAAAGCGGTGAAGGTCATGGCGTACTTCTCCCTCTCCCCGCTCGCGGGGAGAGGGCCGGGGTGAGGGAATGCAAATGCCCCTCGGAGGGGCGAGGAGCTCCGGTTGCGCCCGGCATGAACGTCGACACTCTACTGCCCCTTGGCGGCCGGCTTCGTCCCGAGCGCCAGATCACCGGCATCGCGCGTGATCTCGCCCAGCACCTCCTGGAAGTCCGCCGCCTCGCGGAAGTCGCGATAGACAGACGCGTAGCGGACATAAGCGACGGGATCGAGCGCGCGCAGCCCCTCCACGACCAGCTCGCCGATCGCCGACGAGGCGACCTCGCTCTCGCCTGTGCTCTCGAGCTGCCGCACGATCCCCGAAACCATCCTCTCGACGCGATCGGGGTCAATCGGCCGCTTCCTGAGCGCCACCTCCACCGACTTGGCGAGCTTGTCGCGATCGAAAGGCACCCGCCGCCCCGAGCGCTTGACCACCGTCAGCTCGCGCAGCTGCACCCTCTCGAACGTGGTGAACCGTCCCCCGCAGTCCGGGCAAACGCGGCGGCGGCGGATGGCAGCGTTCTCCTCCGTCGGCCGGCTGTCCTTCACCTGTGTGTTTTCGCCCGCGCAGTAGGGGCAGCGCATGTCGAGGGCTCCACGTCGTAGGGAGGATTGCGCCGGCACACTCGAGACGGCGTTCGCCGGCGGCCTGTCATAGCGCCTGCCGTCCTGGCTGGGTAGGCCATATGAGCCGCCGGGACGAAAGGCAGCACGCTGCCGGGGCTCTGTTTACGCCACGGTAACCACTGCCAGAGCCAGACGGCGGCAAAACATTGTTTGGTTCAAATGCGGATTAATGCGTTGACCGCCTGTTCGAGCGTCATCGCCGATCGTCCGGAGCCGCTTGGAGCCAGATCGGAAACTGACGACCATGAAACGACAAGACGAGCATTGCGCAATCACGCGCCCGGTCTTCGCCAGCGACACCTCCGGCTCCATTCTTCCGATTTTCGCCCTTAGCCTTCTCGTGTTGATCGGCTTCGCCGGCCTCGCCGTCGACTACGGCCGCGCCACGAGTGCCAAGTCTCGCCTTACCGGAGCCGCCGATGCGGCCGCGCTTGCCGCCGTTCGCGCCGCTTCCGACTTGGCGACCGGCAATCCGGGTATGCCGTCCGCCGAGATCGCGGCTCAGGCCGAGGAGATCGGCCGCAACTTCCTAACTTCCAACTATGCGTCCCGCGCCGATGCGTCCCTCGACGAGGTCAACGTTCGCGTCGAGCTCCGTGAGGGGACCTGGGCCGCCGACCTCGACTACAAGGCCAACGTCAAGACCACTGTCACCGCCGCCGTCGGCGTCCAGTCGATCGCCGTCGGCGGTGCCGCCAAGTCGAGCCTCAAGCCCGCCTTCCCCGTGCTCGACATCGCCATGTGCGTCGATTCGACCGGCTCCATGACGCCGACCCTCGACGCCGTGAAGGCCAACGCATCGATCTTCTTCGACAGCCTCAACGCCGAGCTCAACCGGCGCAACATTCCCGCCTTTCCGCTCGTGCGCGTCCGCATGATCTACTTCAAGGACTTCGGCGACATTACGCCGGGCACCTGGGATCCAGATCCGATCCGCGCCTCCAGCTTCTATTCGCTCCCCGCCCAAACACCCGACTTCAATAGCTTCGTCTCGCCCCAGATGGCTGGCGGCGGCTGGGACACGCCGGAGAGCGGTCTCGAATGCCTCAACATGGCGATGAGCTCGCCGTGGATGCGCGTCGGAGACGTGCCGTCTGGCTTCTCGCAGGCGGTCTCCGACGTCTATCCGCTGATCGTGGTCTGGACCGACGCGCCGTCCCACCCGCTGCCCTACCCCAACTCGCTCGCCAACTCGGCCTATCCCCCGGCCTCCGACATGCCGCGCACCTTCACCGGGCTCCGCGATAAGTGGGACGATCCCCTGGTCATCGACCAGGCCCACAAGCAGATCCTGTTCTTCGGCGATCCGGACATCTCCTCGCCGGACCAGGGCGGCTACGACAGCGGCTGGTGGACCGTGAAGACGTGGCCGAAGTTCGCCGTCGGCGGCTCGCTGACGGAGGCCAACACGTCGATGATCGAGTTCCTGGCCACCGGCATCGCGCTCAACGCCAAGAGCCTGCGCATCACGCAATAGCCGGGCGACCGACCGCGACTACTTCTTCGTCACGCCGCTGTGCGTACCGCCGCCCCACTTGGCGCCTTCGGTCCACGTGCCGGTCACCATGCACTGAGCGTATTTGTCGTCGCACGACGAGCCACCACCCCGCTTCAGGCAGGTAGCCCGCCAGCCCGAGCAGCTCGCCGCCTCGGCCGAACCCAAAAGCCAGACGCTTGCTCCCGCCAGCAGCAAGCCTGCCACGATCCCCTTCATGCGCGTTCCCCCTCGAAATGATGAAGCACGGCGGACGATCCGCCGTGCTCCAATATGTCGTAGCAGACCTGAGGGTTCAATCCGCTCGGAACATCTCCGGTTCGGAACGCTCCCCGAGGTGGTCGACCGCGTCGGACCGGCCACGCCGGGCATTGCGGGCCATTGGCCCGAGGCCTAGATTTGCCACATGTCGACATCCGCCGAGATCGCGGTTCCCGACCGCATCATGACCTTCGAGGAGTTCCTGGCCTGGGCCGAGTCCGTGCCCAAGGAGGCCGGCCGCTTCGAGCTGTGGGACGGGCGCGTGGTCGTGAAGAAAGGGCCGGCGGGGACGATGAATGCCGAGAGGTCACAGCACTGGCGCATGAACGGCGCACTCTTCTTGGCCTTGCACACCGCCATCAAGCAGGCGGGCATCAACGCACATGCCGCGATCGAAGGCCCGACTGTAAAGCTGCCGCCAGGCAACCGGGGCGCCGAGCCGGACGTGCTCGTCTATCTCGGCCCGGAGGTATCACGTAACAGTCTTGTCGTGCCGGAACCGTTGATCATCTGCGAGGTGCTGTCGCCCTCGACCGCGAAGCACGACATGAGCGCCAAGCTCGAAGGTTACTTCGCCTTGCCCAGCATCCAGCACTACATCCTCGCCGATCCCGACAAACCGATGCTCATCGTTCATTCCCGGGCTGTCGACGGCACCTTGCAGACGCGCCTCATCAGCGATCCGGCCGCAACGCTCCGCCTCGATCCGCCCGGCCTAACGGTGAGCCTTGCCGAGGTGCTGGTGGGGTAATGCTTCTCCCTCTCCCCGCGAGGCGGGGAGAGGGTTGGGGTGAGGGGCGGCGGCTTGCTACTCATCTGCTCCGCCGGCAGCCGCTACCGCTGTCGCTATCCGTGTATTCCGACAGGTGCAGCGAAGGATAACGACGCCCGAGCCGGTCTCGAGACATGTCCTCCAAACCTGGATGCAAGAAGCTCGTCCATGTAAGTTGCCAGCGGACGTTCACGGACTTGGGGCCCTGCCGATGGAAATCGCAGTGCTGACGCTTGTGGCTGGTGCGTGTTTGTTCGGCCCCTGGTTCATTCGACAAAAAAAGCAGGCGGCAGTGCTTTGTTTGCTCTGCTTGGTGACATTCCTCATCGCCGGTTTGGTTCCAGGGCGGTGGATATCTGCTGCAGAAGACTGCCCAGACCCTTGGCCGCCCACGGGCTACGTCAGTTGCGGCGACAATGCGGCGTTCGTCATGTTACCGGCGATGCTGATCTTTATCGGATCGTTGACGAGGCTTATTGCCAAGGACTTCATTTTGAGAATGCTTCGACGCCAAGGCACTTGACGACTGAGCCCACCTCCGAAGTCTCTTTGTGCGCTCAGCCGACGCGGGTGATCATGAGTAGATTGGAAATCCGTAGGTTGGGTTAGGCGGCCCACTTGCCGCCGTAACCCAACGACTTTGCCCGCCACAGTTGGGTTACGGCCGCGAGTGCAGGCGCGGCCTAACCCAACCTACGCGCTTGCGGCACGTGGCGACCCTCTCCCCTCCAGGGCGGGGAGAGGGAGGTGTTTCACCCGTAGATCGGGAAGCGGTCGCACAGCGCGATGGCCTCGGCCTTGACCTTGGCCTCGACTGCGCCGTTTCCAGCCTCGCCGTTCTTCGCCAGTCCCTCGAGCACGTCCGCGATCATGCGGCCGATGTCGCGGAACTCCGCCACGCCGAAGCCGCGCGTCGTGCCGGCCGGAGCACCGAGACGGATGCCCGACGTCACCATCGGCTTCTCCGGGTCGAACGGCACGCCGTTCTTGTTGCAGGTGATGTTGGCGCGGCCGAGCGCCTTGTCCGAGATGTTGCCGGTCAACTTCTTCGGGCGCAGGTCGACCAGGATAAGGTGCGTGTCGGTGCCGCCGGAGACCAGCGCGAAGCCCCGGTTGACCAGCACCTCTCCGAGCGCCTTGGCGTTGGCCACGACGTTGGCGGCGTAGGTCTTGAACTCGGGACGCAGCGCCTCGCCGAAGGCGACCGCCTTGCCGGCGATGACGTGCATCAGCGGACCGCCCTGGATGCCCGGGAAGATCGCCGAGTTGATCTTCTTGGCGATGTCCTCGTCGTTGGTCAGGATCATGCCGCCGCGCGGGCCGCGCAGCGTCTTGTGCGTCGTCGTCGTGACGACGTGCGCGTGCGGGAACGGCGACGGATGCACGCCCGCCGCGACGAGACCGGCGAAGTGCGCCATGTCCACCATCAGCTTGGCGCCGACCTCGTCGGCAATGGCGCGGAATGCGGCGAAGTCGATGACGCGCGGATAGGCCGAGCCGCCGGCGATGATGATCTTCGGCTTGTGCTCATGGGCGAGCTTCTTCACCTCATCCATGTCGATGCGGTGGTCGTCCGGCCGCACCATGTACGACACCGCCTTGAACCACTTGCCCGACTGGTTGACCGGCGAGCCGTGCGTGAGATGTCCGCCGGCGGCGAGCGACAGGCCGAGGATGGTGTCGCCGGGGCTCATGAGGGCATTGAACACGCCCTGGTTGGCCTGGCTGCCCGAGTTCGGCTGCACGTTGGCGAACCCGCAGCCGAACAGCTTCTTGGCGCGGTCGATGGCCAGGTCCTCGACGATGTCGACGTACTGGCAGCCGCCGTAGTAGCGCTTGCCCGGATAGCCCTCGGCGTACTTGTTGGTGAGCACGCTGCCCGCCGCCTCGAGCACGGCGCGCGAGACGATGTTCTCCGACGCGATGAGCTCGATCTCGTGCTGCTGGCGGCCGAGCTCCTTGGCGATGGCGGAGGCGACGTCCGGGTCGGTCTCGGCCAGCTTGGCGCCGAAGAAGGTTGCAGTGCTGGAGGGCTGGGCGGCCTTCATGGTCGACATCGGAACGTTTCCTCGCTCTTGTCAGAGAATTCGGGTGTCAGGGAATTCGGGGCCGGCCGGAGACGGCCGGATCGTGGCGCTCATACCATAGTCGAAGCCCGGCGAACAAGGACAGGCATGCCAGATTTGCGCGGCCCCCGGCCGCTCGGCCCGGCTTCCCGGCGAAGCTTCGGCGTCAGGCCTGCAAACGAAAGGGGCGGGCCGCCGGATGACAGCCCACCCCGAATTTTCGTCAGGCGCCTTACTGCGCGGCGAGTTGCGTCAGCTGGCCCTTCGCCACCGGGCACGCGGCCCACAGCTCCGTCAGCGCGGCGATCAGATGCTCCATCTGCTCGTCGGTATGCTGCGGGCTCGGCGTGATGCGCAGTCGCTCGGTGCCGCGCGGCACGGTCGGATAGTTGATCGGCTGCACGTAGATGCCGAACCGCTCGAGCAGCGTGTCGGAGATCTGCTTGCAGTGCACCGGATCGCCGATCAGCACCGGCACGATGTGGCTCGGATTAGGGAAAACCGGCAGCCCGGCCGCCGTCAGGCGGGCCTTGAGCGTCGCCGCGCGCTCCTGGTGAGCGGCGCGCTCGGCGCTGCTCTTCTTGAGGTGGCGGATCGACGCCAGGGCGCCGGCGGCCAGCACCGGGGCGAGCGACGTCGTGAAGATGAAGCCCGAGGCATACGACCGGATGGCGTCGCAGCAGTCGCGGGTCGCGGCGATGTAGCCACCCATCACGCCGAAGCCCTTGGCCAGCGTGCCGTTGATGATGTCGACCCGGTCCATGACGCCGTCGCGCTCGGCGATGCCGCCGCCGCGCGGGCCGTACATGCCGACCGCGTGCACCTCGTCGAGGTAGGTCAGCGCGTTGTACTTCTTGGCCAGGTCGCAGATGGCGCCGATCGGGGCGATGTGCCCGTCCATCGAGTAGACGCTCTCGAAGGCGATGATCTTCGGCGCCTCGAGCGGAAGCTGCTTCAGCTTCGCCTCGAGGTCGGCCACGTCGTTGTGGCGCCAGATCTTCTTCGGACCGCCGCCATGGCGGATGCCCTCGATCATCGAGGCGTGGTTCTTCTCGTCGGAGAGGATCGTCACGCCCGGAAGCAGTTTCGCCAGCGTGGCGAGCGTTGCGTCGTTGGCGACGTAGGCGCTGGTGAAGAGGAGCGCCGCCTCCTTGCCGTGCAGGTCAGCCAGCTCGGCCTCCAGCTCGACATGATAATGCGTGGTGCCGGAGATGTTGCGGGTGCCGCCGGAGCCGGCGCCGACCGTAACGATCGCCTCCTGCATGGCCGCGATGACGGACGGGTGCTGGCCCATGCCCAGGTAATCGTTCGAGCACCAGATGGTGACCGGCTTGGTGCCCTCGGTCGTGAAGTGATCAGCGTTCGGGAAGTTACCCAGGCGCCGTTTGACGTCCTGGAACACACGATACCGGCCCTCGGCATGGACCGCATCGAGTGCGGCCTTGAATTGCTTGGCGTAGTTCATCGTCTATCCTTGCCCCCGGAGCCTTTTCCCTAGCACCTGCCAGCCTCGTCTCGCAACGGGTCGGCTTGTCTTTTGGCGCTAATCTAGTTCCCGGCACCGGAACTGTACCTGCCCGTTTCGTCGCAGCCCGGAGGAGGGGCGGCGATCGAGGCGGCGGCTTCCGGAGTTGCCTCACGACGGGAGGATTTGTCTCACGACCGGGTTGGGGGCGGTCTTGACGATAGTCAACCTGCCGTAAACAAGGACCGCGGCGCGACGCACGGTCGCGCCCTCGGCGAACGCAAACTGCCCGCCGCTTCCGGACGGCGGACCGCTCGAAGCTGGAATCGCCGCAATCTAGTAGGCCGAGGCTTGCCCGCCCACGCCGTCCTTGCTGTAGAGGTCGCGGCGGAACTGCACGACACCGTCCTCCGTGGCCCAGGCCGTGATGTAGACGAAGAAGAGGGGCACGGGCTTCTTGAGCCGCACGTCCATCCGCTCCTGTGTCTCCTTCATCTTGTGCACGCGCTCCTCGTCCCAGCCCCCCTGCTCGGCCAGCAGCCAGGCGGCCACGCGCTCGATGCCCTGCACCCGCACGCAGCCCGAGCTGGCGGCCCGGAAATTGCGCCCGAACAGGTTCTCCGACGGCGTGTCGTGCATGTAGACCGACTCCGCGCTGTCGAAGTTGATCTTGAGGAAACCAAGCGGGTTGTCCTTGCCGGGCTGCTGCTTGAACGCCAGCGACATCGGCAGTCCCGACGACCAGCTGAGCTTCTCCGGGTCGAGCTTCTTGCCGTTGCCGTCATAGGCGTCGATGCCGAACTTGGTGAGCACGTTCTTGCCCGCCTTCTGCATCTCGCGGCCCTTGGGGATCAGGTCCTTCTGGATCACCGTCGGCGGCAGCGTCCAGACCGGGTTGAAGTTGAGATCGGTGATGGCGGATCGCAAGATCGGCGTCGGCCTGTCCGTCTTGCCGACCACGCCCGAATGCCGCGACACCACCTTGTCGCCCTCGACCGCCTCGATCTGTGCCGCCGGGATGTTCACCACCACGTAGCGCTTGTTGCCCGGTTGCGCGAACTCCGCGATCCGCGACAGGTTGGCCTTGAGCTGGCGCAGCCGGTCGGCGGCGGTCACGTTGAGTGCCGGCAGCGTGCGCTTGTCGACGATGCCCGTCGGCGTCAGCCCGTTTGAGGCCTGGAACCGCTTGACCGCCTTCTCCAGGCTGCCGTCGAAGTAGTCCGCCGAGTAGGAGGTCTCCTCCTTGAGGTCGCCCGACAGCGTCAGCCGCTCGCGTAGCATTGCCACCGCTGGATCACTCATGCCGGCCAGCATCACGACCGCCGGGACCGGCTTCCATCCACCCTTCGCCACGATGCCCTCGTAGCGTTTGACCGCCGCCTTGGTCGCGTCGATGTTGTGTTTCGACAGCGTGGGATACCCTTTGGGCGGGTTCGACTCCCACTCCTTGATGAAGGCGCGATCATAGGTCTCGGCGGAAACCCGGCTGCTGGTGCTATCCCCCGTCGGGCCGAATTGCAGCCACCAGCCGTCATTGGCCGAAGCGCCCGGCACGACTGCCGCCACCGCGACGGCGCCCGCCAGAGCGCCACCGATCCTCGAAGCCGTCATGGCTCGCTCTGCCTTCCTCGCTGTGCCGCCGTGACGCCCACCCTGCGGCCACGATCAATCGCCTGCTGAAATCGTGTTCAGCGAGCCGGAGGATGTCGAGATTTGCCGTGATCCGCAAAGAAAAAAGGCCCCCGCCTGCCCCTGGGAATCACCCTGGTTGCGCGACGGCCACAATAGAAACGGGGTAGCGGCACACCGCTACCCCGTCAGGCCACGTTCAGAGTTTGAAGGAGAGATCAGAGGCGGAAACGGATCTGGTCGGACCAGAAGCGCTCGAGTCGCATCAGCGACTTGTTGAGCGAGCGGAAGTCGTCGCCGGTCACCTCGCCGACCGTCGCCACCGAGCCGAGCTGGCGGTGGTAGAGGCGGCTGACCACCTCGCAGGCATCCTTGCCCTTGGTCGTCAGGCTGACGCGGACCGAGCGCCGGTCGACATCCGAGCGCTTGTAGTGGATATAGCCCATGTCCACGAGCTTCTTCAGGTTGTAGGACACGTTCGAGCCGAGATAGTAGCCGCGCGTCTTGAGCTCGCCGGCCGTCAGCTCGCTGTCGCCGATGTTGTAGAGCAGCAGCGCCTGCACGCTGTTGAGATCGGCGCCGCCCATGCGGTCGAACTCGTCCTTGATGACATCGAGCAGTAGCCGGTGCAGGCGCTCGATGAGACGCAGGGCCTGCAGGTATTCGGCACGGAAGGTCTCGTCCTTGACCGGCGCGCGATGGCGCGAAACGTCGAACGCAACACTCATTGGACTGCCTCTTGCTCTGTATGACGCCTCCCGGTTTTTCCGGGTTAAGCCATACACTAGGACAGAACCCTGAAAGTTACCTGAATAGACATAGTAAAAGAACAGTAACGCGCCATCGGATATACATTTGGTTGACTTCTGTTAATGCAGCGACTTCGCGCTCGCAACAAAGCAGACGGCCAAGCCTATGTTTTTTCGAGAGGATTCACCAGAACCAGCTGAAGCGCCAGACGTCGGTCCACGAACATCCTTGTATCGCCAGCAACAACACGCCCCGCTTTTCGGCCCAACGGCGCGTAAATTGACACGCCCGTCTTAACCTTTCGCTGGCGATGTTGGCCCGTTTTCAGAAACGTGCGTCCTGCATCTTGCTGCGCGAAGGCAGCACCAGCTCCTCCGGTCCCATGTCAGCGAAACAGGCGTCCACCATGGACCCGGTCACCTCGCCGATGCTTTGCGGCCGCCACTGGGGCGCGCCGTCCTTGTCGATCAGCGCCGCCCGCACACCCTCCGCGAAGTCGTGCCCCTCGAGGAACCGGCACGCCAGCCGGTAGTCGGTCTGCAGCACCTCCCGCAGCGTCATCTCCCGCGCGGCGCGGATGTGCCGCAGCGTCACCGCCAGCGAAAGCGGCGACATCCGCTCCAGATCGTCCGCCACCTTCACCGCCCACGCGCCCTGCTCACCCGTCTCTGCGCGCAGTCTCGCCACGATCTCCCCCACCGTGCCGGCCGCGAAGCACCGCGCGATGACCGGCCGCACCGCCGCGAGCTCCCCCGGCCCCAGATCCACGTGCCGGCTGTCGAGCACCGGGTCGACCGGATCGGCCTCGGTCAGCGCCGCCGTGATCTCCGCGAAGCTGTCCGCCGGGACGCAATGCGTGACCAGCCCCAGCGCCAGCGCGTCCGCCCTGCCTATCGCTCGTCCGGTCAGTCCCAGATACATACCAACCTCGTCCGGCATCCGTGCCAGCGCATGTGCCACGCCGACATCCGGGAACAATCCTATGGCCGTTTCGGGCATCGCGAATTTGTATTTTTCCCCCGCCACCCGGTGCGTGCCGTAGAGCGAGATGCCCACGCCCGACCCCATCACCGCGCCGTCGATCAGCGAGATGGTCGGCTTCGAGAAGCACTCGAGCATCCAGTTGAGCCCGTATTCCGCCGCCAGCGCCTGCCGCGCCTTCGCCACGCCCTCGGCGTCCTCGCGCGCCCACGCCGTCAGCTCCCGCACATCGCCGCCGGCCGAGAATGCCTTGGGGCTCGTCGACCTCACCACCACGCAGTAGATCTGCGGATCGCGCGCCCATTTCGGAAACGCCGCCGCCATCTCCGCCCGCATCGCCGTGGTCAGCGCGTTGAGCGCCCGCGGCCGGTCGAGGGTGACGATTCCCGCCGCGCCCTGCACGCCGATGCGGATGTCCGCCGCCTCGCCTTTCGCCTCGTCCACGCCCTTATCCCCCGCTTTCACAGCTTGTCCCCCGCCCGCGACCTTTCACGCCCCGCAAGCTTGTTTTCGCCGACTTTGTGTCTATACACGCATCATCGGAGCGGCGACACTTCAGGGACGATTCGCCATCGTCGGCCTAGCTACCCTGACGTCTTCGTCAAGTGCAAAGCGTTCACAATCCACCGTCGCAACTGAGCCCGGAAGGCATCAAGAGGCGTCATGCGGATACGCTCTGTACTTGCCGCGCTCGTCGCTCCCTTGGCGCTGTCTTGCGCCGCGCGGGCCGCCGATGACAGACCGGTCGCGCCCGTGGCGCCGGCCGCCGAGCCTGCCAAGCCGTCTGCCTCCTTCCCGCGAACCATTCCCGAGGCGCGCGCCGAAGCCGAGGCCCGCGGCAAGCCGCTGGAGACCTGGCCCGTCCAGGAGGTCGAGCTCGCCCGCGCCCGCTGCACGCAACTCCTCAAGTCCGTCGACGCCGTCACCATCCCCGAGCCACCCGTGCGCGAGGGCGAGTGCGGCGCCCCGGCTCCCGTGCGTCTCGTCAGCATCGGACGCAACCCGGAGGTCGCGATCTCGCCGCCGGCCCTCGTCACCTGCGATTTCGTCGCCGCCCTCCACACCTGGATCAAGGGCGACGTCCAGCCGCTCGCCCGCAAGCACCTCGGCAGCCCGATCGTCAAGATCGAGAGCATGAGCGATTATTCCTGCCGCAACGCCTATGGCCGCGTGAAGACGCGCCTCTCCGAGCACGGCCGCGCCAACGCACTCGACATCCGCGGCTTCCTCGCCCAGAGCGGCCAGATGGTCACCGTGCTCGATGACTGGGGCATGACCGGGCGCGAGATCGCCGCCGCCATCGCCGCCGAGAAGCGGGCCGCCGAGAAGGCCGCCGCCGAGCGGGCCTTGGCCGAGGCCGAGGCGCGCCGCAAGGCCGCCATAGCCGGCAAGTCGCCGCCGCCGCCAGGCGGCAACGCCGCCGCGGTGGCCCAGCGCCCGCTCGAGGTGCCGCCCGACGTCCTCAACCGCCGCACGCTGATCGAGGGCCTGCCCCGCGTCACCATCGATGGCGGCATGCCCGGCGGCACCAGGGCCACCTTCGATCTCGTGCCGAGCCGCCTCGGCGGCCCCAAGCCGGCGGTCGAGAAGACGGCCTCCGGCAAGTCCGCGCCCGACCAGCCTCCCAGGAAGCCCCTGAAGCGCGCCGCGACACCCGCCGTCCCCGCCGGCCCGCCCTCGTCCGAGGCGAAGGCGCTCTTCCTGCGCCAGGCCCACGCCGCCGGCTGCCGCCTCTTCGGTACCGTGCTCGGTCCCGAGGCCAACAACGCCCACCGCAACCACCTCCACGTCGACGTCGCCGAACGCACCACCGGCGCCTTCTGCGAATAGCCTCGTTCCCTGCCGGTGACTCTGTGCCGGCAGCCACGCGAGGATCACCTTGGCGAACATGCGCGTTTTCCGCGCATTCGAGAGTGAATTCCAGCGAAACAACAGCGAAACGGGGCTCGAAAACGCGCCGCCGGGACATGCCGGCGCGGTACGGACGCGCGGCGCGGCTGGCGTCCGTCGTCCCGCGGTTGCTGGGGTCAGCGCGCGGCGGCCGGGCGGGCACTCGCGTTGCATCGCGGACGCTTTGTCCCGACTTCTGCTGAACATGCGCGGGGGAAAGCAGCCAATGTAGGGGCGGACAAAGCCGCCGGGCATAACTTTGCTGCTCTCTTGATGCTGCCGCCCGGCCCCGCGATCGCACCGCATTGACGCTCCGCCGCTGAACCGCATAGCTCATACGGTCGACATGAGCACACCGAAGGCGCCCAACGTGCCCGCCCGCCCCAGAACCTTCACCAGACCGCTCCCCGACGTCAAAGGTGAGGCCTGCGGGCCAGGTTTTCCAATGACGGCACTTGACCCGGCGACATCGTCCCCCGAGGACAAATTCGACATCGGCTTATGACCCAGCCCGCCCCACCTCTCTCCCCCCGCCCGCGCCGCGTCCTCCTCCTCGGCGCCACCGGCACCATCGGGCAGGCGACGGCGCGCGCGCTCCTCGATCGCGGCCACGAGGTCGTCTGCTTCGTCCGCCCCCGCGCCGGAACCAATGGCCGCGACCCGCGCCTCCCGCCGGGCGCCGAGCCCCGCTTCGGCGATGTCACCGGCCCCGCCTCCCTCGCCCGCGATGGCTTCCGCGGCGAGCGCTTCGACGCCCTCGTCTCCTGCCTCGCCTCGCGCACCGGCGCGCCCAGGGACGCTTGGGCCATCGATCACGCCGCCCACGTCGAGGCCCTGGCCCAGGCCAAGGCCGCCGGCGTCACGCATGTCGTGCTGCTCTCCGCCCTCTGCGTGCAGAAGCCGCTCCTCGCCTTCCAGCACGCCAAGCTCGCCTTCGAGAAGACGCTGATCGAATCCGGCGTCACCTACTCGATCGTGCGCCCGACCGCCTTCTTCAAATCCCTCTCGGGCCAGCTCGACCGGCTCCGCAAGGGCAAGCCGTTCCTCATGTTCGGCGACGGCCGCCTCACTGCCTGCAAGCCGATCAGCGATCGTGACCTCGCCGACTATATCGCCGGCTGCCTCGACGACGAGAGCCGCTTTGACCGCATTTTGCCCATCGGCGGCCCCGGCCCCGCCATCACGCCGCTCGAGCAAGGCGAGAGGCTCTTTGCCCTCCTCGGCCGCGAGCCGAAATACAGCCGCGTCCCGGTCGCCATGCTCGATGCCATCATCGCCGGCCTTTCGCTGCTCGGCCGCGTCAGCCCCAAGCTCGCCGACAAGGCCGAGCTCGCCCGCATCGGCCGCTACTACGCCACCGAGTCCATGCTCGTCCTCGACCCCGCGACCGGCCGCTACGACGCGGACGCGACGCCCTCGACCGGCACCGAGACCCTGTTTGATTTCTACGAGCGCCTCGTACGCGGCGAGGTCACCGTCGACCGCGGCGACCACGCGGTCTTCTGATCCCGAGGCTCCCCTACCCGCCCGCTCGCCTAACCTCGCGACCTCGCCTCCCCTTGCCAGCCCCGCCCATCGGCGCGAAGGTGCGCCCGCGTTAGAGCCAACAGCCGATGATCCGCCGATGAGCAACCGCAAGCCGCCCGCCGCCACCGCCGACCATGCACATGGCGCCTTCCCGCTCGTGCGCCCGCGCCGCAACCGCCGCGCCGCCTGGTCCCGCCGCCTCGTCGCCGAGCATCGCCTCGGCGTCGACGACCTGATCTGGCCGCTGTTCGTCGTCGAGGGCGACAATCAGCGCGTGCCCGTCTCCACCATGCCCGGCGTCGAGCGCCTCTCGGTCGACCTCGTCGTCGAGGCCGCGTCCCACGCGGCGAAGCTCGGCATCCCGGCCATCGCGCTCTTCCCCTACACCGACCCGAAGCTGCGCTCCGACGACGCCCACGAGGCCTTCAACCCCGACAACCTCGTCTGCCGGGCGACGCGCGCCGTGCGCAAGGCCGGCCTCGACATCGGCGTCATCCTCGACGTGGCGCTCGACCCCTACACCAGCCACGGCCACGACGGCCTCCTCGTCGGCGGCGAGATCGCCAACGACGCCACGCTGCACGCGCTGATCAAGCAGAGTCTCGTCCAGGCCGAGGCCGGCTGCGACATCCTTGCGCCCTCCGACATGATGGACGGCCGCGTCGGCGCGATCCGCCGCGCGCTCGAGGAGAACGGCCACAGCCACACGCAGATCATGGCCTACGCCGCCAAGTACGCCAGCGCCTTCTACGGGCCCTTCCGCGACGCCGTCGGCTCGTCCTCGACCCTGAAGGGCGACAAGCGCACCTACCAGATGGACCCGGCCAACACCGACGAGGCCATCCGCGAGGTGGCGCTCGACATCGCCGAGGGCGCCGACATGGTCATGGTCAAGCCCGGCATGCCCTATCTCGACATCGTCCGCCGCGTCTCGTCCGAGCTGAAGGTGCCGACGTTCGCCTACCAGGTGTCAGGCGAGTACGCGATGCTCACCGCCGCGGCGCAGAACGGCTGGCTCGACGGCGACAAGGTGATGATGGAGAGCCTGCTCGCCTTCAAGCGTGCCGGCGCCGCCGGCATTCTCACCTACTTCGCCCCGCGCGCTGCCCAGATGATGGCCGGTCATTGAAGTATTGTCATCGGCGGTGCTCGCCGCTTTTCCCCTCCCCCTAGGGAGAGGGGTCAGGGGTGGGGGGACGACGCGAGAGAAACTTCCCGATGTCGACCT
>WBZX01000259.1_pt1 | contig 49969 bp, 47 predicted proteins | sample 5204211 | NCBI WGS metagenome assembly WBZX01 (sample SAMN12344362, study PRJNA552823) | activated sludge metagenome | biome: Activated sludge suspended growth; feature: Nitrification reactor; material: Wastewater; isolation source: activated sludge from nitrification reactor of wastewater...
TACACCTAAGTGGTACTCACAAAGAAGTGAACTTTCTTCTGTTAGCACTCTCAAACGTAGAGTGCTAGAATTATGATTAACAGGAGGTATGTTAACGATGAGTAAAACACTTTCTTTGCCGATGCTAATGCCAACTGGCAGTCTGGAATCCTATATCCAGGCTGTGAAGTCGTATCCGGTACTGAGTGCTGAAGATGAGCATGATCTTGCGACCCGTCTTTCGCGGGACAACGATCTCGATGCGGCCAAGCAACTTATTTTGTCTCACCTTCGCTTGGTGGTGAGTATTGCGCGTGGGTACTCCGGGTACGGGTTGCCTCAGGCAGACTTGATTCAAGAAGGCAATCTTGGTCTGATGAAGGCGGTCAAACGCTTTGACCCCGAGCGCGGTGTGCGGCTGGTTTCTTTTGCTGTGCATTGGATCAAGGCAGAGATCCATGAATTTATTCTGCGCAATTGGCGCTTGGTAAAGATTGCAACGACAAAGGCCCAGCGTAAATTATTCTTTAACTTGCGAAGCATGAAATCGCAAAGCGGCACGTTGCATCCGGACGAGGTTCAGCGCATCGCACACGAGCTCAACGTAAAGCCGGAAGAAGTGGTGGAAATGGAATCGCGTTTTAGCGGCTCTGACGTTCCGATGGAAGCGCATGGCGATGACGATGATGAGGATCGCTTTAGCCCGATTGCATATCTGGAGGACCATCGGCCAGATCCCTCAACCGAGTTGGCCGCGCGTGAAATCGAATCGCTGCAGGCTGATGGCTTGAAGCGGGCACTGGTGAGCCTTGATGAGCGAAGCCGTCGCGTGGTTGAGGCGCGATGGTTGCAGGAAGATGGCGGCGCGACCTTGCATGAACTGGCTGCCGAGTTTGGTGTTTCGGCAGAAAGAATTCGTCAGATCGAGCAAAAAGCCATGCAGAAAATGAAAGCTATGATAGCTGCCGGGTAATGGCTGGCGGCGAGTCTGTCGGGAAAAACAAAGAGGGCTGCAATGCAGCCCTCTTTGTTTTTAAGGCGAGGCTGCGATTTATGCAAGGATGACGGAGAGGAAACTGATCCATGACCATACGATCAAGGCCACGATCACCGTCATCGGGGTGTTTTCCCAAGTAAACAAGTTTGCCATTTTTTCGATCTCGAGTAATGATTAACTACAAAGCCAGATTCTAATTTGAATCGAACAGAAGTCAAGAATCCGTTTTGTTCGATGGTGAATTGAACGGAATCAGGGGGTCATCGTCATCCATCAGAATCCGCTGTGCCGGGCCTTCCATATCGTCAAACTGGCCATTTTTAACTGCCCACAGTACGCCAAGCGCAGCCAGCCCGACAAAAAGCAGCGTTAGCGCAAACAGATATAGCAGGATGGGCGTCATGCAGCGCGGGCTTCGATGCGACTACTGCTGAAAGCCAGGGCGTTGCCGATATGCTGGCGCAGGACCTTGAGATCCTGCATTTGGCTGTGGATGGTTTTTTCCATGTTTTCCAGCTCGGTGATTCTGTCTTCAAGCGTATCGGTCGCCTTGTAGATGCGCTTGATGCTTTCAAGGCGCCGCCGCAGTTGCAGTTGATGCTCTCGCACCTGCGATTCCATCGGCGCGATGACTGCCTTGAGCCAGTTCTCGGTATCGCGGTTGGCTACTTCGTAAACATGAATCACGCGGCTGGCCAGCGTTTCGAAAAACTTGGTCGTCAGTGTCATTTTTTCATTGGTGAGCATGTTGAGTGCGGTGTCAAAATGCTCTTTGTATGCGCGTTCCAGCTTTCCCAGCTCCTTTTGGTAGCGAAGCGTGGAAAAGGCTGGCGGGGTGATTTGACGCAAGCCGTGTTCCTCGGAAAACTTCTGGTACATGGCATCCATCATGTTCTTGATTTCGTCGATCTGGGCGTCGGACTTCTGCAAGCGGCCCTTGAGCTCGACGAAAAATGCATCCATGGCACCACGAATACCCTTGGTAAAGTTGCTCCTGATCATGGCATCACGGGTGCTGGCAACCTCGACCTTGAGCGCTTCCATGCCAAGATGTGTGAACAGGTTATTGGTTTGTTGAGAAAAAACGCTGCGTAATGCCTGAAAGCGTTGCAGGCCTTTCTCGAAGTTTTCCTTGTCGATCTTGACCTTGTTCATCATGTGCTCGACAACGTCTTCATTTTTGCCGCGCAACCCCCGCAACTCTTCAAGCTGCTCTGCCAGGCCCAGCAGGCGCGCCTCCAGCAGGAGATTGGAGTTGTTGATCAGGTCCTCGATCTCGTTCTGGGTGTTATCGCGAACAATTTCCTTTTTGGATGGAATCAGTTCATCCGATAGCGCTTTTTCCAGTTCCGGCAGGCGGCTCTTGGTCAGCAGGGTGTCGTCTTCGTTGACCTTGCCCAGCAGGCCCTTATGCGCTGAGACCGGGAATATCTGGTTTGGATGCAGTCCCAGCAATTCTGCACTGGTGGCCAGTTGCTTGTTGATCTCGCGTTCGATTTCGGCATCGTTCTTGAGCTCGTCCCACAAGCCATCGATCTTGTTAAGCACGGCCAATCGGCCCTTTTGTTTCCAGCGCGTTCCACTGATGTAGTGGCGCCAGACGTCGATCTCGGACTTGGTGACGCCGGTATCGGCAGCAAGGATAAACAGCACCGCATGTGCATTGGGCAGCATGTTGAGCGTTAATTCCGGTTCGGTGCCGATGGCGTTCAGCCCTGGGGTATCGAGGATCACCAGACCCTGCTTGAGCAAGGGGTGCGGAAAATTGATGATGGCATAACGCCACGCAGGAATGTCAACGGTATTGTCCGGGTTGAGATTCATTGCATCGTCGGGGTCATCCGGATCGAACAGCCCGTAGCGGGTCGCGTCTTCGGCAGAGACGCGCTTGGTACGGCTGACTTCCTTGAAAGCCGTGATCATGCTTTCGCTATTGTCGGTGTCGAACTCGAATACCGTCCATTCGTCGGCATAGCGCTTGTATTCGGTCGTGGTCGCGTCGGTGGCGCGGGTTTCGACCGGCAGCAATTGCAGCGAGGTGGGTTTGGATTCGTCGTACAGCAACTCCGTCGGGCACATGGTGGTGCGACCGGCGCTCGATGGCAAAAGCCGTTGCCCGTAATCAGCAAAAAAGATGGCGTTGATCAGTTCGGATTTGCCGCGAGAGAACTCGGCGACGAACGCGACGTTGAGCTTGTCGTCGCGCAAGCGGTCCAGAAGGTGCTGGATGCGCAGGTCGATCTGCGCATCGTTGAGTTCTTGTTCGTTAAGCCAGCTGCGGTAGTCGCAAAGGGTGTCGACCAAGCCGCTGCGCCATTCGCTGTAAGCGGCAAACTGGTCTTTAAGGGTGGTGTCCGTCATGAGCTCGCGTCCGATATTGAGCGGTTGCTGCCCACTCTAGCATGAAATCGTAAAAAATCAACAGAATCATGGAAATATGCGGCGGATTGAAAGTTGTTGCTATGGCTTTATCAAAAATTGCCAAGAGTATCGGCAACAGCGTTGCCATGAGCGGCAACGGCTTGCCGCCAGAGTTTTTGTTGTTTGGGGATGGTTGATTCAACATTATGATTAATAAGGTGAAAATGTTTTTGGCATGTTGCGTGCTTTGTTTGTGCTGAAGGTTGTCTTTATTGGGAGATTGTGATGCTGGGTGGGATCGGTTCCGAGTTTGCTGTGGCAGAAAAGGTGCTGGCGTTGCGCGGTTACCGTCAGCAGCTTCTGGCGTCGAACATTGCCAATGCCGACACCCCCAACTACAAGGCGGTCGATATCGATTTTTCGAAGGCGCTGGCTGCTGCGGGAGGATCGAATCTGGCGATGGCCAGAACATCGGCGCGGCATCTGGAAGGCGGTGCCGGATCGTCGCTGGCCGGGGTGAAGCCGCAGTATCGCAATGCCGTTCAGCCCAGTGTTGATGGTAATACGGTGGATACCAATATCGAGCAGGCGCAGTTTACCGAAAATGCGCTGCAGTATTCGACGACGATGCAGTTTTTGAACGAGAAAATCAAGGGCATCAAACTGGCCCTTGGGAGTTGATTGATGTCGCTATTCAATGTTTTTGATATTGCCGGGTCGGCCATGACAGCCCAGTCCATGCGCTTGAATGTGGTGGCCAGCAATATGGCGAATGCGGACAGCGTGACTGGAACTGACGGCAAGCCCTACCGCGCCAAGCAGGTGGTGTTTGAGGCGAAGGCATTGAACTCCTCCATGCCCAAGGGGGCGGCGGGCGTTCAGGTGGCAAAGGTGATAGAGGATTCCTCCCCCATGAAGATGGTGTATGACCCCAGCAATCCTTATGCAGATACCCAGGGTTACGTGCAGATGCCCAATGTGAACGTGGTGGAAGAGATGGTTAACATGATTTCGGCTTCGCGCTCGTATCAGGCGAATGTAGAGATGATGAATACGGCCAAGATGATGATTCAAAAAGCGCTGACCCTGGGTCAGTAAATCGTAAGGAGATATCAGGGTGACTACCGCAATTACATCGACAACCCAATCGACATCGACCTCGGCGACTTCTTCGACGTCTACGGCAACGCAGGATAAATTTCTAAAGTTGCTGGTGGCGCAGATGCAGAACCAGGACCCGCTGAATCCGCTGGATAACGCGGAAGTGACATCGCAGATGGCGCAGCTCAGCACGGTGACCGGGATCGAAAAATTGAATGCCACGCTGGAGGCCTACACGCAGGCGCAGTCGTTCCAGGCGGTAAACATGATAGGGCGTACGGTTTTGGCAACGGGGAATGCGCTGCAGTTGAGTAGCAGCGCAGCGGCCGGTGGTTTTGAGTTGGAGAAGGCTGCCGATACGGTGAAGGTAAGTGTGCTCGATAGCGCGGGTACGGTGGTGCGCGTGCTGGATGTGGGCGAGTCGGATTCGGGGGTGTCGGTGTTCTCCTGGGATGGAAAGAAAACGGATGGCACTACTGCTACTGATGGACAGTATTCTTTTGTGGTGAACGCGACGCAAAAGGGCAGCAAGGTGACAGCCACTGGTCTGGCTTTGGGTGAGGTGACTAGCGTGGTCATGGACAAAACCGGTGCGATGTTGAGCACGAGCAATCTCGGTCTTATTGATCTGTCCGATGTTCGGCAGGTGATGTAATCAAAGGAGGGTGTCATGGGTTTCCAGCAAGGGCTAAGCGGCCTCAATATTTCAAGCAAGAATCTCGATGTGATCGGCAATAACATCGCCAACTCCAGCACGGTCGGTTTCAAGGCCTCGCAGGCGCAGTTTGCCGACGTGTTTGCGGCATCGCTGTCTGGCGCGGGTGGTTCGCCGGTGGGGCTGGGCGCCAAGGTGCAGGCGGTGGCTCAGCAATTTACGCAGGGCAATATCACGACAACGAGCAACCCGCTGGATGTGGCGATCAACGGCGGCGGGTTTTTCATCGTCAGTCCGCCGGGGACCAGCACCGCTTTTTATAGCCGGAATGGGCAATTCTCGCTGGATGAAAACGACTACATCGTGACGAGCGAAGGCTATCGGGTGCAGGGCTATCCGGTGGATTCCTCCGGTACAGTGCTGACTGGAGCGGCGCCTTCTGACATGCAGGTGTCCAAGGCTAAGGTTGCGCCCCAAGCTACGGGGACTTCTGCTTTATTAACGGGCCTGACCGGCAATGTCAATCTGGATTCGCGCGAGTCCATTATTTCCACAACGTTTAATTATGCCAACACCGCGACATACAACCGGTCAACTGCGGCAACGATTTACGATAGCTTGGGTAATCAGCATACCTATACGATGTATTTTCAAAAGTCTGCTGCTAATACCTGGAATGTGTATGCGACTGTCACCAACCCCTCTGGTGCGTCACCCACATTCACGGATTTGTCCAATAGTGGTGCAACTGTGCAGCAGACTTTGACGTTTGATACAACGGGTGCGTTAACTTCTGCTGTGGGCAGTCAGACAATTACGGCGGCACAGTTGGGTTTTGGTGCTGTTGTTGGGCCCCCGGCGGTTGCTGCTGGGGTTGACCCCATGACTTTTAAAGTGAACTTTAGTTCATCGACCCAGTACGGCTCGGGGTTTTCTGTCAATGCCTTGTCGCAGGATGGCTACGCTGCTGGCGAATTGTCAAAATTCTCCGTTGGTACCGATGGCGTGATTCTCGGGAGCTACAGCAACGGCGTCACCAGGAACCTGGGCGGCATTGCCTTGGCAAACTTCGCCAACCCACAGGGTTTGCAGCCCGTGGGCAATAATCGTTGGGCGTCCACTACCGATTCGGGCGTGCCATTGGTGAACCAGCCGGGTACCGGCAACAACGGCTTGCTGCAGTCGGCAGCGGTAGAGGATTCCAATGTGGACCTGACCGCCGAATTGGTCAACATGATTACCGCTCAGCGTGTTTACCAGGCCAATGCCCAGACCATCAAGACGCAGGATCAGGTCTTGCAGACGCTGGTGAACCTGCGTTAACCGGTAGCTGATCGCTAAACATGGATCGCCTGCTTTACATCGCAATGAATGGCGCCAAGCACAGCCTGTATCGTCAGGATGTGACGGCGAGCAATCTGGCAAATGCCTCTACCAATGGTTACAAGGCGCAAAACGTGGCGTTTCGCGTGGCGCCGGTGGTGGGGCCGGGCATGGCGACCAGGGCTTTTTCGGTCGAATCCACGCCCAATGCCGATCTTTCTTCCGGGGTGCTGCATACCACTGGTCGTGCGCTGGATGTCGCAGTGCATGGACGTGGCTGGATTGCGGTGCAGGATGCCAAGGGTGGGGAAGCCTATACCCGTAACGGTAGCCTGCAGATTGACGCAAGCGGGGTGCTGACGACCAGCAACGGCCAGGTTGTGATAGGGGATGGCGGCCCGATTGCGGTGCCGGAAAACTCCGAAGTGACAATAGGCAAGGATGGATCGGTTACGGTGCTGAGCAACGGTCAGTACAACGCCATGACTTCAATCGGCCGCATCAAGCTGGTGAATCCGGCGGATGCCGATATGGTGCGTGGCGACGATGGTTTGTTTCGCCAGAAGAATAATCAGCCTGCGGAAGCCGATGCCAGCGTCAATCTTGCTTCCGGTGTGCTTGAGTCCAGTAATGTGAATGCGGTGACTACGCTGGTCAATATCATCGAGCAGTCACGCTTTTTCGACATGCAGATGCAATTGATGAAAAAGGCTGACGACAACGCCAGCAGTGCATCAAGGGTGTTAAACCTTAGCGCTTAATTTCAGGAAAGAAACAAAATGCTTAGATCGCTTTGGATTGCCAAAACCGGGATGGAGTCGCAGCAGACTAACATCGACGTCATTTCACACAACCTGGCAAACGTCAGCACCAACGGCTTCAAGCGTTCACGGCCGGTATTCGAGGACCTGATTTACCAAACCATGCGCCAACCCGGTGCGCAGGCGTCCCAGCAGAGTCAGGTGCCGTCCGGCCTGCAACTGGGGACGGGAGCACGCCCGGTGGCAACGGAGCGGATTTTTATCCAGGGCAACTTGCAACAGACGGGAAATTCTCTTGATGTTGCAATCAACGGCAACGGCTTTTTCCAGATCCAGCAGGCTGACGGTACGCTGGCCTATACCCGCGACGGCGCTTTCCAGATCAATAGCGAAGGTACGATGGTAACGGCAAATGGCGATGTGCTTCAGCCGCAGATCACCATTCCTGCCGGTACGGTCGCGATGACGATTGCCAAGGATGGTACGGTATCTTCGACTGATTCAGCCGGTGCGACAACGACGCTGGGCCAGATTCAGCTCACCAGTTTCATTAATCCGGCCGGCTTGCAAAGCGTCGGGGACAATCTGTATCTGGAAACCACGGCCTCCGGTACTGCAAACACGGCCAACGCCAACGCCAACGGCATGGGTAGTTTGCAGGAAGGGTTTGTGGAAACTTCGAACGTCAATGTGGTGGAGGAGCTGATCACCATGATCACGGCGCAACGCGCTTACGAGATCAATTCCAAGGCGATCCAGGCCTCGGACCAAATGTTGCAGAAATTGGCCAACCTGTAATCGGGAGTTTGCCATGAAGATGATGAATACGATTTTGATGTTGTTGGTGGCGCTAGTGTTAGCGGGCTGTTATGCCACTGATCCTTCTACCAATGTCAAGCAGCCGATGACGATACGCCCAAATCCAGTACCTCAGGCTGTACAAGCGGATGGTGCTATTTATCACGCATTCAATAGTCGGCCACTGTTTGAGGATAGGCGCGCCAGGTTTGTGGGCGATACGCTGACGGTGACGCTGGTTGAGAAGACAACTGGTACTACGACAGGGGCGGGAAGTTCGAATCGTACCGGTTCGGCGGCTGTCAATATTGGGACCCCGACGATATTTGGTTATACGCAAGATCCGGCTTCTGCTTCGAAGATTTCCGGTATGACGCATAGCGCCAGTAATTTTGATACTACGTTTACCGCAAGCTCATCGCTCAAGAACGATAACAAGAACAGCAACAGCAACAGCAATAGTTTCAGCGGTTCAATCACGGTGACCGTGATTGAGGTGTTGCCGAACGGCAATCTGGTGGTAAGCGGCGAGAAGCAGATTGCGGTCAACAGCAACACAGAATTTATTCGCTTGTCCGGCGTGGTGAATCCGGTGAACATCACATCGGCCAATGTTGTGAGTTCAACGCTGGTAGCCGATGCGCGTATCGAAACCAAGCAAAAGGAGAGCGTAGATGCTTCGCAAGTTATCAGCATGCTTTCCCGTTTCTTTGTGGCCTTGTTGCCGTTCTAGAAGGCTGATTCAGGGAGCTGATATGAGAAACGCCATCGTAAAAATCCTGGTTGGGTTGCTGATGCTGTCGGGATCGGCGCATGCGGAGCGCATCAAGGACATTGCTACCTTGCAGGGCGTGCGCAACAACCAGTTGGCCGGTTACGGCATTGTGGTGGGGCTGGATGGAACAGGCGACCAGACAACGCAAACGCCGTTTACCGTAAGCAGCATCATCAGCATGCTGGGCCAGATGGGCGTCAATATTCCTCCTGGAACCAGCCTGCAGTTGAAGAATGTCGCCGCCGTGATGGTCACGGCGACGCTGCCGCCTTTTGCCAAGCCCGGCCAGGCAATCGATATCACGGTGTCGTCCATCGGTAATGCCAAAAGCCTGCGCGGCGGCACCTTGCTGATGACGCCGCTCAAGGGGGCGGACAGCCAAGTATACGCGATGGCGCAGGGCAATCTGCTGGTGGCCGGTGCAGGCGCATCGTCCGGCGGCTCCAGCGTGCAGGTCAACCAGTTGAGCGTGGGTCGCGTGCCTTCTGGCGCAACGGTCGAGCGCATGGTGCCGACCAGCGTGGGCCAGGGTGAATTTGTCAATTTTGAATTGAATGCCGGCGATTTCACCACGGCAACGCGCATGGTCGAAACAATCAACCGTAATTTCGGGCAAGGGATTGCCGTAGCGGTCGATGCGCGCCAGATACGCGTGGCGGCACCGATGGATCCATCGCAACGCGTGGCATTCGTCTCGCGGCTGGAAAACCTTTCGGTATCGCCGGGTGAGGATATTGCCCGCGTGATTCTCAATGCGCGTACCGGCTCCATCGTGATGAACAAGGAGGTCATGCTGGATACGGTTGCCGTGGCACACGGCAGCCTGTCGGTGGTCATCAGCAGCGAGCCGCTGGTGAGCCAGCCCAATGCATTGTCGCAAGGACAGACCGTAGTCGCGGAGCAAGCCGATATTTCCATCAAGGAAAAGAAAGGCGAGCTGGTGATGCTGCGCTCAGGCGCTTCGCTGGGCGAGGTCGTCAAGGCGCTCAATGCAGTCGGTGCCAGCCCGCAGGACCTGCTGGCGATTTTGCAGGCGATGAAGGCGGCCGGGGCCCTGAAGGCCAATCTGGAAATCATCTAAATGGCTTACGCCACTTCACCGCTGGATAACTCGGTTGCGCTGAATCCGCAGGGGCTGGATGCCCTGCGGCAGTTGAGCGGCCGCGGACAGACGCGCGAGGCGGTCAAGGGTGCGGCAAGCCAGTTCGAAGCCTATTTCATGCAAATGATGCTGCGCTCCATGCGGCAGACTTTGCCGCAGGATGGGCCGTTCGATAGCCAGGAGACCCGGACGTTTACCGAAATGTTCGACCAGCAGGTCGCGCAGAAAATGAGCCAGAGCAAGAGTCTGGGGCTGGCTGATTTGATGCTTTCCCAGCTCGGCAGGAGTGTTCCGGCCGACAAGCCGGTGCAGGCAGTTCTGGCGGGCGGCGCAGAATCATCGCCTGTCGAAACAACAGCCTATCAGGCTGCTCCGGCAATGGCTCATGCGGAGTCGGTCAAGATGTCTCCTGCGACGGCTTCTGGCAGCTTTGTCGATCGGCTCTGGCCCCATGCGGTGGACGCCGCAAAAACGCTGGGTGTGTCGCCGCATATCCTGATTGGTCATGCGGCGCTTGAAACGGGCTGGGGCAAGCATGAGCTCAAGGTGACCGATGGTTCTTCCAGCAACAATCTGTTCAACATCAAGGCTGGCAGTACCTGGAAAGGCAAGACAGTCGAGAAGGATGTGGTCGAGTATGTGAACGGCAAGCCTGTGAATTCGGTGGAGAAATTCCGCGCGTACGACAGCCCGGAAGAGTCGTTTGCCGACTATGCCAATTTGCTGAGCAGCAATCCGCGCTATTCCGGGACGCTGAACCAGGATGCCGAAGGGTTTGTGCGGGGCTTGCAGCAAGGCGGTTTTGCGACCGATCCGGCGTATGGCGACAAGCTGAAGCGGGTGATTGGAAGTGCTGCGTTGAAATCGGGCCTGGCTGGTTAATTCCGGGTTAAGTCTGAATGGATTCAGTCGATACCAAGACTATGAATAAAGGTGATTTACTATGAGCATCTACACCTCTGGCGTCACCGCGTTGCGTGCGGCCCAACTAGGCTTGGCGACGACGGGCCATAACATCGCGAATGCCAATACGACAGGGTATCGTCGGCAGGAAATCGTCCAGACAACCGCGATTCCGGTCGCGAGCGGCCAGGGTTTTATCGGCCAGGGGACCGATGTCGATACCATCAAGCGCGTGTACGATGATTTTCTCGACAGGCAGGTCTCACAAAACGAAACCTCGGCCTCGTACAGTGAGAAATACCTGGAGGGTGTGCAGCAACTCGATAACGTGATGGGGGATCGCAGTTCAGGTTTGTCTGCAGCGCTACAGAAATTCTTCCAGACCTGGAACGATCTGGCCAACTATCCGTCATCGACGACCGCGCGCCAAGCGGTGCTGGGAGGGGCGCAAACCGTATCCAACAGCCTCGATAGCCTGGGTACTTATGTGCAGTCACTCAAGGATGCTGCAAATACCGATATTCAGGGCATGGTCAGCAAGATCAATTCATATGCGACCGGCATCGCCAATCTTAACAAGTCGATTGCAAATGCGTCGACCATGGGCCAGCCGCCTAATGACTTGCTTGATCAGCGTGATCAGTTGCTGTCCGAGCTGAATGCAATTGTTGGAACAACGGTGCTTAAGGACTCTGCGACCGGCAATTACAACGTCTTTATTGGCACTGGCTACCAGTTGGTCGAGGGGACGAGCGCCAACTCGGTGACGGCGGCAAGATCCCAGTATGACCCTACCCGTCTGGAAGTCTACGATTCTGCCGGAGCAACACAGTTATCCGGAGGGGCGATCAGTGGCGGGGAACTGGGTGCGGTGCTCGATTATCGAAGTGACGTACTCGACATGGCTCAGAATTCGCTCGGGCGAATTGCCATGGTGCTGGCGGATAGCGTCAATACCCTGCATACCGCCGGGGTTGATTATAACGGTGCGGCCGGGGGCAATTTTTTCAGCAGCATGAGCGCGATGCCGCTGACATATGCGAGTACCAGCAATACCAGTGCTGCCGTAGTGACGGCGACATTGGGTACGACATCACAACTGACGACAAGCGATTACAGCTTGTCTTTTGGCGGCGGTGTTTACACCTTGCAGCGCTTGTCGGACGGCCAAACCTGGAGCGACGCCAGCCTTGCGACACTTTCGACCAATGCGGCACAAGGCTTTACGCTGACCACCAGCCTTGCGCCTAATGCAGGTGATTCCTTTCTGATCCGGCCGACCGCGCAGGGGTCGACCAATCTCGATGTCGCGATTTCCGACCCGCTGGAGATTGCTGCAGCTGATAACACGGCCGTTGTCGGCGACACACTGAACAACGAAAATGCGTTGGCAATTGCAGCACTACAATCCACCTCGGGATTGATCGGCGGCAGCGCCACGATAGAAGGTGGTTACGCACTGCTGGTCGGCGAGATCGGCAATGTGACCGATGAAGCCAAGATCAGCAATACCGCGCAGGCCAATCTGCTGGCGCAGACCAAGGCTGCGCAGCAATCGGTTTCTGGCGTCAATCTTGACGAGGAGGCCGCCAATTTGCTTCGTTATCAGCAAGCTTATCAAGCCGCAGCACAGATTATTAAATCGGCATCCAGTATGTTCGATACATTGTTGTCGTTGGGAGGTTAATCATGCGAGTCGGAACTGCTAATTATTATGAAACCAGCTTGATGGCGTTGCTGGCGAAACAGGAAAGCGTCAACAAGGTCCAACAACAACTGGATACCGGGCGCCGTATCGTGACGCCTTCCGATGACCCGATCGGCGCAACCCATGCGTTGCAAACTTCGCAGGCGATTGCCCAGTCCGATGCCTACTTGAGCAATATGGCAACGGCCAGCAATAAGCTTGCCGAGGAAAATAACGTCCTCGGGGCGGTTGATAAATTGCTGGCCCAGGCAAAAGGCTTTGCGGCAAGCGCAGGCGGCAATCCGACAACCACCCAGCGGACAGATTTTGCAAGCTATCTGACCAATGTACGAGACTCGCTGATTGCATATGCAAATGAAGTGAATAGCGAAGGTAATTATATTTTCTCGGGCTCCAAGGGAAGCACCAAGCCCTATACATTTTCTTCGGTTGCAGATAATACGACGGTGCCGGCGACGACGACGGTGACAACTACTTATAACGGGGATGCCAAACAGCAAAGCATCACGATTGCGCAGGGGCGTAACCTTCCGGTCAGTGATCCGGGGTCTTCCGTGTTTGGCGCGACGCCCAATGATGTTTTTTCCACGATTAATCAGTTGATCAAGGACTTGAGTTCGACTACATCACTGACCGGCGCCGCATATGATGCCGCAATAAATACTGCGTCGACAAAGCTTGATACGGCAATTGCTACGGTTAGAAGCGTGAATAGCGCGGTTGCCAGCCGGGTGCAGGAAGTCAATCTTGCAAAATCCACCGAGACTAATCTCAGGTTGCAGCGCAAGAATGAGCTTTCGAGAGTGGAGAGCGTGAATCTTCAGGAAGCGGCCGTGTTGCTGTCGGTTAATCAGACAACGCTGGAAGCTTCACAGCAATCTTTCGTCAAGACCAGTAGTCTGAGCCTGTTCAACTATCTTTAAGAAAATTAAATCATGCGTTTTCGCCTGCTCGGTTTCGAGATCAAAGGGGATGAGCGCGGGTATCTGACAGCGCTGGAAGAGAAGCGCGATATCCCGTTCAAGGTTCGCCGGGTATATTACATTTTTGCAACGCAGCCCGGCGTTCGGCGAGGATTTCATGCGCACCGGTGTGGTCGACAAGTGGCGGTTTGCCTGAACGGATCGTGCAAGTTTCTGCTGGAGGATGGCGAGGCGCGGGCGGAGGTGGTGCTCGATCGGCCAACTCAGGGTTTGCTGCTGGACCCCATGATCTGGCACGAAATGTACGACTTCTCGCCGGATTGCATTCTGCTGGTATTGGCAGACCACAAATATGTCGAGTCCGATTACATCAGGAATTACGATGAGTTCATCGCCACAGTCGGCCGCGCAAATCCATCCTAGCGCTGACGTTCAAAGCAGCGAGATCGGACGCAATAGCCGGATATGGCAATTTGTCGTCGTACTGTCCGGTGCGACGATAGGTGAGGATTGCAATATTTGCGCGCAATGCTTCATCGAAAACGATGTGGTGGTCGGCCATCGCGTGACGCTCAAGAATGGCGTATATCTGTGGGATGGCTTGCGCATCGAGGATGATGTCTTTATCGGGCCGAATGTCACTTTTACCAACGACAGCTTTCCGCGATCCAGGCAAATCCCCTCTAATTTTTTGCAGACCACGGTCAAACGTGGGGCATCCATCGGGGCAAATGCCACGATTTTGCCGGGGGTAGAGATCGGGGAACGCGCCATGGTGGGCGCCGGTGCAGTGGTGACACGCAATGTACCGGCCGGGGCTGTCGTGATCGGAAATCCGGCCCGCATCGTCGGCCAGGCGGCTGACGCATGAATAGTGTTCCATTCCTCGATCTTCTGGTGGCGCATCGACCGATTGCCCACGAGCTCGAAGCGGTATTTCAGCAGTTTCTGGCTTCGGGACAATACATGCTTGGCGAGCAGCTATCCGCCTTTGAACGCGAATATGCGGCTTATTGCGGTGCGCAGGCTTGCGTCGGCGTAGCCAATGGGCTGGATGCCATGCATTTGATTTTGCGGGCCTATGGCATCGGTCAGGGGGATGAGGTGATTGTCCCGGCCAATACCTATATTGCTACCTGGCTTGCGGTGAATATGGCAGGAGCGACGCCGGTGCCGGTCGAACCAGACCCCACCACCTGGAATATCGATCCCGGCCGTATCGAAGCGGCCATCACTCCGGCGACCAGGGCAATTTTGCTGGTCCACCTGTACGGGCAGCCGGCCGACATGGACCCCATTATGCAAATTGCCGCCCGCCACGGGCTCAAGGTGATCGAGGATGCGGCCCATGCTCATGGCGCAACCTATCACGGGCGCCGTGCAGGTGCGCTAGGGCATGCCGCAGCTTTCAGTTTTTATCCCGGCAAGAATCTTGGGGCGCTGGGCGATGGCGGGGCGGTCGTGACGAATGATGCGGAATTGGCTAGGCAGATCCGGGTGCTGCGCAATTATGGTTCTGAGCGTAAATACCATAATTGCGTCAAAGGCGTGAACAGTCGGCTCGATGAGCTGCAGGCGGCCCTGCTGCGCGTCAAGTTACGCTATCTTGACGGCTGGAATGCGCAGCGTGCGGCAGTTGCGGTACGCTATCTCGATGCCTTCGCCGATCTGCCTCTAGGCATGCCATGCATGGAGGAAAACGTACAATCCTCCTGGCATCTGTTTGTTATCCGCACTCCGCAAAGAGAACAATTGGCGACGTTCCTGGGCGAGCATGGGGTGATGACCATGATCCACTACCCGATTCCGCCGCACGAACAACCCGCCTATGCGGAAATGGCCGATTTGCGCGGCCATCTGCCGCTCAGCGAGCAATTGCATCGGGAGGTTTTGAGCTTGCCGATGTTCCCGGGGATGACCGATGATCAGGTCATGCACGTCATTCAAACTGTGAGAAAGTTTTTTGAACATGGCCAGAGCTAAATCGCCCAGAGTCTACAATCCCGATCGCTTCGATGAGGAATATTACGAGCGTGGCGCGGTGACCGGGATTTCCGGGTATCGCGATTACTCGTGGATGCCTGAGTTATCGATCAAAATGGCGCATTTCATGATCAATCATCTCCCGATCCAGGAGCATGAAACCGTCCTCGATTTTGGCTGTGCCAAAGGCTACCTCGTACGGGCGTTGCGCATTCTCGAGATCGCGGCTTACGGCGTCGATGTTTCCAAATACGCGATAGACCAGACGCCTCCCGATGTCAGGCATTGCTGCGATCATGTGGAAGGCTGCCATGATCCCAGGCTGTTCGCGCGACACTACAACTGGATGGTCTCCAAGGACGTCTTCGAGCATGTTCCCGAGCCCGAACTGCGTGTTTTGCTGGAGAATGCCTACAAGCATGTGGACAAGATTTATACGATTATTCCGCTGGGCAAGGATAATGTATCCAACCGGTTTGTCGTGCCGTCTTACGATCACGATGTGACGCACATCACCGTCAAGACCAAGACCTGGTGGACGAATCTGTTTCGCGAACACGGCTGGGAGACGGTGTCGTTCAATTATTCGTTACGGGGGGTCAAGGATCAATGGACCGGCGCCTATTCCAAGGGCAACGGCTTTTTCCTGCTGAACAAAATATGAACATCGACAACATTGACGCGCTGATACACCAGATAGAGAACCTTTATCTGGCGGGCGAGCTGGCGCAGGCACACCAGCTTTCCATCGATGGCATCAGCGCCGGGTTTGACCGGGCGCTGATGCTGGATTGGGTCGTGCGCCTGCGCGGCGAACTGCAGGGCAAGCAGCAGCTTGAGGCGTTGCAGAAAGCCAATGCTCGCCTGAAACTGAACAACCAGATCGCCGCCCAGCAGTATATCCAGCAACTCCTTGCAGAGCCGAAATACGCCGACCCGCTGCGGCTGGAAAGGCACGGGCAGAAGATCTCGAGCCAGAACGATGAAGACGGGATTGTGCTGGAGATTTTCCGCCGTATCGGCACGACCAATAAGCGGTTTGTCGAGATCGGCGTGGGCAACGGTTTCGAAAACAACACCTACGCGCTGCTGCAACAGGGCTGGTCCGGCACCTGGGTCGAGGCACACGTCAAGAAATCTGCATTCATCATGCGGACTTTCGTCGAGCAGATTACGGCTGGCCAGTTGGAAATCATCAACAGCTTCGTGCGTGTCGACAATGTGAACCAGTTGCTGCAGAAATATGCGGAGCAGCCCGAAATCGACCTGTTGAGCATCGATATCGATGGCAACGATTACCATGTCTACGATGCCTTGACCGTGGTCGCTCCGCGGGTCGCCATCGTCGAATACAACCCCAAGTATCCGCCGCCGCTCAGCCTGGCCATGGCATACGACCCCAACTATGCCTGGAGCCGCGAGAAAGATTGCGGGGCTTCGCTGTCGGCTGTCACCAAACTCGCCAATGCCAAGGGATACGACCTGGTGGGATGCAATATTACGGGGGCGAATGCCTTTTTTGTCCGTAAGGATCTTGCCGCAGGCAAGTTCGCGCAACCGGCGACGGCGGAGAATTTTTACCATACTGCCCGGTATTACCTGTGGGAGGCCGATGGCTTTCCGATCGGCTTCCCCGGCAACATGCAGCCAAAAATCGAAATCTAAGGAGCGGCCTTGGTTAATCTTGCACTCATCGGGATAGGTTATTGGGGAAACAACCTGCTGCGCAATCTGTTACGCGTGCCGGATGCGAATGTCAACGTGCTGTGCGATATCCGGCCGGAGGCCCTCAACGGGCTGGGAGAAAAGGTGCCGGGTGCCGTGCTGGTTCAGGATGCCGCACAAGCCATGCGCCATCCCGGTTTGCAGGCTGTCGTGATCGCCACCCCTGCCGACTCGCACTTCGAGCTGGCCATGCAAGCCTTACAGCAGGGGTTGCACGTGCTGGTAGAAAAGCCGATGACGATGCGGCTGGAACAAGCCGAGCAGTTGCAGGCCGAGGCGGTGCGCGTCGGCAAAACGCTGATGATCGACCAGACCTGCATTTACACGCCTGCCATGGAACATCTGCGGGCGATGCTGCAGACAGGCGAGCGCCAGTTCCGCACCCTCAGCTCCGTCCGGATGGGGCCGTATGCCTTCCGTCGCGAAGTCAATATCCTCGAGGATGTCGGCGTGCACGACCTGGCGATTCTGGATTATCTAACCGGCGGCAAAATGCCGGAGCGCATTACTGCAACCGGCGCTGCCTGGCTACCGGACTGGCCGATTGCCGAGGCCGTGCTCAATCTCGATTACGGTGAAGGGTGCTTCGCTACGATCCATGTAAGCTGGCTCTGTCCCGAGAAAAATCAGTATATTCGCGTCAATTTTTCAGATGGCCTGGCGATTTGCGAAGAACAAAAAGCTGAAAACAAGTTGCGCATCTACGATTGGCAAGCCGATGAAGCCAGATCGCGACCGGAGCAATACCGCTACCAGTTGGCCAACCCGATCACCCCGCATGTGCCCGGCGGCGAAACCCTGCTGAACATGTGCAGCCATTACATTGATTGCATCGAGACCGGTAGCGTTCCGCGCTCCGATGGTGCCATGGGGGTGCGGCTTGCCAGGATACTGGAGGCCAGCCATCGGTCGCTGGCTTCTCGCAGCGCAGTGGCTCCCTGATGCGGCTCTCGGTCTCGACCATCGTCTGGCCGGATGCCTGGGATCCGGCTTTTTACGAGATTCTTGCCGCCAACGATATCGATCATGTCGACATTGCCCCGACCATGATTTCAAAAAGCTGGGAAGAGCTCACACCACAGCGTCTCGCAGCGTTCAAGTCATTTGTCAGCGACCAGGGATTTACGATTGCCGGGATGCAATCGCTATTCTTTAACCTGCCTGAAGCCAGACTGTTCGGCACTCCGGTACAACGCCAGAACTTCATCGACCATCTTGGCCGTCTGGCCGATATTGCCAGCCAGCTTGGCGCTACCCGGCTGGTGCTTGGGTCGCCCCCCAACCGCAATCGCGGCGAGATGGGCGCGGACGAAGCCTGTGCACGTTTTATCGACTATTTGCATCCGGTACTGGAAAGCTATGGGGATGCCGGTCTGGCGCTATGCCTGGAAGCGAATCCGGAGCCTTACGGCAGCGATTTCATGACGGATTACGAGCAGGCGGCGGCGCTCGTCTCCCGGGTAGGCATGCCGGGTTTCCGGATCAATTTCGATACGGGCTGCTGCGTTCTGGGCGGGGGTGACCCTGCGCAAGTGGTGGATGCACATACGCGGTTGTTCGGCCATGTCCATGTCAGCGAACCGCATCTGAAGGATTTGTCCGCACCGCTGGTCGATCACCAGGCCGTGGCCGATGCCTTGGCGCGTGCAGGCTATGACGAGGTCGTCTGCCTCGAAATGCGTGGCGGGGATCACCCTGAAGCTGCCTTGCGCGACTCGCTGCAAAAAGTCTGTGATGCTTATCGGAGGCCGGGCGCATGAGCCAGAATTTTCTGGACAGGTTGCCTCCGGTCGCGGCCGAGGTGCTCGAACTCAAGAATGCCGGTGATTTTTTAAAAGCCGCCGCCCGCATGCGTTGCCTGACAGACCAATACCCGATGGCGCTGGTATCGGAGGAGTTCATGTCGGCATTGCTGGCGTGTCCGGAATGCTTCGACCGGGAAGGCCAGGTGGCGGAGTACTTTGAATTTCTCGATAGCGTGATGACGCGTATCTGCGACTTGATCGCGACAGCGACATCGCCCCAGATGATAGGCAAGATCGCCTCGGTTTTCCTCAAGTCGTCCAACTTCCGCATTGCCACGCACAACGAATTCAACCTCAAGCCCTTCATGATGCGGCGCACGGCCATATTCTCGACGGCAATGCGGTGTTCGGGATTCCAGCTCGAACATGCTTTTTCTCCCGCATCGGCCGACAGGAAAATTCGCTACGGCATCCTGTTCAAGCATGGCGTTGCCGACCCCGAAACCACTTCCATCCTGCCGTTTTTCGAGCATGTCGACCGCACCCGGTTTGAAATCAGTTTGCTGACCTGCCGCCCGGTGGACGACACCGGCTTTGGCCGCCATCTGCTGAAACTGGCCGACCGGCATGTGGTGCTGGGCGAGAGCCTGGCCGCGAATGCGGCGGCGATCCGGGCGCTGGATCTCGATTTTCTGATGTTCGGCGGCGACATCACGGCCAAACCCAGCATGATGAATTTTCTGTCGTTCTTCAAGCTGGCGCGCAAAAGCATGACCGGTGTCTGCGCGCTGTGTACCACGGGCGGGGCACAGGTCGATTATTACTTCACCGGCAATTATTACAAGGCGCGTGGATTCGACGCCGAATTTACCGAGCAGTGCCTTGCGGTGAACGATGTCGGGTTTGGGTTCAGTTTCCCTGAACCGGGAAACGCGGCAGATGAAACGCCAGAGCTGTACAGCCGCGCGCAACTGGCAGGCGACAGCCGCATCGTGCTGATCTCGGGGGCCAATTTCTCCAAGCTGCACCCGGAGTTGCTGCAGGCCTGGGCAAGCATACTCGCCGCCTGTCCTGAAGCCTGTCTGGTGCTATATCCGTTTCCGCCGCATTACGGGTACAACAAATCGGCGATAGTCAGCCATATCCTGCGCCATTTTGCTGTACTGGGGGATGGCATCAATCGCGTCAAATTGCTCGACTCCATCCCGGGTCGGGAAAAAGTGATGCAAGTCATCAGGCATGCCGACCTGGCGCTGGATTCATTTCCGTATCCGGGTGTGACGACGATCGTCGATACGGTTGAAGCCGGTGTGCCTATCGTGTCGCTGGAAGGCCGTACCCTGCGTTCCAGCCAGAGCGCCTCCATCCTGCGCAGCCTGGGGCTGGGCGAACTGCTGGCCACGGATACCGACGAATACATCGAAAAAGCGGTGACGCTGATTCGCGATCCGGAAATCTTGCGCGGCCTTAAGACCAAAATCAACAGCGCCCTGCAGGGTACCCCGACGATCTACGATACCCAAGCGATCGGAAAACGGGTGGATATGCTGCTCCAGCAGGAATTCAGGAGAATGGTTCCGCCGGATTGAACGCAACGATGGCGTACACTACCAGTATCAACGGCACGCTCAGTCGTGCCTGGTTGCCTGCACGCTGAGGATGCCGCTGGTGATGATGAGGCCGATGGCCAGCCATTGGCTGGTGGAGAGCAGCTCCTGCCACAGCACGATGCCAAACAGGCTGGCGAAGACCACGGTGGTGTAGGCAAGACTGCCTGAAACCAGCGACTCGCCTTTGCGGTAGGCGCGCGTCATGGCAAGCTGGGCCAGCGTGGCCGACGTTCCCATGGCCAGCAGCAGCGGCAGGTCGGATAGCCTGACGGCATGAAAATCCTGCGCCAGCATCCACAGACCCGCGCCCAGCGAGCATACCAGTGCGAAATAGAATACCGTGCGCCATTCCGGTTCGCCCAGCCGCCCAAGTTGGGTGACCTGCAGATAGATGAATCCCGAGAGGATGCCCGAAACCAGTCCGGCCATGCCCGCGAGCAGCTCGTCACGATGCAGCGACGGATTAAGTAACAGCACGACGCCGACAAAGCCCAGCAGGATGGCAAGGATAAGCACCTGGCGGACTTTCTCGCGCAACCATAGCGTGGTGAACAATGCGAGAAACAGCGGCGAGGTATAGTTGAGCGTTACCGCAGTGGCCAGCGGCAGGTGCGTGATAGCGTAAAAAAACATGGTCAGCGCCAGAAAACCGAACACGCTGCGGGATAAATGCAGCTTGAGGTGCTGCGTCTTGAGCGACAGGCGGTTGCCCCAGGTGACGACCAGAATCAGCAAAAAACCGAAAATCGAGCGGTAAAATACCAGTTCCGGTGCGGTGAAGCGCGCCGAGCCCAGCTTGACGCAGACGCCCATGATGGCGAAAAAAAATCCGGCGGCCAGCATCCACAGGCTGCCGTAGGTGGTCGTCTTCAAATGGTTTTTCCGATGGTGATTTAGGGCGATTATGCCAGATACGGTTGCAGACTGATGGAAGCCTTGCCCCGGCGCATTGCGCATCTCGATATGGACATGTTTTTTGCAGGCGTGGAACTGCTGCGTTATCCCGAGCTGCGCGGCACCGCCATGGTGGTGGGCGGGCGTTCGGCGCATGCGCCGCAGATACAGCCCGACGGCAGCCGTGCCTTTTACCGGCTGCGTGATTACGTCGGCCGCGGCGTGGTGACGACTTCGACCTACGAAGCCCGCGCGCTGGGCGTGTTTTCGGCGATGGGCATGATGAAGGCCGCCAGGCTGGCGCCGGATGCCGTGCTGCTACCGGCCGATTTCGAGGCTTATCGCGATTATTCCCGCGCATTCAAACTGGCGGTAGCAACCGTTGCGCCAAGAATCGAAGATCGCGGTATCGACGAAATTTATATCGACCTGACCGATCATCCCGAAGAAAGCACCGCGCTGGCCGGGCGTATCAAACAGGCGGTGTTCGATGCCACGCGCCTGACTTGCTCCATCTGTATTGCGCCCAACAAACTGCTGGCCAAGATTGGCTCCGAGCTCGATAAACCGGACGGCCTGACCATACTCGATCAGGCCGGGGTTGTGGCCCGCGTCTGGCCTCTTGGCGTCGGCAAGGTCAATGGCATCGGCCCCAAGGCTGCGCAGAAGCTGGCGGCGCTCGGCATCATGACCATCGAGGATCTTGTGCATGCCGCTCCCGATGTGCTTCAGGAACACTTCGGCCTGAGTTATGCCCGCTGGCTGGTTGATGTGGCGCATGGGCGCGATACGCGGCCTGTGGTGACGCGCTCGGAACCGAAGTCGGTGAGCCGCGAGACCACCTTCGAGCGCGATTTGCACGTGCGTCGGGATCGTGAAATGTTGTCAACGGCGTTTACCGCACTTTGTGCTCGTGTGGCCGACGATCTCCAGCGCAAGGGCTACGCCGGGCGTACCATCGGCATCCGGTTGAGATACCAGGATTTTCGTGCCGTGACGCGCGATCTGACCTTGCCGGTGCCGACGCAGGATGCCGGTGCGATACGGCGTGCGGCGGGCGAGTGCCTGAAGCGGGTGACGCTGGATCAAAAGATCCGCCTGCTGGGGGTCAGGGTTGGCGGGTTGACGCAACATTACCCTCGCGAGGCAGAGGAAAATATTCCGGTGCAAAAAGTTTTTCCGTTCGAAACCTGAGTGTTGTCAGATGTGGCTTACCCTATGTAAAAGGGTTTGGCTGTTGATGATTTTTAAAATTGCAAATGATTTTAAATATGATATATCATTGAATTTCAATATTAAAAATAAAAAGGTCGCGCCGAAATGGAAAAAAGATCCAGGGTCTTGCTCATCGAAGACGATGATTTCTCTGCTGCGCTGGTGCATGATGTGTTGTCGGTCGATTACGACATATCGCATGCCACAGATGGCCCGACCGCGCTTGAAACCCTTACGCAAATTACCCCCGATCTGATATTGCTGGATGTCCGGATGCCGGGCATGTCCGGCCTGGAGTTGTGTCGCACGCTACGTGACAACCCGGCGACGCAGGATCTACCTGTCATCTTTCTTTCGGGTATGGTGACTGAAGAGGACCGGCTGGCGGGCTATGCTGCCGGAGGCGACGATTACCTGACCAAGCCGGTCGCTGCGGTTGACCTGTGCGCCAAGGTCAACCGAGCGCTGGCGCTGACGGCCGACCGCACGCGTATCCAGCAAAATCTTTCCGAAGCGGTTTCTACCGCCATGACAGCGCTGACGAGTGCAGCCGAAATCGGCGTGGTATTGAATTTTCTGCGCAGCAGCTTTACTTGCCCCGACTACGCCACCCTGGCGAAGGAGGCGCTGGAGGTCACCGGCAGCTATGGCCTTAGCGCCAGCATCCAGTTGCGCGGCAACATGGGCAGGGTTTCCCTCACGGCAAAAGGTGCGTGCTCGCCGCTGGAAGAAGAAATCCTGGCCAATATTGCCGACCACGGGCGCATTGTCGATTTCGGGCATTACACGGCCTTCAGCTATCAGCGTGCAACCGTGATTGTGCAAAATATGCCAAGCGACGACCCCGAGCGCTATGGGCGGATCAAGGATAATCTCGCCCTGCTGCTGGAGGCGACCGATGCGCGTGTGGCCGGGCTGGATTGCGAGCATGCGGCCGAGAATCACTTGCACGATATCGAACGCCTGATCGCCAGTGTCAGGGAGGTGCTGGAGGATGTCGATCGTGCCTTGCACCAGACCGACCAGGACAAGATACAAATCCAGGAAGCATTCAGCAGCAAACTGGAAAGCGCGTTTGCCCAGATGTTGCTGACGCAATCGCAGGAAGCCGAGGTGGTTGATCTGACGCAAAGAGCGTTCAAGGAGTCGCTGGCGCTACTGGGGAGTGAGCGCTGGTCTTCCGAGTCGATTTCGGCGTTGCTCGATCAGTTTCAGCGTGTGTAACCCGCCCTAGCCGAGACCAGCACGATGCGCCGCCGCATCAGCAACTCGCTTATCAGGCACCTTCAGTTTATTCTGGAGGTTGCCATCAGCGGTGCCGGGTTAATGGCACTTCTATTCATCCTTTCCGACGAGATGATCTTGCGCAAAAGTGCGCAGGTCGAGCAGATCCACGCCTGGGCCGACACCCTGGCCATCCAGGTGCAGTCGGCCTTGCTGTTCGACGACAGAAAAACGGCGACAGAGATTCTGCAAGCGACCAGCGCATATCCCAACATCCTTGCTTGCTGGGTGACCAAAACTGGTGAGAGCAATATTTTTGCCAAATATCAGGCGCACCAGGCAGCCGCTTTGGCGCTGGAAACCATGGAAAAAAACCGGCAATCACGATTCTTTGAAACAACAACCCTGCTTTCGGCGCCTGTCAGCGTATCCGGGCAGGCCATCGGGCGGGTTTATGTCTGGCTGGACCTTGTGCCGATGTGGAAAGCTGTGGGGAATTTCGGACTGACCCTGTTGCTGATACTGTTTGTGTCGGGCGTGGCGATGCTGTTTTACGCGGGGCGCATGCTGCGTCATGCAATCCGCCCGATCAAGGAACTGACCCGGGCAGTCCAGCGGGTGTCGAGAAAACACGAATTTGTCCTGCGAGCGAAGAAGATTTCCGACGATGAAATTGGCGTGCTGACCGATGGCTTCAACAATATGCTGGAGCAGATCGAGGTGCGCGATAAAACGCTGGAGGAAAACCGGGCCCGCCTGGTCGAATTGAGAAATGCCGCCGATAGCGCAAGCCGGGCCAAAAGCGAGTTTCTAGCCAACATGAGCCACGAAATCCGAACACCGATGAACAGTATTATTGGCATGGCCCATCTGGCGCTGAAAACCGATCTCAATCCGCGACAGCGTGACTATCTGGAGAAAATCCGGTATTCGGGCCAGCACCTGCTCGACATCATCAACGACATTCTCGATTTTTCCAAGATCGAAGCAGGCCGGGTCGAGATCGAGCATGCCAATTTTGCCCTTGACGATTTGCTTTCAGAAGTCGTCAACCTGGTCAGCGACCGGGCCGGGCTCAAGGGACTGGATTTTTCGGTCAGCGTGCGGCCTGATGTCCCGCGGTTTTTGACGGGAGATCCTTTGCGACTGACGCAATGCCTGATCAATTTTGCCAACAATGCGGTCAAGTTTACCGACCGTGGCGGTGTTTTTATCGAAGTGATGCTGGATGAAATCCGGGACGATCAGGTCGTCCTGCGATTTGCAGTGATCGATACGGGTATCGGGATTCCGGAAAAACAGCAGGCTCTGCTGTTTCAATCGTTTCAGCAGGCCGATGTGTCGATCAACCGCAAGTATGGCGGAACCGGGCTGGGATTGGTGATCAGCAAGCAACTAGTGGAGCTGATGGGCGGGCGGGTCGGCCTGGAAAGCGCACCGGGGGCCGGCAGCAAGTTCTGGTTCACGGCGATGCTTGGCGTGTGCTCCAGTGCAGACGTGACCCGCGACGAGGAAAAAGCCGAAACAGTGCGGCTGGATGGCATCCGCATCCTGTTGGCGGAAGATAATCCGTTTAACCAGCAGGTGGCGACCGAACTGCTTGAAATGGTCGGCGCGTCGGTTGCGATTGCCGCCAATGGGAATGAGGCGCTGTATCAATTGAGCAAGGGCCGGTTCGATTGCGTATTGATGGACGTGCAAATGCCCGACATGGACGGGATTGAAACGACACGCCGCATCCGGGCCGATGCACAACTGGCAGGGCAACTGGTCATCGCAATGACAGCCAACGCGATGAACGACGATAGGGTGCGCTGCCTTGCCGCCGGAATGAACGATTTCATCGCCAAGCCTATCCAGCCGCAACGGCTTTATGCGGTGCTGGCGAATCATTTGAAGCTGCCTGCCGGGCAGGCTAAGGTTTTGCCTCCCGAGGTCAACAAGAAAGAACCATCAACCATGAAACTGACGCATATCGATCTTGCCGTGCTGGTCGATCATATCGGCAGCGATGCCCCGGAGTTATTGCGCAAGTACGCCGGGATGTTTGTCCAGAGTGTCGGCAAGGGGATGACGGAACTCAGGCAGGCGCTGGAGAACGGCGATTTACCGGCGATTTCTGCGATCGCCCACCGGATCAAGTCGCCAGCCAGAACGGTAGGCGCGACGGCGTTTGCCGATGCGTGTCAGGCGCTGGAGCATGTTTCCGACCTGCAGGCGGCAACCAGTCTGTACTCCGAACTGCAAGCGATGCAGCAGGCCATCGAAGCCGAAATCGGCAATGTGTTGGCGTAAATAAACCGCCGTATCCAGCGGCGGCGACTCCTGCGGCTGGATGACGGCCTTGCGGCTACAGGTGCGGTGCCAACTGCGCGCGGATCCACTGGTGAAAATGCTCCATGCCGGTTTCCATCGGGTGCTGGTAAGGCCCGACTTCGTTCTTTCCCTGGTCGTACAGCGCCTTGCGGCCATCCTGCATGCGCTGGCAGATGTCTTCGTCCTCGACGGCGGTTTCCTTGTACGCCGCCTGTTCGGCTTCGATAAATTCGCGTTCGAATAGCGCGATATCTTCCGGGTAATAAAACTCGACGACGTTGGTGCAGGCATCCACCCCACGCGGGACCAGGTTGGAAACCACCAGTACGTGCGGGTACCATTCGATCATCAGGAAAGGGTAGTAGACCAGCCAGATGGCACCGTATTTGGGCATGGTGCCGTTGCCGTAGCGCAGCACCTGTTCCTGCCACTTGCGATATACGGGCGAGCCGGATTTTTGCAGGGCGCTGTTGATCCCGACCGACTGCACGCTGTACCACTCGCCGAATTCCCATTTGAGTTCATCGCAGTTGACGAACTTGCCCAGCCCCGGATGAAAGGGTTCGACGTGATAATCTTCCAGGTAAACCTCGATAAAGGTTTTCCAGTTGAATTTGTATTCGTCGATCATTACCCGGTCGAGTACAAAGCCGCTGAAATCCAGATCCTTGAGAAAACCCAGTCTGGCGAGGTCGCCAGCAACATCGCGCTGGCTGTCGAACAGCAGGCCGTTCCAGTTTTGCAGCGGTGTCTTGCCCAGATTCGAGCAAGGCTTTTCCTTGAAATGGGGCGCGCCCATGAGATCACCCTGCAGGTCGTAGGTCCAGCGGTGCAACGGGCACACGATGTTGTGCGCGCGGCCATGGCCCTTGAGCATCAATGCCTGGCGGTGGCGGCAGACGTTGCTGATCAGTTCTATGCCCTGATCGTTGCGAATCAGCGTCTTCGCATGGTTCATCCATTCCAGCGTGCGGTAGTCACCCGGGTTGGGCACCATCAACTCGTGGCCGACATACGCGGGCGCCTGAGGAAACAGGATTTTCTGTTCCAGCGCGTAGATTTCAGGGTCGATATACCAGGAAACAGGCAGTTGCGGCTGGCCGTGGATGGGGGTGACAGGAGCGAGATTTTGCATGATCTGAATAACGTCCCCCGCGTTGTCGAGCTGCGAAGAACATGCCGGACGTGGGTACCGGCTCCAATTGTTAAAAGAGGCGGGTATTTTGCCCGAAACGGTATATTTTTCAAGACACCCCAGTCTAAAAACGCTTGGCTACGCTAATATGCGCCGCATGAAGAAAATCGAAAATTGTCTGTGTGGCGGCCACAGCTATGAAACCTGCTGCGGCGTTCTGCATCGAGGCGGCGTTGCGCCGACTGCCGAGGCCTTGATGCGTTCGCGCTACAGCGCCTATGTGTTGCAACTGGAGCCCTACCTGTTGGCAACCTGGCATCCGACGACGCGTCCTGCCAACCTGGGTCTGGCATCGGAACCGGCAACGCAATGGCTGGGGCTTGAAATCAGGCATCATGAACAACGCGACGAAACACATGCCATCGTTGAATTTGTCGCACGCTACAAAATCAATGGCCGCGCGCATCGCCTGCACGAGATCAGCCGTTTTGTTTTTGAGGATGGCCGATGGCTGTATCTGGACGGCGAGTTTGCCCAATGACGCGCGAAACGCTCCCCGTGCTGTTTCAGGATGACAACCTGATTGCCGTCCACAAGCCATCCGGCCTACTGGTACACCGTACCGATATCGACAGGCACGAAACCCGGTTTGCCGTGCAGATATTGCGCGACCAGATCGGGCAAAAGGTGTACCCGGTGCATCGGCTGGATAAAGGCACGTCAGGCATTTTGCTGTTTGCGCTCGATCCTGAAATCGCTCGCCAGGTCGGCGGGCAGTTCGAGCGTAACGAGGTTGCCAAAACCTACCTGGCCGTCGTGCGTGGGCATCCGCCGGAAAGCGGCGAGATCGATCATCCTTTATCCCGGCAATTTGACGATTACGAGTGGAAAACTGGTGGCGTCCATGCCCCGCAGGACGCGGTGACGCGTTACCGCCGACTTGCAACGTGCGAGCTGCCCTATCCTGTCGACCGGTATCCCGCCAGCCGCTATGCGCTGCTGGAATTGAACCCTATCACCGGCCGTCGCCACCAGTTGCGGCGGCACCTCAAGCATATTTCGCATCCTATCATCGGTGATGCCACTTACGGCAAGGGGCGACACAACCGTTTGTTTCAGGAGTTATTCGGCAGCCGTCGTATGCTGCTGGCCAGCGTGCGAACGCAACTGGCGCATCCGGCGACCGGAAAATTGCTACTGCTGGAGGCGCCGCCATCCACAGATTTTGCATCGGTGCTGCTGCAGTTGGGGTGGTGACTCGCCCGCTGCCGGAGCGGCGCAGATGGTTATCGGGTGCGGCATTTTGCCGCATCTTCGCACTGCTTTCTGTAGACCATGGTCTATGGTAAACCGGGGTGAAACCACATAGCATCAGGCGTTTCGTCGGCCCGGGGCGGCTGTTCTCGGCCGACCTGCCCGAACGTTTGTGCTGGAACCGTCGATGTTTGCTTCCATTACGCTAAAAGAAATCAGTTCCTTCGATCCGGTGTGCGTGCCCCAGGATGTTGTTCTGGCGCATGCGCTTGAGCTGATGGTCGGCCGACATATCAGTTGCGTGGTTGTAGTCGATGGCAAGCGGCCGGTCGGTATTTTTACCGAATGCGACGTGCTCGACATGATCGCTTCCGGGCTCGACCCGCAGGTGACCGTCATCTGCGATGCCATCAGCGGCGACCCGGTGGTTGCGCCGGAACATCTCGGCTTTTTCGAGGCATATCATCTCTGCGCCAGGAAAAACATCCGCCATCTGATGGTCGTGGATGGTGATGGCAACCTTAGCGGCATCGCGACCGATACCGATTTCATGAAGGTGCTGGGGGTGGATATCCTGTCCGGGCAGGAAAAAGTCGACAGCATGATGAGGACGCCCGCGCTATCGCTGCGTCGGCACATGACGGTAGGCGACGCGGTTGATCTGATGACCAGGCTCAAGGCGCCGGCAGTCGTCATTGTCGAAGAGGATAAGCCGATAGGTATCCTGACCGAACGTGACCTGGTTTGCCTCGGAAGCGCCGGTATCAGCGGCAGCATGCTTTTGAGCAAGGCCATGACAGCCCCGGTGCTGACGATCCAGCCGGACAAGTCGATCTACCTTGCCATCGAAATGATGCGCGAACACCGGATCCGGGCACTGGTTGTGGTCAACCGGGATGGCTTGTTTCAGGGAGTGCTGACCGAGCACGACATCGTCAAGAAAATAGAAAACAAGTATGTCGGCGTCCTGACATCGATCATCAAGCGGCAGGCCGACGATATTGAACGTATCCGGCAGGAACTGGACGAGAAGCATGTGCTATCGGCCGTGTTGCACCAATCTCTTGGCGTTAGCCTGGTGATCGCCGACCCGCAAGGTCATGTCCATTACATCAATCCCGCGGCATCTGTCCTGTTGGCGGTCAAGGCCGAGGAGGCCGTCGGCAGGTCGCTGGATGCGTTGTTCAAGGCTTCCGACCTGCCAACGGCGGAGCTGCTGCAATCTTTCGATACGGCGAGCCGGGGCGGCATTTATGAGTACGAGCTGATGCATCACAATGGCGCGCGGGTACAGGAGCTGCAGGTGCGGGTGGCGCCGATTCAGGATACCGATGGTCATTATCTCGGAGTGGTACAGACCATTCAGGATGTCACCGAGAAAAAATATTCGGAGCGCAGGCTCAGGCAGGCCGTCTCGATTTTCGAGAACACCATCGAAGGCATCATCATCACCGATGCCAGGTGCAATATTTTGTCTGTCAATCCGGCGTTTACCAGTATCACCGGGTACGATGAGGACGAAGTCTGTGGCAAGGACCCGCGCATGCTGAGTTCGGGGCGGCAGGACAAGGTTTTTTATGAGCATATGTGGGAAGCGTTGTCTGCCTACGGCTATTGGCAGGGCGAGATCTGGAATCGCCGCAAGAGCGGCGAAACCTATGCCGAGTGGCTGACCATCAGTGCGATCAAGGACGATGGCGGAGATGTGAAAAACTATATCGCGGTATTTGCCGATATCACGTCATCCAAGAAGATGCACGACGAGTTCGAGTTTCTCGCCCATCACGATTCCCTGACCAGACTGCCGAATCGTTTGCTGTTCAATGCGCGGCTGGAGCACTCGCTATCGCGGGTGGCACGCACCGGCAGCCTGCTGGGGGTGTTGATGATCGACCTCGACGGATTCAAGCAGATCAACGATACCCAGGGGCATCACGCCGGGGATTGCGTGCTCGAAACCGTGGCAGGCAGGCTGGCAGCCAGTATCCGGGATGAAGACACCATCGCCAGGCTGGGCGGCGATGAGTTTGTCATATTGCTGGAAGACCTGATCACCCGGGAAGATGCGCTGGAAGTTGCTCGCAAGCTGATTGCCGAGGTTTCCCGGCCTATCGCGCTGGAGCATGGAGAGGTGTCGCTGACCGCCAGCATCGGCATTGCTTTTTCTTCGGTGGAGGATAAGAATCCGAGAGCGATCCTGAGCAATGCGGATGCTGCCATGTATGCCGCCAAGAATGCGGGAAAAGGTACCTGCCGAGCGCATGATTAACCCGGATGGCCTCTGACAGCGAGTTTGCAGGAGATTTATGCATAAATCATTTTTTGGCCTGGTGATTAAAAACCTCAGGCTGCAGCGCCGGTGGACGCAGGAGTACCTGGCATCGATTTCCAATCTTGAGCGTACTTTTATCTCGATGCTGGAGCGGGGCATTAAACAGCCCAGCCTGAAAACCATCGGTGACCTGGCCCAGGCTTTCGACCTGAAGAGCTACGAATTGCTGCACCTGGTCGAACAGGCAATCCACGCGACGACGACCGATAACGGTTCCGACCGCGAGCAGGAAGAACGGCAACTGGCCGCGCTGGAAGCCGAGGAGGAAGCAATCCGCATTGGCGAAATTGCCCATACCATCCCTGTCGTGTTCTTTGCCAGAACGCCGATGCCGGAGTACGCCGCGACATTCGTCAGCAAGAATGTCAGCCAGGTACTGGGGTTTGAGCGAGATAAATTTCTCGGGTCGGGCAAGTTCTGGCAGGAGCATATTCACCCCGATGACCAGATCAGGGTGATCGACCATTTACAAAAAATGCAGGCGGGCGGCTCGCTTAATCAGGAATACCGCTTTCGCTCAGCCAGCGGCCAATGGATCCGGGTCAGGGAGGAATTGCGGCTGGTCTCCGATGCATCCGGCGCGCCGCACGAGGTTCTGGGGTCGATGACCAGCCAGGCATAAGGCGCTCGGGGAAGCGCCGATTGATTAATCGTCGCGTGAGAATGTCTCGCACAGGATATTCAGCAGCGCGGCGAACACCGGAATCAAGCCATCGGCATTGACCGGCGATTCCTCGTCGGTTCCGGCCACGACATAGGCGATGGTGGCGCGGTCGAGGTCTTCGCGGAACTGGAACAGATAATCCTGTTCGGCCTTGGCAATGAGCTGCATTTTCCGCAAGCCGGATTCTATGCATTCCACCGTTGCTTCATCCGGCAGCTCCATAAACAGCGCCTTGCCGATGACGACGGCGGCTTGCACCACGTCGGGTTCGATATCTTCGCTTTGCAGCGGCAATGTCAAGAATACAAACACCATGCTGGCAAAGCATTGATAGACGCCCAGCATGTCAAAGTTGTCGATGCGTTCTTCTTCGGGCGAACGATCCAGATAGCGTATCGACTGCAAGGTGATGTAGGCGGCGAGGTAGGTGGCCGCCGAAAACACGTCTTCTTCGATGTCGCCGGATGGCTGGGTGACGCTTTCGATGCCATTGGTTTGCGCCTGGTTGATGGCGTAGAGTTCAAGCAGGCGTTGTGAGAAATCCATGCAGTTTTTCCAGATTGAGAGTTAAACGGATTTTGCGATTCCCGCCGCCCACTCGATGGCTTCGATATGGGCGAGATTGGCGGCTTTGGCGTCGATGTCGGCAAAGTTGCCGTCCTCGGGTAGCGGCGCGCCTTCGCAGGCTTTTGCCAGCGCGAGGATGTGCGCGTAGCGACCCTCGCCTTCGAGCAGCGCGCTGGTGACGGCATCGGGCAGGTTGGCGCGTTCCAGCAACTGTTCCATCGGCACCTGCATGATGTGGTCGAGCAGGGAGAACATGCCGGTGATGAACAGATGGTCCTGGTCGCGCTTTTCCATCACCCGCGCACCCAGCAGTTCCATCAGGCGGGCGCGTATCATCGCGCTCTGGGTCAGTGCGGGCGATGCGGCGGCGCCCGCTGTGGCAGCGAGCAGGGACAGCCATTTGAAGAGTTGCTGGTAGCCGATGATGGAGCAGGCATGGCGCACCGACTCGACCCGGCGGGCGAGGCCGAAAAACGGCGAGTTGATATAGCGCAGCAGCTTGAACGACAGTGTTACATCTTTTTTGAACAGCGCCTCGATGACTTGCGGATCGGCTTCTTGCTGCACCGCGCCGATGAGTTCGAGCACTGTGGCATGGGCGGGGTTGATGCTCGGTTTTTCGGCCAAGGGTGGCATGTCGAGCGGGCTCATGCCGTCGAAATACAGCGCGCCGGAATCGCGTGCATGGGCGAGGTCGTCTAGGGTGTCGACGCCGGTAAGGATGGTGTCGGGCGAGGCGCGCTGCAGGCGGTTGAATGGCACCAGATAAAAATCCGCGAGGCCGAGGGTGGCGCTCAGGTCGTCAGTTTCGATGGCAATGCGGTAGCCCGCTTCGCGCGCCTCACCGGTCAGTCGTATTCCCAGCCCCAGGGGGTTGGTGGAGAGAATGGTGTTTTTGCCCAGCTTTTTCAGCACCACGGCGTCACCTGCCCAGTCGATAGGGATCAGGTAGGTTACCTGGGTGTCTTCCACATTCGCCAGTTTGAGCATGAGCGGGAGCAGCAAGTCGGCGGTGGCCTCCACGATTTTCAAATGACAGAAAGCGATGTCGCGGTTGCGGTCGATGACGAGGGTACGCTGCAGCAGGTGATTGGGATCGAATGCCATAAAGGGTTACGCCATTTGTTGTTTGATGGCCAAAACGGCCTGGTTACGCAAGGTGCGCAAGAGCGAAAGCTGACGCGGCGACACTTTCATGGCGTTGGCTTCCGGCATGTCTGCATAAAACAGCCCGATTGCCTTGCCATTGATGACGACAGGCAGCAACAGAAAACTCTGCGATGCGACAGCTTCGCGATGCCATTGCGGGATCTTGGCCGCAATATTGTCGGCGGCGACATCCTCGATGACAATATCCGCGGATTTTTCCAGCGCAAGATGGAACACATCCGGCGCAAACGCCAATGGAAAACGAAACTTTGCCAGCAATTTGTCGCTATTCTGGCCAAAGCCGAAACGGGCCACCATCTGGTTGGTCTTGCCGTCGCGTACAAAAATCAGGGTGTGCGAAAACCCCATGCCGCGATGCATGGTTTCGAGCACCATCTGCAACACGTCGTTGAGCTTGAAATCCTCGACCAGTGTATTGGTGACATCCTGTATCCCGGCCGACAGTATCGTTTCCGGGTCTGCCGGAATGGCCTGGCCGGTGCGTGCATCGTGAGTCTCGACTTCCATCCCCAGCTGGGTCACACCTTCAAGACTGTCGGTTTTGTCCGTCACCGGTTTTTCCGGCGCCTCGCGCTCGCCGCTCCAGGTGTGGATGCGCTTCATCAGCGGGCTTTGCTGCGGGTTCAGGCTCAATATGCCTGCCCTGGCAGCCAATTCGCCCAGCCCACCTTCAAGCGCTTTGCTCAACTGTTGCTCCGAGATCGGTATGGCGTTGCTGTAGCGCTTTGCAAGCTCCTTGAGCAACTGCGATTTCTTTGCAGAGTCGCCTGCTCCAGCGGTCGTGCAAAGTTCGTTGGCAAGGTTGACGGTGACAGAGAGTTGTTCCAGTTCGCCGCGCGGTTTCCTGATCTCGCCGGAGAGCTTCTGCATCCCGGCCACCAACCGTTCAGGAAAATTCCAGCTCTTGGCGATGCCGATTCCCAGTTCGTTATAGGTGAGGCCGAGCACCTTGCGCGCGGCCTTGTCTTCGGATTCGCCCATTTCCATCAGACGACCGACTTCCTGGCTTTCCTCGAAAAAATAGAAGGTGGTGAGTAGCTTGCCCAGGTTGCGGAACATCGAGCAGATCATGGCTTCTTCCGCATCCTTGATGTTGCGCCCGATGGACAATTGCGCGGCGAGGATACCGGCGAAGAACGAACCGATGACATCGTCCTTGAGCTGTGCGGCCTGCGCCTTATTTTGCAGGAACTCCAGCAGGATCAAGGTCATGGCAACGTTGCGCACCGTCTCGAAGCCCAGGATCACCACGGCTTTCGAGATGGTGTTGATCTTGCCGCCAAACTGCCCGTAAGACACGGTATTGACCAGTTTGAGCAGTTTGTTGGTTAGTGCAAAATCCTGGAGGATGCTCTTGGTCAGCTTGCTGGCGCTTTCCGATTCGCTGTCCACCACTTTGTTGATTTCACTGATGGTGGACGACAGGGCCGGAAAATCGCTCTTGCTGCGCATGCGCCGGAGCAGGAATTCCAGCGTACTGTGGGCATCGTTGCCTTCAAGCTGGTGGGCGGGCTCGTGCGTGGGGTCGAGGTAATCCTGCAGTGCCTGCCGCATGGCTTGCGCATTGGCGTAGCGGTCTTCCGGTTTTTTGGCAATGGCCTTGAGAATGATGCCTTCCAGTCTGTCATCGACCAGCATGTTGCGGATCGACGGGGCTTCGGCGGTTTCGTTGGCGTTGCGGTGCAGAATCTCGTAAACGTTGTCGCCATCGACAGCCGGGGAGCCGGTGACCAGTTCGTACAGCATCATGCCGACCGAAAACAGGTCGGCACTGGGCGTGGGAGCGCGCCCCATGACGATTTCCGGAGCAATATACTGCGGCGTGCCGTCGATCTGGTTGTTGCGCGCGGCTTGCTGCGTGATGGTGCGGGCGATGCCGAAATCCATCACCAGCGGCTGGCCGCTGCCCGAAATCATGACGTTGGCGGGCTTGAGGTCGAGGTGCATGACTCCTTGCTGGTGGGCGTGCGCAATGCCGTCCAGGATGCCCGAGATGATCTGTGCCGCATGCGCCGGGGTCAGGGTTTTTTCGGCATGCAGCAAATGCGCCAGCGTCTGACCCTGCACATAGGCATACACCAGGTACGGTGCGTTTTCGTGCTCACCGGCATCGTACAGGGTCACGATGTTGGGGTGCTGCAGCTTGCTGACAACGCGAGCCTCTTTCAGCAAGGCTTCCATGTTGCCGCCGGTACGCAGCGTCTTGATCGCAACCTGGCGGTCCAGATGGGTGTCGCGTGCCAGATATACCTCACCCTGGGCGCCTCGCCCAAGTTCGCGGATGATTTCAAAGCGGCCGATGGTTTGGGCCATAAATTTATTACTTTCCTGCAGTCAGTTTTTTCAGATCGTCGATGATTTCCTGCGAGTGGCGCGACGTATTCACGCTCAGGTACGCCTTGGCCAGCTTGCCGTCCGGCGTAATCAGAAAAGTGTAACGCTTGGCGATCTTGACCAATCCGAGATTGGTCAGTGCGCCGTAGCTATTCGCTACCTTGCCATCCTTGTCGGTGAGCAAAGGGAAGGGCAGGTGATATTTTTCTGCGAATTTGGCGTGCGATTCGCGATCGTCAACACTCACCCCAACCACCCTGGCGCCCAGTTTTTCCAACTGGCGCAAATCGTCGCGAAAGCTGCATGCTTCCTTGGTGCATCCCGGCGTGTCGTCTCTGGGGTAAAAATACAGCACGATATACGTGCCGCTGTAATCTGCCAGCGTATGCTGCTTGCCTGCCTGGTCCGGCAGGTTGAAAGTCGGCGCCGGCTGGCCCGGTTTGGGGGTGTCGGCTGCCCACGACAAACGCCAGCCGAATAGCACTGCCAGTATTAAACCGAAGGCTATTTTGCTCATGCTTACGTCCTTGATTGTCACAATGATGAAATGATACCAGCCGGAAAGCGCTACGCACTGAGCAGATTTCAGGGTAATCGCGATTCTGCCGACTGGTTGCTTTGGATTCATGGCCGGTTTTACATGCAGATTAGCCATCAAGTCAGGAATTGCGGAGCGTGCAAAATTTTAGAAACTTCCGTAAGCCTGATAGAATCCGGCTTTTAGCGTAGCATGCCCCGGTAGCTCAGTGGATAGAGCAACCCCCTCCTAAGGGGTAGGTCGGACGTTCGATTCGTCTTCGGGGCGCCACCTGACAAAGCTGATTTTGTGGAAAAGTAGCACTGTCTGAGAGGCTTTACTCAGGGATTTTCTGCTCACATTATGGATGTGGTGCCAGAGACAAGCGGGCGTATCAATCCAGTATCTGCAGCCAGGCCAATCAGCAAAGCTCCTTTTATGCCCCCATCGATATTCTGTTTCAGGTGTGCCGCGAAAGGCCGGCTGTACTGTGGTTTGTGTCGGATTTGAGTAATTAAGGAAGACCATGAATAAGAAAATGCCCGTGGCCATCGGTATGCTTTTATTGGCCGGTACCTTGTTTGGTAGCTTTGACGCAGCAAAGAATGTAGGTACTTATATTCCAGCGGGCCATTGGTCGTTTGGCGTTCCGCAACTCATATTTTTATTGGCTTTTGTCTACACTGCCACAGTCGGGTTTAGGCTGATTCAAAACAATACCAATGTCGCTAACCAGGCCAAATGGATATTTCTATTACAAGCCCCGGTTATTTCCATTCAAGGCCTATTTCACTGGTCTTGGTCTATAGGGCTGCATGGGTTAATCGGGTATTCCGCAAAGTTCGGCCTGATGGCGTATTTCCCGATGATCCCTTTTTATCATGCAGGTGGTGATTTTTACTTTTTGCCAGCGGATACTGCTCTAGGCGTCAACTTATTCGCATTGGGCTTGGCTTGGATTGCGCACAGAATCACCAGGCAAGCTGCACAGAAGCCAATTGACACCTTGCTCGACAATGCGCAGCCGCAGGTTGACGTGATAACCGATTCAGAGCAAGTTTCCTCAGCACATAACAGTTATGGATTTGGTGCACTGCTACAAAAGTCGGTAATCGCGTCAAATCTCACCAAGTTGGTGCTGGGCGCGCTGTTGATATACGGTGCGGTCGCAGGCGCATTGGGAACTTTGGAATATATTGATGGTTATTTTTCTGATGATGCTTATCTGAAAGGCAGTATCTATGTACTCTATTTGCTAGCTTTTGTTTACATAGGTGTCGTCGGCTTTAGACTCAGCGGCCGGTTTGGCAACGTGATTAAAAAAGCCAAATGGATATTTGCACTTCAAGCACCCATATTAAACATCCCGCATCTGATCAATTGGTCTTGGTCAACTGGGGTAGGCGCCAATATTGGTTTTGACGGCAGTGATTTTTTGATGGACATGGCTCTGTTGCAAGAAGCGGATATCAATCTGCTCTATCCTAAAGATGAATTTGGCATAGGGCTGAATTTAGCGGCACTTCTGTTTGCATATTTGTTGCACTTGCTGAGTCATCAAAAATTAAATCCCAAGATACAGTCCCAATCCATTTGTCTGCAACGGCGTGTAGAGTCCTTGGAAGCGGATACAGCATCCGTACCAGCTACTCAAGCAGCATACCGCAGCCTGCCCGTAGATCGCAGCTTCAATAAAAAATGGCTCGCTGCCGGTGCAATCATGCTGTTTTTGATCGGCGGCGGCATTTACTTTGCGAGCAACAACCCAACCAGCCTGCGAGAAGCGCATCAGATGGTTGATGGATATGAAATTTTGCCAGGCGGCGATGCGGTACTTGATCCCAAGACCGACCTGGTCTGGAAACGGTGCAGCCTCGGACAAGCTTGGGATGCGGAACAAAACACCTGCTCAGGATATCCTGCCAGTTCTGGGGAATACTCTTTTGAAGAGGCTCAACATGTCGCGGAGGAGTTTAATCGAACGGAACGTGCTCAAGGTCAGCCGGCCTGGCGCGTGCCTACAATCCGGGAACTTGCCTCAATCCGCCATTGCAGCCAGGGCTTTCAGGGCGAGCAAAGCATAGAGACGGGGCAAGCCACTATGCCGGGAGCCTGTGCGGGAGAAGATTTTCTGCATCCCACCATCTCGCAAAAGGTTTTTCCGGCGACGCTGGAAGGCATATATTGGTCATCCACGGGCGGCGATGCTCTGCTGTCTTGGGCGGTGAACTTCAATAAGGGGGCTATTTATGTAGCCAATGCTGTTGAGCCCAATTATGTTCGTTTAGTCAGAAATCATTTGGCTGAGGGCGCAACCCCGCGACCTGCCAGCACTCAGCCGCCAGCACAACCAAGCACTGAAAGTGTTGAACCCGATAACGTCACCGAACCCGGCGCGCCTGCAGATACCCAGCCGCAAGTGTTGTCACAAGAGCAACACCAGCCAGTGAGCAATATTGGCGTCTCAGGACAGGTGCGTGGTTTAAATCCCCAAGGCGACGGTTTTTTGGCTGTTCGCACAAAACCTGACACTAGCGCAACTGAAGTGGCTAAATTACATGAGGGCGACAACGTGCTTGTGCTGCAAGAAAGTAATGCCTGGGTGTATATCGAACTGCAAGACAAAAACATACGGGGCTGGAGCCATAAAAAATGGATTCAATGGGGAGTGGCGACCAATAATACAAGTGCCAGCCAGCGTTTTATTGCACAGGACGACACTGTAAAAGATACGCAAACCGGCTTGGTTTGGCAGCGCTGTAGCGTAGGGCAAACCTGGGATGGCAGTACCTGCCAGGGGCAAGCGGCAGGCTTTAATTTTGATGCTGCATTGAAACAAGCAAACAATGGCTGGCGCCTGCCAACCATACGCGAATTGGCGGGCTTTCGTGCGTGTAGTAAAGGCCTGAACTATCGCGAGCTTGTGGACCTGCTAGACCATGGCGAAAAAGTAGCGTCTGAATGTGCTGATGGTTCGGTGCGGCCAACATTGGATAGCAGCTTTAAAAATACGCTGCTTTCGCAGTATTGGGCAGCGACGGAGTACAGGGATAACCCAGAGTACGCATGGTTCTTGGGGTTAGCCATTGGTCGTGTTGACTATAACTACAAGGATGGCCAACGTTTCGTCAGGCTGGTAAGAGTAGACACCGGGAGTTAATGCCGTGTGGTGGTTCCAAAAACCTGTTGACTATCGAGCTGACGATAAATTTGTTAAAAAGCCCAATGTCCTTGAAAGCTATGTAAAAAGTGGCCAGCAGGAGGAAACGGGTAAAGTCGGTGAGGTATCTGCCTGGAAATTTATTCTTGCCATCTTGCTGCTTCCATTTTTATTGTTATGGAAGCTGTTGGAAGTTATTCATCTACTGACGTTTATTGTACTTGGTGGCTTGATTCTTTACTTTGGCTGCGTCGATTTTTACGAAAAATCGTGGGGCGAAAATGTGCTTTACTTAGGGATAGGGGGGGTGTTGGTGATTGCGCCTATTTTTTATTGGCTCGATCAAGACAAATGATCGAGCCCGGGTAATTCTTAGCCGTTTTTGATGGTCAGCAGAAGCCCGGGCGGATGCCCGGCATTCGCCCACACCCCTCAAACCACGCTCTTCGTCGCCGTGAAACGGCGAGCGGTAGTTGGTTACTCAGGTCCGGACAGCAACCGGCGGAATGCCGATTATTCATAGCCCGTTTCGTAACAGATTGTCGAAATCGCTTACTTCCAGTGGCTTGGAGTAGAAATAGCCTTGGGTTAGCCGACAGTCGTGCGCGATCAGGAAATCCTGCTGGCCAGATGTCTCAACGCCTTCTGCGATCACTTCCAACTCCAGGCTCTGAGCCATTTTGATGATGGCTTCGACGATAGCTGCATCATTGGTGCTTTCAGGCAGTCCCTTGATGGAAGACTGGTCAATCTTGAGTTTGTCGACAGAAAATCTGTTGAGATAAGAAAGGTTGGAGTATCCCGTACCAAAATCATCTATTGATAGCTGGATTTGCCTGGATTTGAATTGCTTCAGGGTTTCCTCTTTATCCAACTTGAGAAAACTACCGCTTAACCAATTAAAAATTGACCAGAGCTTTGTGCATGACATCGTCATTGACCAGAACGACGCAGCTATTGCGCAGACCATCATCGGAATGTCACAAAATCTGGGGCTTCAGGTGATTGCCGATGGCGTAGAAACAGAAGAGCAACGTGCTTGCCTGGAAAGTTACGGCTGCAACGCCTTTCAGGGCTATTTGTTCAGTAGGCCGCTACCGCTGGAAGAGTTCGAATCTTTGGTACTTAACCGCCAAACCATACCATCGCGCTTAAAAACTAGCCGCCTGCTTCCTTGTTCGTTGGCAGCGCTCAATCCAGAGGAACGAATGTGCCGGCATATCGGGCTTGGCGAAGGTCTTAAAACGCCTGATACCGGATCTTCCGGCCAATAGCGGGCTCCAAGGTTTGAGTACGCCTTAATTGGAGCTTTCAGCAGTAAAGTAGTAAGAAAGTTTTTCTCGTGGGTTAAACCATTTGAAGGCGTCTTCTGAAATATCTTCAGGTTTCAGGGCGCTTTCAATGGTGATTCCTGGCGATTCAGCCAGGTCCATCACAATTGCCTCGTCTTTTGGAATGTCAGCGTCGTAAATCAACACCTTGGGCAAAAGACTTTGTTTGCCAGGAGAGACGACCAGGCCCATCGATCCGTCATTGAGGCTGACGATGGTTCCCGGTGGATAGACGCCGAGCAGCTTCACCAAGGCAGTAATGATTTTCAGATCGAGCCTGGATTGCTCGAGACGCCACATTTGTTTGAGGGCGTCAGAGGGGAGCATGGGGATCTTGCCGGCGGCCTCCGGACTGCAAAGCTCGTCATAGTAATCGACGACTGCGACGATACGCGCAGACAACCCGATGGAAGCACCACTTTTTCCCGATGGATAACCGCTGCCATCCAGCCGCTCGTGGTGATCTTCAATTGCTGAAATGGCCGCCTCGGAGTACGAGCCACTGATGCGAACCAGATAGGCGCCATTGCTGCAGTGGTCGCGATACATGCTTTCTTCATGCTTGGACCTTTTGTCCGATCGAATGATGTGCGCGGGGATCATCGTTTTTCCAGCATCGTGAGAAAGGGCGCCAAGGGCAACTTCTTCGATGGCTGGTGCGGGCAGGTTAAGCTGTCTGGCGACGAGCATGGAAAGTGTCATGCAGTTCAGGGCATGATATTGCGGGCCCTCGCCTTGCTTGTCGCCAAGAAGAAGAAGTAAAGGCTCCGCACCAATGATGGAGGTGACCGCAGATTTGCAAACTTCGCGCATCCTGGGACCGGCCTGCTTGGGATTGTCGCGCAACCCCAGGATGGCCTCCTTGGTTGCGCTTGCTGCTTTCTCCCAATTGCGCTCGGCCTTGTTTTTCAGCGCACGCTGACGTTCTATTCTTTCATTTTTTTCATTTAGCCGGGCAGAATTGGCTTGAGCAACATTCTGGGCGGCGGCTGGAGGAGCGGGCTCGCTCGTTTGCTCACGAGCCGCGGTCGGTTCAACCGTGCTTTTAGCAGGTATCCAGTAAATATTCTCGATACCCAGCGCTTTGACCTGTTTTAATTGCTCTTCAGTAACAATGCGGAATTTGTTGTAAAAAAATGGATGCGCCGACCATGGAAGATCCAGCCATACAAATACCCCAACAGCCAGTTGAAGATTGCCGATCGGGATCGGGGTACTGGATTTTTTTTGCATATGCGATATCACACAAGGGTTGAGCAATTGGCTTGTCGCGTTGAAACTGCCGTCAAACGCGAGTGCGGCGCCTAGCTTGAAGAATACCTGATTGAGTGTCTGGTATCCAACTCGTTTTCCGGCCGGTTGTCCGATTGCTGCAGTGCATGATCAATTTTTTCACATCCGGTCGATATGGCAGTATCCTGTTGCACGAATTACTTGTGGTGTACCAACAATGGAGTGATTGCATGAGCCCGACCCCATCGCTACTCGCCTTGCGCAGTTTTCCGGCTTTCGAGGAACTGTCCGATACCGAGCTTTTGCGCCTTGCCCAGAAGATGAGGCTTTGTTCGTACCCGAAAAAATCCGTGGTCGTCAGGCAGGGCGAGCCATCTAACCATATTTATTTTCTGGTGTCCGGTTTTGTGAAAATCACCCGGGGCGGGAGCCTGGATCAACCTGTGTCCGAGGAACACCGCAGCCACCAGCGCAAGGAAGTCGCCATTGCCATCCTCGGGCCGGGGCACATGCTGGGTGAACTGGCTTCACTCGCTGAAACCCGGCGGTCGGCCTCCGTGATCACGATTTCCGATTGCAACCTGATCGAACTCGAGCATACGGCTTTTATCGAGTGCCTGGAGCGCAACCCCAGCGTGGCGCTATTTATCATCCGCTATCTTGCCCAGCGGCTAGTGGAGTCCAACCGCCAGGTCGAGTTGTTGCGTGCCAGCGTCGAAACCCGGATCGCCGGGCTGTTCCGCAAGCTCGAAAACAGCGGCTTACCGCAGGATGTTTTCCCCTCCAATGCTGAAATCGGGCGCATGGTGGGCGCATCGCGCGAAATGGTCAGCAAGGTGATTGCCAAAATGACCACGAAATCATCCGCTTGCGAGAGTGAAACACACGTCTCCTGACGGTAATTTCATCTAACCGTGAATCAGTTCACGGTATGTTCCGTTTTCTGCTATCCCATCCGGATCGATTTCCTCACAATGCAGGCATCGTAATTCGCCCACTTGGGCGGCAAGTTAGCTAACGCTTCTATCGGGAGAGTGAAAATGAACACGAAGAAAATTGCTGGATTGATTGGAACGATCGGGATTGCGCTGCTGGCGCAAACTGCCTTTGCCAACAGCACGATCAATGTCAGCTACTTGGGAACCATGTACGGCTATGGTAGCGGGACGGTCAATCCCAGCCCCACTGGCGGCAGCGCGAGTGTTTCGATCGGCGCTTTCAAAATACACAATAACACCGCCAATACCTATGATTTTGCCGCACCCTCGTCCAATCTGAGCGCTGCCGATGAGTTTGTCGCCTGGTGCGTCGATCCGCTGCACTGGCTGCGGACTTCGTACACCTATAACGTGGGTGGTGTTGCCGATATGATCAGTGCGTTTGGAACCACGCGAGTGAACGACCTGCAGAAGCTCGCCAACCAGCATTATGCCGAAGTCGATACCAAGATCGAATCTGCTGCGTTTCAGGTGGCGACCTGGACGATTTTGTACGGCAACGACTCCAATAGCGATGGCAACTATGATTTCAACCTGCTCAATTCGGCGTTCAAGGCGACGAACCTGACGCCGGGTGATCCGGACGGAAATGGTCCGGGATTGGGGGTCAAGGATCTGGCAGTCAGTTATCTGGCCGGACTCAGTACTGCCCAGAATACAGGCAAGTTCACAATCAACTACCTGTTCGATGACAGCTACAAGGGCGGGTGCACTGGCAGTAGTTGTTCGCAGGATCTGGTAACGTTTACTCCCAGCCCTGTACCGTTGCCTGCCGCGGCCTGGCTGTTCGGTTCTGCACTGCTCGGCTTTGTTTCGATGTCCAGCCGCAAAAAAATCTAAGGAAGCGCGGATTTATTCCGTCTGTTAAGGAAAATAATCTCCTCCAACCCGCTTCGGCGGGTTTTTTATTGCTGAGAACCGTTGGTCTTCTTGCGCCGCGCCGCAAAAAACTCCGACAGTAATCTGCCACACGCTTCTGCCAGCACGCCGCTGGTCACTGCACAGTGGTGGTTGAGCCTGGCTTCAGCCATCAAATCGATCACGCTGCCGCAACAGCCGGTCTTGGGGTCGGCCGCACCATACACCAGCCGCGCGATACGGGCATGCTGGATCGCGCCGCTGCACATGGCGCAGGGCTCCAGCGTGACGTACAGCGTGCAACCCACCAGGCGATAATTGCCCAGCTTTTGCGCCGCATCGCGCATGGCTTGAATTTCGGCGTGCGCTGTGGGATCAAAGCCTGAAATCGGGGCGTTGAAACCGCGACCGACGATCTCGCCGTCTTTCACCACCAGCGCGCCGACCGGGACTTCGCCAACGGCGGCGGCTTCGCGGGCGAGGTCCAGGGCCAGGCGGATATAGTCTTCGTCAGTCATTTTGTGCGGCGATCAGTATTAATTCTTGAATGTTACCGCAACCACCATCCCAATACCCCGCAGTTCAGTACCACTGTTCCCCAGAATACAACCAGAAACGACATCTTCTTCGTCTTGTGCCGCAGTCGCTGTTGCGCAATCAGCGCGCCGGGCCAGCCGCCAATGATGGCCAGCAGGTGCAGGGTATTTTCCGGGGTGCGCCATTGCTGGTTTCTGGCGGCGGATTTGTCCCAGGCATAGGCTGCGAACGCAACGAGGCTGGTGGCTAGGTAGGCTTCGAGTACGAAGAAGGGAAGTTTGCCTGCATAGACCAGGCCCGTGACAAAACCCATGAATAGCAGAACGATCAATAAACGCACCGTCATTTCGCCCGGAATTCTTTCACCAGACGTTGAAGTTCAGCGACGTCATGTTGCCCGCCGTAGCGCGTTGCCATGTATAGCCCGCCTATGCGCTCGATTTCCGCCTTTCGTTTGAACAGTAATCTGCCTGCGCGCCGGGTAAGGTCGCGCGGGCCTTCGTGGAGATAAACCGATACCCCGGCGTGGGCGAGTTTTTTCTGGAAGCGTATCCAGGCGGCCAGCGCCGGGTCGTTTTTGGGCAGGATTTCACGCAGTGTGAAGGCGGCAATCGCGCCGACGATGGCGGTCAGCAGCGCCGTGAGCCAGAGCGCCATGTCGCCCCAATCGACGCGGCTACCAGCCAGTTTGGCGAGAAACTCCATTTGCCGTTGCTGGTTGTAGCCGAGCACCCATTGGTTCCAGCCGTTGTTGACGGCATCCCAGCCCAGGTTGAGGCGCTTGAACCAGGTGAGTTGCGGGCGAACCAGTATGGGCAGCGGCTCGGCCTCGGGCAGGGCGGCGGCGATACCTTGTTCCACCCGCTGTGGGGCGACGGCAGAAGTCGGGTCGATGCGCACCCAGCCCTGGCCCTCCAGCCAGACTTCGGCCCAGGCGTGAGCATCGGATTGGCGCACGATGAGATAGTCGCTCATGGGGTTGCGCTCACCGCCCTGATAGCCGGTGACGACCCGCGCCGGGACGCCTGCTGCGCGCATGAGAAACACGAAACTGCCAGCATAATGTTCACAAAAGCCCTTTCTGGTGTCGAACAGAAAGCCATCCACAGCGCTTGCGCCCAGTGCGGGGGGGCGCAGGGTGTAGGTGAAGCTGGCGTTGTACATGGCCAGTGCGCGTTTGATCAGCGCCTGTGGATCTTGCGTTTCTTCGCGCCACTGCGCGGCCAACGCACGTGCTCGCTGGTTGCCGAAAGGCGGAAGTTGCAGCGCGCGCTTGCGGTCAAAGGCGCTTAGCGTGCCGTTGCTGCGATAGCGCAGGCTGGAGGATACGTCGTAGCGCACCCGTTGCCGTATTGGCTGTTTGGCGAGGTATTGGTAATCGCGGGTAAAAGTACCGAGGTCAGGTAATTTGACCGGCAGGTCGAGCACGAACAGCCAGGGTTTGTTGTGGGCTTCTAGCGTGATGGTGTAGCTCAATGGCGCGGAGAGCGCCTGGTAATCCTGTTGCGGCAAGGACTGAGCGGTATTGCCCGCGCGCCAGGTGCGGCCATCGTAATTCCAGAACACCGGGCCGCGCCAGTACAGGCTGGTGGATGGCGGCGGCGGGCCGTTGAATACGGCGCGAAATGCGACGGCGCCGGATTGCGATAGCTCGCTGATGCTGCCGGGCGACATATCTTCCGACAGCCCGGTCTGGCCGCGCGCCATATCCTGCGGGATACCCCATAGCGGCCCCGGTACGCGAGGGAACAGTACGAACAGCACCAGCATTACCGGCAGTGCCTGCATCAGCAGGATGCCGGAAAGCCTGATCCTGGCGACGGCGGGCAATGCGCCGTTGGGATCGTTGAGGCCGATCAGGCTGGCGGTGAGTGCCATGATGGGCAAAGTCATGAACAGTGCTACCGGAATGGTCTGCGAGAACAGAAAGGCACAGATCGACAGGAAGTAGCCCAGGAATACCAGCAGCGTCATGTCGCGCCGGGTACGGGTTTCCATGGTCTTGAGCGCGGTCATCAGGGTGAGTAGCGCGACGCCCGCGTCACGCCCGAACAAGCCGCCATAGCTGGCGAGGATGCCCAGGGCGCCCGCGAGGGTGATCGGCACCAGCACGACCATGCCGGGCAACGGCCGGTGACGTAGTGCCAGGGCCAGGCGCCACACGCCGAGCGCGGCTGCAAGCAACGGCACCCATGGCACCAGTTGGGTGGCGTGCAGCACCAGTACCAGGCCCAGCGAAGCGAGCAGCCAGCTTAGATGGTACTTGAGTTGATCGGTCGTCATGCTTGTCGAGGTAGCGCAGGCGTCCCCGCCTGCATCAATCCAAACATCGTTACGTTTTGCAATGCAGGCGGGGACGCCTGCGCTACAAAGGGATGTGCTACGGGTACCGGCCGCGGATGATGTCCTGGATTCATGCCAGTGCCAAGGCCTGCAAACAGTCCTGCAGGTGGGCGTCTCCGCTGGCCGGGCCGATCTGTCTGGCGGGCAGGTGCAGCCCCCAGGCCAGTCCGGCTTCGTGCGCATCCAGCACCCAGCGCGTGAGCCTGGAAATGCGTGTTTCGAGATCCTGCCCAGTGACCATTTCCCATTTTAGCCACAAGACCTGCTGTCCCTGACCCTCGAACTCCTTGGTGTACATGCCTTGCTCTCGCGACGAAGCTTTCCAGTCCACGCGCCGCAGAGAATCACCGATACGATAATTGCGCAAGCCCGAAAAATCCTCATCGCCACCGGTAGCGTGGCTGCCTTGTGGTTGGGCATCGATGCTGAACGATGGCAATGGCAAACCGGGCGGGGCAGGGTGCGGGTAAACCAGACAGGCCGAATCCAGTTCGACATAGCCCCAGGCATGGAATAATCCCAGCGGGAACTCCGTAAAAACCGTGACGCGCCCCGGCTTGAACCAGCCGCGCCTGGTCGTGGGCAAGGTCAGGCTGAGGCTGCAGTAACCGTCCGCAGCAATGTCGCCCAGCGCCGGGGTTTCCTTGTCGTGTTGCAGGCCGATGGCGTAGCGGGGGCGGTGATTGGCATCGCGCACCATAAGGATGAAGTGTGCAGGTTCGCCCGCAAACACAGGCGTCGTCTTGCCCGGGCTGACGGCCAGATGCGCCAGATTGCGCCAGGTATGCAGCATGGCCACCACGCCCAGCCCGCCCAGCCAGAAGGCAAGCACAAAACCCAGGCTCAACGAATAATTGATCGCCCCCAGCAGCATCCCTGCCAGCATCAGACCGAACAGCAGGCCGGAACGGGTGGGCAGTATGTACACATGACGCCGGTCGAGCACCGCCATGTCGCGGCGCTGGCGGGCGGTGCGCAGGAGTTTGCGCCAGTCGGTGAACTTCACTTTTTAGAGATCACCAACACGCCGATGATGATGAGCGCAGCACCGAATACGATACGCAGGGTGATGACTTCCTTGAGGAACAGCCATGCGAGGAAAATCGCGACCACGGTGCTGCCCTTGTCGATCAGTGCCACGGTGGCGACATCGCCGAGCTTGAGCGCCTTGTAGTAATAGACCCATGAAATTGCCGTGGTGGCAGACGACAGGCCTAGCCAGAACAGGTTGCTGCGCTCCAGCGTTTTCCACTCGGTAGGGGCGACGGCAAAGAGGGCGAAGCAGCCGATGAAAAACGTGACATACAGCGTGCGAATGACGATTCCCAGTTCGCCGGAAATGCCGTTCAGCCCATGTTTGGCGATTACCGAAGTCACTCCGGCGAAGGCCATCGACAACAAGGCGTAACCGACCCAGCGTTCCATTACGGCACCGCCACCGTTGTTAACAATCCCTTGAGATCGGCCGCATTGCCCTGCGCACCGCGCAGCCGGTGTCCGGCCACGCCCGGCAGTACGGCTTGCACGTCTTCGGGGATCACATAATCCCGCCCATTCATCATGGCCCAGGCCTGGGCGCATTGCTTGAGTGCGAGCCCGGCGCGAGGCGACAGCCCGGCTTCGAACTGCGGGGCGCTGCGGCTGAAGTCGAGGATGTTTTGCAGGTAGTCCAGCAGCGCATCGGCAACGCGCACCTGGGTCACGGCCTGCTGCAGCACGACCAGCCCGGCGGCATCGGCACACGGTGTAACCTGTCCGACGGCTTCGCGGCTGCTGCCTGCGGCGAGCAGGTTGCGCTCGGAGCGGGTATCCGGGTAGCCGAGTTCAATGCGCATGAGAAAGCGGTCAAGCTGCGATTCCGGCAAGGGAAAAGTGCCGATGTGTGTGGCCGGGTTTTGGGTGGCAATGACGAAAAACGGCTCGGGTAGTTTGCGCGTCTCGCCTTCCTGCGTCATCTGGCGTTCTTCCATCGCTTCCAGCAACGCGCTTTGTGTCTTGGGCGTGGCACGGTTGACCTCGTCGGCCAGCAGCACATTGGTGAACACCGGGCCTGGATGGAATTTGAAGGCAGCCGCATTGCGGTCGTACACCGAGACGCCGAGGATGTCGGCGGGCAACAGGTCGCTGGTGAACTGGACGCGTTTGAAATCCAGCCCCAGCACCTGTGCCAGCGTGTGGGCAAGGGTGGTCTTGCCCATACCCGGCAGGTCTTCAATCAGCAGGTGGCCGCGTGCAAGGATGCAGGCGAGAGCCAGGCGGATTTGCGGGTCTTTGCCCAGGATGATGCGGCTGGTCGCTGCGATAATTTGATTGAGTTGAGTTTGCATGATTCTATCGAGATGGCTGAAGTTGGATTTTAACCACGGGGGCAGGCGGAATCCCAAATTTATTCTGGTTCAGAAAGTTTTCCGTCCCGTAGCGCAGGCGTCCTCGCCTGCATCACGCACCGATCGCTCACCGGCATTTGATGCAGGCGGGGACGCCTGCGCTACGATTCATCGGCTTGCGCTTGATTAAGCCAATTGCGCGCTTCCTGCACGATTTCCGAAGCCGTCAGTCCCACCGGCCCGATACCGTCGGCAACCAGGTTGTCGGCCGCTGCGCCGTGCAGGTAAACGCCCAGCAGCGTGGCATCCAGCGGTTGCATGTCCTGCGCAATCAGGCTGGCGACGATACCCGCCAGCACGTCGCCCATGCCTGCGCTGCTCAGGCCGGGGTTGCCGCTGGTGTTGATGAACCAGCGGCCATCGGGCGTGGCGATAATGCTGCCACAGCCTTTGAGGACAACGATGGCTTGGGTTTGCCGGGCGATCTTGAGCGCAGCGGCTACGCGATCCTGCTGGATTTCTGCCGTGCTGCAGGCGAGCAGACTGGCAGCCTCGCCGGGGTGTGGGGTGAGGATGGTGGCGGCGCGCAGCTTGAAAGCAGCCTGCATGTCGGTGCTGGTTGCGACCAGATGCAATGCATCGGCGTCCAGCACGACGGGCGCGGGATGCTGCAATGCGGCGTGCAGCAGCGCGATGGCCTTGGGCGTGCGACCCATGCCGGGGCCGACGACCCAGGCCGAAATCGCTTCCAGTTGCAGCAAGGCATCACCGTCGCGCAGCATCAATTCGGGCTGGCTGAAATCGACGGCAGGTGCATTGTGCGCCAGCAATCCGCAATAGACCCGGCCCGCGCCGCAAAGCAGGGCTGCGCGGGCTGCCAGCAAGGCGGCTCCGGCCATGGTGTCGTTGCCGCCCAGTACTGCCACGCTGCCATAGCGGCCTTTGTGCGAGTTTTTCCGGCGTGGGTTGGGCAAGGCTGGTGCGGCATTGACCAGCCAGCCCTGGGATTCCGGAGTGCCGATGCCGAGATCGGTGGCGTGCAGCATGCCGACGTGATCCGGGCCGTCCAGTGTGCACAGGCCGGGTTTGATGCCGATAAACGTCAGCGTGT
>WBZX01000260.1_pt1 | contig 49969 bp, 47 predicted proteins | sample 5204211 | NCBI WGS metagenome assembly WBZX01 (sample SAMN12344362, study PRJNA552823) | activated sludge metagenome | biome: Activated sludge suspended growth; feature: Nitrification reactor; material: Wastewater; isolation source: activated sludge from nitrification reactor of wastewater...
CACCGTGATCACGAAGAACGGCATGGCCACGAACGTCTCGGCCATGACCACCCCGGCCGGAGAGAAGGTGAGCTGTATGCCGGCGACGTCGTGTAGCCACCCTCCGATCGGGCTGCGAAGGCTGAACGCCGATAGCAGTGCCACCCCGCCGACCACCGGAGGCAACACCATGGGGAGCAGGACCAGGGCCCGCAGCACCGACCGGCCCGGCATGTCGGTTCGGGCCAGGACCCACGCCAGCGGGGTCCCGAGCAGGATCGACACCACGGTGGCTATCAGCGAACACACCAGCGAGAGCCGGAGGGCTTCGACCGAACGAGCCGAGCCCAGGTCTCTGGGCAGGTTCGCCCAGTCGGCCCGGTTCAACACGCCCGCAAACGGGAGGGCGAAGAACAGTCCCGCCACCACGGCCAGCCCCAGCACTCCGACCGGCGTTCGACGCCGGTTCGCAGCACTGGGGCCGGTCCGCATCACTCCGGAGGCAAGAAGCCGTAGGTCTCGAGGATCTTCTGGCCGGCCTCGCTGAGCACAGCTTCGACGAAGGCGTTGGCCAGCTCAGCCTGCTCGGATCCGCTCACTGCGGCGATCGGGTAGGAGGCGATCACGTTGTGCTCGGCGGGGATCTTGATGGTGGTCACCGTATCGCCAGCGGCGAGGGCGTCGGTGGCGTAGACGATGGCGGCCACGGCATCGCCTTCGGTGAGGGCGGTGAGGGTGGCGGTCACGTTCTGGCCGCGGGTGACCGAAGTCTCGGGGATGGTCACACCCGCCGCGGTCAGGGCCTCGGCGGCGTAGCGGCCACAGGGCACGTCCTCACCGCACAGCGAGATGACCCCGTCCTGGGTCGCAGTGGTCAGGTCGGCGAGCGACTCGATCCCAGCGGGGTTCCCGGGCTTGGTGACGATCACCAGTTCATTGCGAGCGAAGATCGTGGACTCACCGTCAACCTTGTCGGCCTCGGCGAGCTTGGTCATGTTCTTCTCGTCGGCCGACGCGAATACGTCAGCGGGTGCGCCTTCGATGATCTGGGTGGCGAGCGTGGACGAGGAGTCGAAGTTGAACTCGATCTCGAGGTCGGGGTTGGTCTCGTTCACATCGGCGGCGATGGCGGTGAAGGCGTCTCGCAACGAGGCAGCCGCCGACACGGTGATCTTGCCTTCGAGGCTGGGCGTTGTGGTGGTGGATTCAGCCGCGGTCGTGGTGGTGGCTTCGACGGCGGTGGTGGTCGTCGCGCTGTCGTCGGAATCGCTTCCGCAGCCCGTCAGCACCGCCACGACCAGCACCAGGAGTGCCAGCCACCTGCTCCAGGTCTTGCTCATGTCTGTCTGTGCTCCTTTGTGGGGGACTCCGGGCCCTGCGCCCGGCGAACTGGTCCGATGGCGTCAGGTTCGGGGGACCTCGACGACCACAGTGGTGGACTTGACGGCGGCGACGGCCATATCTCCCGGCTCGAGAGCCAGGTCGTCGGCGGCTTCGCTGGTCATCAACGACACGATCCGGTGCGGACCGGCTTGGATCTCGACCACGGCGGTCAAACCGTCTCGTTCCACTCTGGTGACTATCCCGGTGAATCGGTTCCGAGCCGACTGGGGAGACAGCGAGTCGGGTTCATAGGCAGGTGGACGTTCGCTGAGCATCCGGGCCAGGTCCGGACCCGACACCAGGCGGTGGCCGCCCTCGCTGCGCGTGGTCCCCAGCACCCCCTCGTCGCACCACCGCCGCACGGTGTCGACGCTCACCCCCAACAACTCCGCCACCCGACCCGGTTTATGGAAGCTGGCCATCCCCCGATCGTGACACACATACCCCGTGCCCTCCAGATTTAGGCCGGTCTTTTCTAGTATTCACAGGTTTCCTCGCCAGCGGCAGAGGCGCAATGCAAAGCGCAATACAGATCGGTACTCTGCTCATATGCAACTCGTGACACGGGTCGATGACCGGTTGGCTGCTGAGGTGGATGCCCTGGTGAGCGCCGGTGTGGTCGAGAGTCGTTCCGATGCGGTTCGCCAGGCCCTTGAGGATCTGGTGGATCGCCATCGTCGGCGCGAAATCGGGGCGAGGATCGTCGACGGCTACCGCCGCCAACCTCAGGGTGACGACGACGGGTACACCGATGAGGCAACGCTGGCGATGATCGCCGAGGAACCGTGGTGATCCCCGGCCAGGGGGACGTCTGGTGGGCCGAGGGTGAGGACAAGCGTCGACCGGTGTTGGTCGTAACCCGTTCAGAGGCAATACCGGTGTTGAACAGGATTCTCGTGGCTCCGGTAACCCGGACGATCCGGGGAATACCGACCGAGCTGCCCCTAGGCGAAGCCGAAGGTCTGGAGGTCGAGTGCGCCGCATCGTTCGACAACCTCCAGCCCATCAATCGCAGGTTCCTCACCACCCGCATCGGACGTCTCGATCATCTGCGCCGGGCAGAAATCTGTCGCGCCCTCGAAGCAATGGCCGACTGCTGAGACTGGACCATGTCACCGCTTCGACCCGCAGTTCGTTCAGGTACCACAGAAGGTTTGGTAGGGGCCGAACGACTCGGGGGCGGGTTCGGCGTAGCGAGCCAGGCCCGGTCGGGCATCGAAGGGTTGGGACACCACCTCGACCAACTGGTCGAACAGCGTGAGATCACCGGCGGTAGCCGCGGCCAGGGCTTCTTCGACCAGGTGGTTGCGAGGGATGTAGATCGGGTTGACCCGATCCATGGCCGCACCCACCGCCACGCGATCGGCGCCTAGACGCGACGACCACCGCCCCAACCAAGCTTCGACTGCCGCCGGTTGGGCGAACAGCCCGGTGAAGGGCATCGCGTCACCTCGCGCCGCCGATCCCAACGCCCGAAACGCCATGGTGTGGTCGACGCGGTGTTCGCGCATCAACGCCAACAAGTCGCCGGCCAGTTCGGCATCCCCGTCTTGTTCACGATCGGGGTCCAGGCCGAGCTTGGCCCGCATGGCCGGTTCGTGCGTCCGGGCCAGATGCTCGGGGAATCGGCTCAACACCTCGGTCGCCGCGGTGACCGCCGAGTCCTGGTCGTCATCGATGAGCACCAGCAACGCCTCGGCCAGTCGAGCCAGGTTCCAGGCCATTATCGCCGGCTGGTTCCCGAACGCATATCGGCCCTGGTGATCGATGGAGCTGAACACCGTGGCCGGGTCGTACGCGTCCATGAACGCGCACGGTCCATAGTCGATCGTCTCACCCGAGATGGTGGTGTTGTCGGTGTTCATCACCCCGTGGATGAATCCGACCAGCATCCAACGCGCAACCAGCGACGCCTGAGCCTCTACCACCGACTCCAGCAGGGCCAGCGCTGGGCGGTTGGACCCGACAGCCTGAGGGTGATGGCGGGTGATGGCATGGTCGACCAGCCTGGCCAGCAAAGCCTGGTCACCCGTGGCTGCCGCGTACTGGAACGTGCCCACCCGAAGATGGCTGGCCGCCACCCGGGCCAGCACCGCCCCGGGCAAGACGACCTCTCGCATCACCGGTTCCCCGGTGGCCACCACCGCCAACGCCCGGGTGGTGGGGATTCCCAACCCGAACATGGCCTCCCCCATCACGAACTCCCGCAACATCGGCCCCACCGCGGCCTTGCCGTCACCGCCACGGGCAAACGGGGTACGGCCCGAACCCTTGAGATGGAGATCCCGGCGTTGACCGTGGCGATCGATCAACTCGCCCACCAGCAACGCCCGACCGTCCCCCAACCGCGGCGAATACCCGCCGAACTGGTGACCGGCATAGGCCTGGGCCACCGGTACCGCCCCGGCCGGCACCGCGTTACCAACCAACACCGCCAGACCGTCGGGACTGCCCAACATGTCAGGGTCGATCCCCAACTCCTGAGCCAGATCCGTGTTCAGAACCAGCATCGTCGGCTCGGGCACCGACGCCGCCGACCACTCGACGTACAACCCCTCGAGCTGATCCACAAAGGTCTGGTCGGGCGCCAACGGCCAGGTGATCGTCATCTCCACAACGTCAGGCTATGGCCGTCCGACGCTGACAAGGCCGACGCGGGAAAGGAGCGGGGCGCAACCTGGGGTCATGGAGTTCGAGTGGGCTGGGACCGCGAACGCGAACGGTTCCGCCGCGGTCCGTTAGGCAGTGTAGGTGGCCAGGTGTTTTCCGGTGAGTGTTGTTGCGGTCGCGGCCAGATCGGCGGGGGTTCCTTCGAACACGATTTGGCCGCCGTCGTGGCCGGCGCCGGGGCCGAGGTCGATGATCCAGTCGGCGTGGGCCATCACCGCCTGGTGGTGTTCGATCACGATCACCGACCGGCCACCGTCCACCAACTTGTCCAACATCTCGAGCAGGTGCTCGACGTTGGCCAGATGCAGACCGGTGGTGGGTTCGTCGAGCACGATCACCTCTCCGGGGCCACCGAGGTGAGTCGCCAGCTTGAGACGCTGACGTTCACCGCCCGACAAGGTGGTGAGGGCCTGACCGAGGCGCAGATAGCCGAGCCCGACATCGTTCAGGCGTTCCGCGATCTTGTGGGCTGCCGGGATCCGGGCCTCGCCCTCGGCGAAGAAGCCCACCGCGTCGCTCACCGCCAGGTCCAGCACCTCGGCGATGTTGAGCCCGCCCAGGCGGTAGTCGAGTACCTCGGCCTGGAACCGGCGACCTTCGCAGTCCTCACACGGCGTCGACACCCCGGCCAGCATGGCCAGATCGGTGTAGATGACCCCGGCTCCGTTGCAGGTGGCGCACGCCCCCTCCGAGTTGGCGCTGAACAAGGCCGGCTTGACGCCGTTGGCCTTGGCGAAGGCCTTGCGCACCGGTTCCAATAGGCCGGTGTAGGTGGCGGGGTTGGAGCGCCGAGACCCCTTGATCGGTGACTGGTCCACAGCCACCACGCCGTCGCGGTTCGACACCGAACCGTGGATCAACGACGACTTGCCCGACCCGGCCACCCCGGTCACCACCACCAGCACCCCGAGAGGAATGTCCACATCCACTCCGGTCAGGTTGTTGGTGGTCGCTCCCCGCACCTCCAAGACCCCGGTTCGGTCCCGGGTGGTGGCCTTGACCGCCGCCTTGTCCCCGAGGTGGCGGCCGGTGACCGTGTCGCTGGCCGCCAGCCCGGCAACCGGCCCCTGGTAGGTGACCTGGCCACCCTCGCTACCAGCCCCGGGTCCCAGATCGACGACGTGGTCGGCGATCTCGATCACCTCGGGCTTGTGCTCGACCACCAAGACGGTGTTGCCCTTGTCGCGCAGTTGCAACAACAGGTCGTTCATCCGGGCGATGTCATGGGGATGCATGCCGATGGTGGGTTCGTCGAACACGTAGGTGACATCGGTGAGCGACGATCCCAGGTGGCGGATCATCTTGGTTCGCTGGGACTCACCGCCCGACAACGAACCCGACGACCGGTCCAGGCTCAGGTATCCCAGTCCGATCTGCACGAAGGAATCCAAGGTGTGCTGCAGGCCGCTCAGCAGCGGAGCCACCGACGGGTCTTCGATGCCACGGAGCCATTCGGCCAGGTCGCTGATCTGCATTGCACAGGCATCGGCGATGTTCACACCGTCGATGCGCGACGACCGGGCCCGTTCGTTGAGCCGGGTACCGTCACAATCAGGACAGGCGGTGAAGGTGATAACCCGTTCCACGAAAGCCCGGACGTGAGGCTGCATGGCCTCGACGTCTTTGGACAGGAACGACTTCTGGATCTGGGGGATCAGACCCTGGTAGGTGAGGTTGATCCCTTCGACCTTGATCTTGGTGGCATCGCGGTGGAGCAGGTCGTCGAGCTCGCGCTTGGTGAACTTGGCGATGGGCTTGTCGGGGTCGAAGTAGCCGCAGCCTCGAAAGATCCTGCCGTACCAGCCGTCCATGCTGTAGCCGGGGATGCGCAGGGCACCGTCGTTGAGCGACAACGAGGCGTCGTACAACTCGTTCAGGTCGAAGTCGGTGACGTTGCCGGTGCCCTCGCAACGGGTGCACATGCCCCCGGCCCGCTCGAAGGTCCGCTTCTCGACCTTCTTGCCTCCCGCCTTCTCCACGGTGATCGCACCGGCGCCCCGCACCGAGGCCACGTTGAACGAGAAGGCATTGGGCGGCCCGATGTGAGGTTGGCCGAGCCGGCTGAACAGGATGCGCAACAGGGCATTGGTGTCGGTGACGGTCCCAACCGTCGAGCGGACGTTGGCCCCCATTCGTTCCTGGTCGACCAGGATGGCGGTGGTCAGACCGTCGAGGCGATCCACGTCGGGCCGGGCCATCGACGGCATGAACCCCTGGACGAACGAGCTGTAGGTCTCGTTGATGAGGCGCTGGGATTCCGCCGCGATCGTGCCGAAGACGAGCGACGTCTTGCCCGATCCCGAAACCCCGGTGAACACAGTGAGCCGCCGTTTGGGGATGTCGACGGTCACGTCTTGGAGGTTGTTCACCCTGGCGCCCTCGACCCGGATCAGGTCGTGGCGGTCAGCGGGATGAACACCGGCTCCACCGCTGGGCCGGGGCGTTGCTGGGGAGTCCTTCTTGGTGGCCAACTGTCGGGACCTTTCGGCAGGGTGGGTCCGGCACGCTAGCGCCGCTGGCCCCACGCTCCACGCGGTACCAGCGCTCAAGCCAGCACCGTTTGCGCGGTTGCGAGCAACTGCGCAAACCGGCGGCCGCCGCAACGAAGTGAGGACCGGGCTCGACGGAACCAGAAATCGACCGCCGAAGGCGGGCCACACGAACCGGACAACGAGCAGCGTTCATGACTCCCAGGCCCTGCAAGGAGGCCGGCCATGCCGGCCCCGGCTGCGGTGAACTGCGGGGATGACCGAACGCATCGAGATCTCCCGAGACATCGCCGCATCGCCCGAGACCGTGTACGCGGCCATCTCCGACGTGACCCGCATGGGCGAGTGGTCCGAGGAGTGCCACACCTGTGAATGGCACGAAGGCTTCTCAGGCCCCGAACTGGGGGCCACCTTCGATGGCCACAACCGCAACGGTGATCACGAGTGGACCAGCCAGGGCAAGGTGATCGAGGCCGATCCGGGCCGGGCGTTCGCCTTCGAGTGCTCCATGTTCGACTTCCACTTCTCCACGTGGGGCTACCGGATCGAGCCCACCGAGTCCGGCAGCCGGGTCACCGAGTGGACTGAGGACCTGCGTCCCGAGTCGGTGCTGGAGATGAGCAGCCAGATGTCGGGGGTCACCGACCGCCCCGCCCGCAACCGCACCACCATGAGCGGCACCCTCGAGCGACTGGCCGCCGCCGTCGAGGACTGAGCGGGGGGGCGTGCTTCGCCGCCATCATCGACGCGGCGAGGCAGGTACTACCCGGGTATTACTGGCGGTAGCATCCAGGTATGAAGCTGAGCGTGAGCCTGTCGGCGGAGGACGTCGAGTTCCTCGACTCCTATGCCCGGTCCAACCAGATCGCGTCGAGGTCCGCCGCAATCCACAAGGCGGTACGACTACTGAGGGCGTCAGAGCTCGGGTCGGCATACGAGGACGCCTGGCAGGAGTGGGCCGAGTCGGGCTCAGCTGAGGAGTGGGACGCCACGTCCGGGGACGGGTTGACCCATGCGCCGAGGTGAGATCTGCCTAGTCGACCTCGACCCAGTCCGGGGCTCGGAGGCGAACAAGCAGAGGCCAGCCGTCATCGTGAGCAACGACGGCGCCAACCAGACCGCGGAACGGCTGGGCCGTGGCGTGGTGACCGTCGTCCCGGTGACCTCCAACGTCACCCGCCTGTTCCCGTTTCAGGTTCTACTGGCAGCCACCGAGACCGGGCTTCGGGTCGACTCGAAGGCCCAAGCCGAACAGGTTCGCTCCGTGGCAGTGGAGCGCATCGGAGCACGGGTGGGCCTGGTTCCACCGCCGGCGATGACCCTGCTCGACGACGCCTTACGCCTACACCTCGCCCTATAGCTGGGGCCCGAAGCTGAACGGGGGCCGGGGGCCCGAAGCTGACGTTGAGCCGAGGGTCTGAAGCTGGCCGGAGCTTCGCCGGCCGAACCTCAGGAAGGCCGGGCGGTGGTCCCGTCGATGTAGCGGCGTATCGAGGCCCGGTACTCCGCTTCGGTGAAGGTCCAATGCTGGTGGTCGGGATCGGCCCAGCCGGTGGCCAAAGCCGGAGTTGCCCGCCCGATGGCCGCGGTCATGGCCCGGGTCATGGCCAGGGGGCCAGGTGGGGCCGACAGCAACTGATCGATGCACGTCGCCACCGCCCCGTCCAGATCGGACCGGGGTACCAGGCGGGTCACGTACCCGGTGTGCAACAGCTCATCGGCCTCGACACTCCGGCTCGACATCACCCAGTCCCGAGCCGCCGGGAGGCCAACTTCGCGAACCAGCAGCGGGACGCCGGCCCAGGTGAGAGGCATGCCGATTGCCAGCTCGGGGATGCGCAGCACGGTGTCATCGGCAGCGATGCGGATGTCGAAGGCTGCGGCCAGCAACGCTCCCCCGCCGATGACGTGACCGTGCAACGCCGCCACCGTGGCCTGGGGGATCCGACCCAAATGGTCCAACAGACGCTGCCAGCTTCCGGTCCGGTGCCGCCGCTGAACCCACTCGCCCTCTGCAACCGGAGGATACGCAGTGGCCTTGAGGTCAGCTCCGGCGCAAAACGACCGTCCTGCGCCTTCCAACACCAGAACCGAAACCTCGGGCCGTTCCTCCAGATCATCGAGTGCGGCCCGCAGAGCGAGGCGTACTTCGTCGTTGAGGGCGTTGAGCTTCTCAGGCCGGTTCAACACCAACCGAGCAACCCGCCCGTCGACCTCATATCGGACGGGACCGGTGCCTGGATTATCCATGGCCGAATGGTGCCACTCGGACCGGCGTCATCGGCGCGCACAACCGGTCAAAGGTCAATGACTTCACTGGTGACCTCTGCCACCACTGTTGGTGACAGAGGTCCTCTGCCCAGTTTCGAGAACGAGGCGTACCGTCCGCGACAACCACTCAAGGGGGCTTCGATGGCCGATTTCCTGTCCCAGTACTCGATCCAGCGATGGCTGGAGATGTGTCCGCAGGGATACCTAGAGGACACGGTCTACGGCCACGGCCCCGAGGAGACCGAGCCCGACGAGCTGCTCGAGAACGAGGAGATGCGGGTGGCATCCATCGCTCTGACGGTGCAGCTCATCGCCGGTGAACGCGCCGCCCTGGCCGCCTCGTCAGGTCTCGTCAATGCCGCGCCCGACGACGCATCCAAGATGTTCCTGGCCACCCAGACCCTCGATGAGGCTCGCCATGTCGAGATCTTCACCCGTCGCCTCATGGACCTGGGAGTCAAGAAGGAGGACGTGAACTCCACCGTCGCCGACCTCACCAACCCCAACCTCGTCAAGTTCGCCGAGGTATTGCTGGAGAAGGTGTCCAACGGGGACTTCATCGCCGGGGTGGTCGGTCAGAACATCGTGCTAGAGGGGATGGCGTTCTCGGTGTTCGAGCTGCTCCAGGCCATCTCGACGGAGCTGAACCCCAAGTTCGCCCACACCCTGGCTGGGACCATCGCCGATGAGCGTCGCCATGTCGGGTTCGGCGAGAACCGAATCGGTTCGTTGATCCGCCAACATCCGGAACGCAAAGAAGACGTGGAGCGCATGCAGCAGGAGATGGCGTACCACATGCTCGCCACGTTTGCCGATGTGTTCAGTGGTGCCGGATCGACCATGGAGAAGGAACGGGAGCGCATGGCGGCCCGGGGTCGGAGCCTGGGCTCCAACACCGATTGGCACGGCACCGACATGGCCACCGCCTCCCCCGCAGCCATGGAGGCCACCCTGGCCGGGACGGTGCTGGACGAGTTCAAGATCAGGTTGGGACGGATCGGGCTGGAGTACCGCTCCCCCAAGGTTCCCGCCTGATGGGCGATCCCCAGGCGGGGTTCGAGCCGCACCTCCTGGAGGAGGAGGAATTCCTCCGGGAGGTGCACTCGTTCTCGTTCTGGTTCGAAGCCGTCGAGGGCTATCTGGAGGACCGGCCCTACGGATTCGACCCCGCGGTGGCCGACATCCCCATGGACCCCACCGACCGGGACAGCCTCATCACAACGCTGTGCAACTACTGCGTAGGCGAGGCGGCGGCGCTTGAGGCCTCCAGCGGGTTGATCCGCTTGGCCCCCAACCTCCACAGCCGCATCTTCCTGGCCACGCAGGTCGCCGACGAGGCCCGTCACCTCGAGGTGTTCCTGCACCGGATCGGCGAGCTGGGAGTGGTCGATCCCGAGGCCGAAGTGAAGGTCCGGGCCAACCCCAACCTGGGCGCGTTCAAGGACAAGCTGCTGAGCTTGGTCGACCGGGGTGATTGGGAAGCTGCGGTGTTCGCCCAGAATGTTCTGCTGGAGTCCATGGAGGACACCGTCTTCCGCTTCCACGAGCAGGTGGCCGATCCCGTCACCCAGCAGGTGCTCGAAGGCGTGGTGGCCGACGAACGCCGCCACCTCGGTTTCGGTGAGAACGACCTGGGCCGCCGACTGGCTTCTGACCCAGAAGGGCGGGTCCGCCTCGCCATCATCCGAAACGAACTGGACCCGCTGGTGCTCGCCGCTTTCGACGGCGTCTACCAGGACCTTGGCCTGAGCCGACAGGACCAACCCGATCTGGGCCGCGACTACCTGTCGGCGGTTGAGCGCCTCGGGCTGACCACATGAGTGCCGCCTTCGATTCCGTCGACGCAACGCCCGACACCGTCTCACCCGACGCTGTCTCACCCGACACCGTCCAGCCCGACACCGGCGACGAAGCCCCCCGCCGCACCTACGTGCTGGAGGACACCGGGTTCAAAGAGGTCCCCAAACGGTGGCGGAAGTTCTACCGGATCTGGCAGGGCGAGGGGGATGTCCTGGCGCCGAACGAGGTGATCTGCCCGGTGTGCAAGGTGGTGATCCGCTCCCACCGCGAGCTTCGACCCGGTGACCGTGTCTATTGCATGCCCTGCATGTCCCGCTTGGTGGTGGTGCGCCTCGACGATGGCAGCCTGATCGCCGAGGTCTCCTACTGACGTTGGGTCAGGCCCCCGGGGTGAGGTCCCGAGCCTCGGGCCAATAGTGGCTGTCGGGAAGGTGGCGGGGACCGAAGATGGCCTGTCCCACCCGGACACAGGTCGATCCTTCCTCGATGGCTAGCTCGAAATCACCCGACATTCCCATGGACAACTCACCCGGGCCGATCAGGGCCGGGTCGTGGTCTCGGGCCTGATCCCTCAGGGTTCGCAGCAGGGCGAAGCAGCGCCGGGTCCGTTCCGGGTCGGGGTCGAGGGCGGCCAGCGTCATCAGGCCTCGAACCTCGAGGGTCTCGAAACGGGTCAGCTCGGAAAGGAAGCCGAGTAGCTCGTCGGGAGGCAGTCCGAACTTGGACGGTTCACCCGAGGTGTTGACCTGCACGTAAACGGCCAGGCTGCGCCCGGCAACATCCAGACGACGGTCCAGGGCCTCTGCCAGGCGAACGCTGTCCAGGGCGTGAAAGTCATCGGCGCACGCAGCCGCGTCGCGGGCCTTGTTGGTCTGTAGGTGCCCGATCAAGGACCACGAGACGTCGAGGTCGGCCAGGTTGGCGTGTTTGCGGGCCAGCTCCTGGACCTTGTTCTCGCCCAGCTCACGGCAGCCGGCCTCAACCGCCAGACGGATCCGGTCCTCGGGAACGGTCTTGCTGACCGCCAACAGCCGGATCGCTGAGGCATCACGGCCGGCCCGATCGGCGGCCGCGGCGATCCGAGCCCTGACCCCGGCGAGATTTGCGGCCAGGACCGCGACGTCGTTGCCCGGTTGAGGGTAAGCGCCAGTGCGGGGTTGGGAATTCACGGCGTGAGGATCAGAAGAAGGCACCGTGTCGCACTCTAGGGACCGGAGGGGATTGGTCCGTCGTCGTCGCGGCGAGGGTTATCAGACCGGAAAAGAGTCGACCGACTCTGGATACCGCGCACCAACTTCTGATGTCCGAGCGATACTGAGGTGGCGATCCCGGACTACCGAGGCAGAACCCATGTCGACCATGCGCCCCAACATTCCCGAGCACTGGACGCTCACCGACACCGGACTACACCGAAGCTTCGAGTTCGCGGACTTCTCCGGAGCCTTCGCCTTCATGACGCGGGTCGCGTTGGTGGCTGAAAGCCAAGATCACCATCCCGACTGGTCGAACTCCTGGAATCGGGTGTCCATCACCCTCATCTCCCACGATGCCGGAGCGGTGACGGCCAGGGATCTCGACCTCGCCCGATCGATCAACCGGGTTGCGGACGGCGCCCGCTAGCCACTCCTTCCCGCTGACGTGGCCTACGTCGCGGCCGATCAGACGAGCACTTGACAGGGTTCGTCGTCCTCTCAATACTTAGGTATATGCCTAAGCGTTTGGACCGGGTGGACGAGGTCTTCAAAGCCCTCGCCGACCCGACACGACGCCAGGTGATCGAACGGCTCGTGTCGGGCACGGCGACCACGTCGGACCTGGCCGAACCTTTCGATATGGCGTTGCCCTCGTTCACCCAACACCTCGGGGTGCTGGAACGGGCGGGCCTGGTGACGTCGACCAAGCAGGGACGCACTCGCATCTACCGGTTATCGCCGGCCGGACTCGATGCGGCACAGGGTTGGCTCGCCGACCAGCGCCGCATCTGGGAGGCCCGCCTCGACCGACTCGACCAGTTCCTCATCGCACAACAGGAGAACAACCGATGACCTACACCCCCCACACCGTCAACCCCGACCTGGACCTCGAGTTGGTCCGGGAGGTTCCCGTGTCGGCCGAAGCCGTCTACGCCGCCTGGACCAACCCCGAATCCCTCAAGCAGTGGTTCGCCCCCCGCCCCTACTCGGTTCCCCTGGTCGAGATCGATCTGCGGCCCGGGGGCGGGTTCCGCACCGTCATGAACGACCCCGAGGGCAACCAGATGATGGACGAGACTGGGTGCTACCTGGAGGTAGTGCCCAACGAACGTCTGGTCTGGACCACGGCCTTGACCGCTGGATACCGACCCCAGCACGGGCCGATGCACTTCACCGCCTTCTTGGAGTTGACCCCCAACGACGCCGGCGGCTGCACCTATCGGGCCATCGCCGTCCACCTCGACCCTGCTGGCGCCAAGCAGCACGCCGAGATGGGCTTCCACGACGGCTGGGGCACCGTGATCGACCAGATGGTCGAACACATCCAGGCCGCAGGCTGACCCGAGGCTGCAGGTCAGCCACCAACCAACGAACGAACGAACGAACGAACGAACGAACGAACGAAACCAGATCGAGGCGCCGGGGACCCGTCCTGAGGCGCCTCGATCGCGTTCGGCCACATCGGACGCGGGACCGACCGGGGACCATTAGTTTGACGCCGTCACGACCGAGGCTGCGATGCAGCGACCCAGGAGCAAGCGATGATTCACGGCGATTTCGCTCAGTACAACGAGGACCAGACCGGCGATCCGTTCCACCTCGAGAACAAGAAGCTTCTCAAGGTGAGCCTCCAGTACGGGCCGGTCATGGCCAAGGCCGGCTCCATGGTCGCCTACCAGGGCGAGGCCGCCTTCAAGAACCTGGGGTCGGGCGGCCTGTCCAAGATGATCAAGAAGGCCGTCACCGCCGAGGGTGTGGTGGCCATGGAGGTCACCGGCAACGGGCAGGTGTTCCTGGCCAACCAGGGCATGGACATCCAGGTCATGTACCTCGAGAACGACGCCGTCTTCTGCAACGGTGCCTCGGTGCTGGCCTACAGCGCCTCCATCGAGATGGACATCGAGAGGGTCGGTAGCGGCGGCGGTGGAATGCGGATGATGGCTGGCGCCATGGCTGGTGGCTTCTACCAGGTGAGCCTGCGCGGCACCGGCTACGTGGCCGTCACCTCCGACGGTCCACCCGTCATCCTCAACGTGGCCGAGGCTCGCACCGTCGCTGATGCTGACGCGGTGGTGCTGTGGACCAACGGCGTCTCCATGCAGCCTCGCATCGACGCCGGCGGCCTTAAGTCCATGTTGCGGGGCGGCACCGGCGAGATGCTCCAGCTCGAGTTCGGTGGCCAGGGCTGGGTGATGGTCCAACCGTCTGAGGGCGTGGTCCAAGGCGCGGCCGCGGCTCCCGCCAGCGGTGGCGGAGGCCTCGGCGGTCTGCTCGGCGGCTGACCCAAGCCCAGCTCGGGCCCCACCGCCAACGAAGTCGGAATTTCGACCACGCTGGGCTCAGAGCCAGGCGGCCTCGAGCTCCTCGCGGCGGGCTTCCCAGTCTTCTGCGGTGATGCCATAGCGGACGTGGTCTTCCCATACGCCGTTGATCTCCAGGTAGCGAAGGGCGGTGCCCTCCTCGCGGAGGCCGAGCTTTTCGACCACCCGTCGGCTCGATGCGTTGCGGGGGATGATCGAGATCTGGATGCGGTGCAGGTGCAGTTCCTCGAAGGCGAAGCGGATGACCACCAGCACCGACTCGGGCATGATCCCCTGCCCCGCCACCTTCTCGTCCACCCAGTACCCGACGTAGGCGTTCTGGAACGGGCCACGCTGGATCGAGGAGATGTTGATCTCACCGCAGAACGACCCGTCGACGAAGATCCCGAAACCGAAGCCCGTTCCCAACTGGCGTTCCCGCTGACGGGCGCTGCACCGCACGGCGAAGGCGTCGCGGTCAGTGGAAGGGTCGGGCTGGTTGGGCAACCTCTGAGGCTCCCAGCGGGTCAACCAGTCACCGCATCGCACCCGCACCTCGTTCCAGGCCTCGAAGTCCGACAGCACCAGACCGCGCAACATCACCCGCCGCCCGAACAGTGACTCCATCCGCTCCTTGGCCCGTCCGGGTTCACGGTTCCTCAGCACGGCTGACCACCTCGGGGCTTGGGCCGGAGATCGCTCGACGAGATGGTCACCGGGCATCCTTCACCGCCGCCAGCGCCCCGGGATCCTCCAGCGAGGACAAATCGCCCGGGTCCCGCCCGATCGCAGCCGCCCGGATGGCCCGGCGCAGCACCTTGGCCGAGCGGGTCTTGGGTAGGGCGGTACAGAACCGGACCTCGCTCGGTTTGAACGACTTGCCCAGAGCTTCGGTGACGACGGCGACCAGTTCGGCCCGCAGCCCATCGGACGGTTCGTACCCCTCGGCCAACACGACGTAGCACCACAGGGCCTCGCCCTTGAGTTCGTGAGGCACCCCGACCGCCGCGGCCTCGGCTACTGCTGGGTGCCCGACAAGTGCCGACTCGACTTCGGCGGGGCCGAGCCGTTTGCCGGCGATCTTTATCGTGTCGTCGCTGCGGCCCCGTAGATACCAACGGCCGTCCTCGTCGATCAGCGCCCAGTCCCCGTGTACCCAGATCCCCGGCCACCGCGACCAGTAGGCGTCGATGTATCGCTCGGGAGACTTCCACAGGCCCCGGGTCATGCCCGGCCACGGCCGGGTGCAGACCAGCTCTCCAACCTCGCCTCGGACGGGCCGGGCCTCGTCGTCGAACACGTCGACGGCCATGCCCAGGGCTGGGCCCCCCAGGGTCATGGGGGTTAGCGCCTCGACCGGGTGGGGCGACAGGAAGCAGGCCCCCACCTCGGTTCCGCCCGAGATGTTGATGACCGGACACCGACCTCCACCCACCACCCGATGGAACCAGAGGTAGGGATCTTCGTTCCAGGGCTCTCCGGTCGAGCCCAGAATCCGCAGGGCCGACAGGTCGTGGCGCAGCACCGGTTCGTCTCCGTGGGCCATCATCGACCGCACCAGGGTCGGGCTGATGCCCAGGATCGTGACCCGGTGGGCGGCCAGGTAGGCCCAGAGCCGGTCGACGTCGGGGAAATCGGGCGCCCCTTCGTACAGGCACAAGGTGGCTCCGTTGGCCAGGGTGCCGACCACCTCCCACGGACCCATGATCCAGCCGAAGTCGGCGAACCAGAACAAGCGGTCGCCCGGACCACAGTCGAACTGGAAGGCCACCTCCTCGGCGATCTTGACGGTGAACCCGCCATGGACATGGACGGACCCCTTCGGTTTGCCGGTGGTGCCCGACGTGTAGGCGATGAACAGTGGCGTCTCGGCCGGCAAGGCCACGGTGGCGACCTGTTCGGGCGCGCCCTCCGGCGTGGGATCGGGCCAGGCCACTTCCTCGGCCCGGCCGGTAGTGGACAGGGGCGTACCCAGCCGCGGCACCACCACCATCGTGGTGACCGACGGAACCGACGCCGCCGCGGCCCGGGCCGTCTCCAACATGGGGACCGGCTTTCCCCGCCGGAGGAAGCCGTCGGCGGTCAACAGGGCCCGGGCATCCGCGTCTTCGAGGCGGACCGCGATGGCATCCGCGCCATAACCGGAGAACACGGGCAGGAAGATCGCCCCCACCTTGGCCACCGCCAACGCCGCTACCACCGTCTCAACCAGCATCGGCAGGAAGATGCCCACCGAGTCACCCCGGCCGATCCCCCGTTCGCGGAGGAGGGCGGCGAGTCCGTCGACGTGGCGGGCCAGATCGGCGTAGGTGAGCACCCGCACCTCGCCGTCCTCGCCTTCCCACCGGACGGCCTCGGCGTCGGGCGTGTCGGCCGCCCACCGGTCGAGGCAGATGGTGGTGAGGTTGGTCTCTCCGCCGCTGAACCACCGGGCCCACTCGATGCCGTCGGATTCGTCAAGCACCGAGGTGTAGGGCGTGGAGAACGGGAGCCCGAGGAGATGCACCACCGCATCCCAGAACCAGGCCACGTCCTCGATCGAGCGCCGACGCAGCTCCTCGAAGTCAGCGATCCCGTGTTGAGCCATGAACCGCCCCACGTTGGTGTTGGCGGCAATCCCCGGGTCCGGTTCCCAGATCGTCTCGGTCATCGACCCGCACCCTACGCGCCCAACCCCGATCGGTTCTCGGGCAAGATCTGGCGGCGTAGCCGCCGATCCTTGCCCCAGAACTGGCGGCGTTACGGCGGCGTTCGGTTCTTGGGCAAGATCTGGCGGCGTAGCCGCCGATCCTTGCCCGAGAACCGAATCGGACGCTGGGTCAGAGGAGGGAGCTGGCTAGGCCATCGAGGATGTCGGACTCGCTCACCAGGATCTCGTCACGGCCGAGGCGGCGCAGGATGGCGACCAGGGCGCAGCAGCCTCCGACGATCACGTCGACCCGGGCTTCCTCTAGGCCTGGGTTGTGAAGGCGGTCGGCGCGGCGCTCGGTGGCCAGGGTGCGGAACACGTCCTCGGCCGCGGCCTTGGTGAGACGGAAGTGGTGGATCTGGTCCCGGTCATAGGCAGGGAGGCCGATCTCCACCGCAGCCACGGTGGACACCGTCCCGGCCAGGCCGACCACGGTGACCGCGGTATCCAGGTCGGGGATGGCGATCATCACGTCGTCGATCCAGGTGTCGACGTAGCTGATGGCGGCACTGAGGTCCTCGGCGGCCGGTGGGTCGGTGGTGATGAACCGTTCGGTGAGGCGCACGCAGCCGAAGTCGGTGGAGCGGGCCCCGAGGATCTCGCCCTCGGGGCCTGACGTTCCCAGCACGAACTCGGTGGATCCACCACCCAGATCGAACACCAGGAACGGACCCAGCGCGGGGTCGATGTCAGCGGTGGCTCCCAGGAACGACAGGCGGGCCTCTTCTTCTCCCGACAAGAGTTCAGGTCTGACGCCGATCACCTGCTCGGCGGCGTCGAAGAACTCGTCTCGGTTGGTGGCGTCACGGCATGCCGAGGTGGCGGCCATACGGATGCGGGACGGGTCGACGCCATGGGTGTCGATCACCTCCCGGTAGTCGCGCAGCACGGCGAGAGTCCGCTCGACAGCGTCGGGCGCCAACCCCTTGGAGCGGTCGACTCCCTGGCCCAACCGGGTGATGCGCATGTGGCGTTCACGCTGGTCGAGGAAACCGTCCGCTCCGGCGGCGGCCACCAGCAGACGAGTGGAGTTGGTTCCGATGTCGATGGAGGCCACAAGCGCGCTCATGACAACGATGCTCCCCCATCCACCGGCCAGAGGCGAAGTCCGAGCCCAGGATGCTCAGACCACAACGGGTGATACCCCGACCCGACCGACGCACCGACACACCGACACACCGGAGTGGTCGGGCCGTCGTCGCCGCCAGGGCGGCCAGACCGAGACCACCTTTCGGGAGGTCATGCCATACCGATGGGTCGGCTCGCCTCCTTTGTCCGCACCGTCAACGAGGCTGGGGCGAGGTGCGGGCCCTGATCTCACGGGGTTGGTCGTCGGCCAGGGTCGCCAGGGCTCGCTCGACCTCCTGGGCCAGGATCAGGCTGGCCATCTCTCGCGCTGCGGGCCGCAGCACGGCGAAGGCGTCGGCCAGATCCGCTGGGTCCGACGAAGCGGCGAAGCCCTCGCCCGCTCGCTTCACCACCAGCTTGACCGTGTCCTGGACCGCCTTGGCCAGACGACGGCGTAGGAGGTCCGCTAGGGCGGCGGAGATGTCGATGTCGATTCCTGCCGCCCGGAGCTCCAACGCCTGTTGGGTCAGGGCCGGGCTGAGCACGGTCCAGGTTCCGTCGCGTTCGTCGCGCACGAATCCGGCATCGACAAGTTCGCCCAGGGTCCCGGCCGGATGCCCGGCCACCAGATCGCGTAGTTGGTCGCGGTCCATCGACTTGGCCCGGTCTTCGGACCACGGAGTCCGGAGCGTCTCATCGATACCCAACCATGCGGCCACGGTGGCAGCCGGGTCATCTGTGGTCACCAGGTCCCGGATCGTGCCGAGGGAGAGCCCGCGATCACGGAGGTCCACGATCAGGCAGATGCGTTCGAGGTGATCGGAGCGGTAAACGGCGTCTCGACCCCGCTTCTCGGGCCGGGGCAGCAGCTTCTCGGACTGGTAGTAGCGGATCGTGCGCTCGCTCACCTCGGACTCGGTTGCCAGCTCGCTCAGCGTGAACGCGAACTCGCCGTCCCCGTCGGTGGCCGGATCTTCGGAGCCCGTCGCCCGATCGGAGTCGTCCATTGTTCGAGGGTCACCGCTCCCGGGCCGATCCGGGCTGGACTGATCCCTTGAAGCCTTCGATCCTGACATGGCCCAAAGTCAACCACGGCACAGCAAGCCACAACAGCCACTGTGACAGCACTCACTGTCACAGTGAGTGCTGACACCCCTGGTCGGCTGGTCGGTGGAGGTATAGAGGTGCCGCAGCCGGCGGTGAGATCCGCACCCGATGAACGACCGATCGGGATAGTGACAGTGTTCACTGTTACTAAACCTTGACAGTGGGGACTGCAACGGTAACGGTGGGGAGATGTCCAGCGTGCTCGTATCCTCCTCGGCCCCAAGCCCGTTCGCTGACCTCGGAGGATTCATCCGGCCTACCTGGCGGGGTTGGATCCACCGGGTGGCGGTCATCGTGTTCGCGCCGCTGTCGGCCGCCCTGGTGGCCCTGGCCGCCACCGGCGCCGACCGGCTGGCCGTTGCCGTCTACGCCGTCGGGGTCACCACCATGCTGGGCGTGTCCGCCGTCTACCACTCGGGCCGGTTCGGCCCCGTCGGGCTACGCCGCCTCAAGCGGGTCGACCACTCGACAATCCTCCTGGCGATCGCCGGCAGCTACACCGCCATCGCCACCCTCGCCCTCGACGGGACCCCGGCCGCACGGCTGCTCACCTTCGTGTGGGTGGGGGCAGCCGCCGGAGTGACGGTCCGTCTCGCCTGGATCCACGCCCCCTACCCGGTGGTCGCGCTGGTGTACGTGGTGGTGGGTTGGGGTGCCCTCATCGAATGGGGATCACTGACCGGGGCTCTGTCGGGCGCTCAGTTCGCCCTGGTCCTCGGCGGTGGCCTCCTCTACACCCTCGGGGCCGCGGTGTACGCGTTGCACCGCCCCAATCCCTGGCCCGCCACCTTCGGCTACCACGAGGTCTTCCACGCCCTGGTCGTCGGCGGCGTCGCCCTCCACCTGGTCGCCGTGGCCACCCTGATCGCCGCCACCTGACCGACCCAACGGCGGGACAGAACGGACGAAGGCCGGTCCTCGGTGCGGCCACCATCGGTGTTCGGCTGTCTGACGAGTTGAAGCACCCGGTTTGGGCGGGGGTTCGGGGAAGGCTCTGCCTTTCGGCGGACCGGGGTCAGGCGTCGAGCAACACCACCGGATCACCGGTGGTGACCCGACCGGGTTCGGCCACCGACGCATAGAGGCCAAGGTGGCTCGGGAACTCGTCGTTCAGCTCGCTCATCGCACGGAACAGGCCAGGCTGACGGTCGAGGCCAGGTTGAGCGCGCAACGGCATAGCGCAACGCACCGTTGGTTGGAACCCATCCACGACGACCTGATCACCGATGGCGAGGCGTCGACCCAACCATTGCTGCTCCACCAGCACAGGACCGTCGACATCGAGCACCAGGTTGGGCCGGAACCTTCGCACGTCCCAATCGAGTGCAGGGTGTTCGGCCGCAGCCCCGTTCAGGGTCGCAGTGGTGATCAAGTGGACGGCGGCCAGGTCGAGGAACGAACCCGCCGGGGTGGGGATCTCGTAGTACTCGGCGTCGTCGTCGGGCGGGTCGAAGGTCATCTCATAGGACTGCGTCCCGTCGGGTTCGGGGGAGGCGAGGTGGACACGTCGTCCCAGCCAGTCGGACAGAACATCGTCCACGTCGGGGGCATCCCAGCCGACCACCGTTCCGTCCGGTAGTTCGACCGAGCCGTCGCGTCCGATCGCATCGAGCAGGGCACTGATGCGCTTGGCCGACAGGAGCCGACCGGAGTCCACGTCGATCAGACCGCGGGCTCGGTCTCCGGCGACACCGGTCGTGCCGATCTCGATCCAAGGGACGAAGTGCCCCTGAAGCGACTTCACCGGAAATGTCCAGCACTGGGCGACCGAACCGATCAACGTCATGACCAGATCGTGCCACCAACTTCGGCTCGCGACGTTCCTCGCCGCCCCGCGGGGGCTGGGTCAGAGGGTCGGGTGGGGGTCGCCGTCACCGGCGGCCAGACGTTGGGCCACCCATTCGCCCACCGGGTCGGGACCGCCGGCCAGGTACCAGGCGTAGTGGGCATGCAGGCACTTGACGCCGAGCCGAGTTCCACCGACACCCGCTGAGGGTCGCGGTCCGGTCCAATCGGCAGGGAGGTCGGCGTCGCGCTCGGCCCGATAGGCATCGTGGGCGGCGGCAATGCGGTCCATGCCGATCAGATCTTCGACCCGGTGAACCCCACCCCGGCTTTCCAGGCGGCTGACCATGGTCCGCTCGGGTTCACCCACCAGCCAGTAGCGCGTGGGCATCGGCGTGCCGTCGGCCAGCAACGGCGCGTTGCGGATCACCACTGGCCATCCGGTGACGCTGTTACGCACGACGACCCGATAGTCACCCTGAGGCTCACGGCCCAACAGGTGAGCTACCGCTAGTCGATCTGATGCCGTCGGCTCGTCGTCTACCTGTCGGCTCGGCACCAGAGGTGCCTGCCGCTCAGCGAAGCGAATGTCTCGACGGTTTCCGGTCACCAAAGCAGCTTGCGTCGGAGATTCAGCGGACGCCCAAGGCCTCTTCGACCCCGGTGAACGGCCACGAGTCGGGCAGACCGATCGGGTCCACCGCCGTGGGAAGGATGTTGTAGGCCTCTTCCCCAGGGCGGACGTAACCGTTGCGACGTGCTTGGGCCTCGATCTCAGATTCGGTTCCCAAGCGTTCGATGTCTGCCTGTACCTCGGCTCGTTCGGCTTGAACTTCAGCCAGCTCTGCTTCCAGCCTGGCCGTGTCGGATCGCTGCTGGAAGAACGTGGGGGTGGGCAAGACTGCCACGAAGGTCACGCCGACCAGCAAGACCGTCAGGGCCAGGCCGGCCATGAGCCGAGCCCGACCACCCGACTTGGTCCGGTCTTTCGGCTCAGCGGCCACTCGGGCCAACGCTCGGTCGTCGCTGGCCGACCGTTGGCGCGAGGTTGCACCGGCGCCGGCACCTGGGCCCGAGCCCGAAGCGCGAGGAGGACGACGGGGCCCGGCCACGATCAGCCCCGACCCCCGCGGGCCAGAGCGGCGAGACCGGGGAACACAGCGGCATCCCCGAGCTGCTCCTCGATGCGCAGCAACTGGTTGTACTTGGCTACCCGGTCGCTGCGAGCGGGGGCGCCAGTCTTGATCTGTCCACAGTTGAGGGCCACAGCCAGGTCCGCGATGGTGGCGTCTTCGGTCTCACCTGAACGGTGTGACATCACCGCGGTGTAGCCGTTGCGGTTGGCCAAGCTCACCGCCTCGGTGGTCTCGGTGAGCGATCCGATCTGGTTCACCTTGACCAGGATCGAGTTGGCCACACCCACCTCGATGCCTCGGGCCAGGCGAGCAGAGTTGGTCACGAAAAGGTCGTCCCCCACCAGCTGCACCGTGTCTCCGATGCGATCGGTCAGGGCCTTCCAGCCAGCCCAGTCCTCTTCGGCCATGCCGTCTTCGATGGACACGATCGGGAAACGGGCGCACAGGTCGGCCCAGTAGTCGGCCAGTTCCTCGGCAGTCAGCGAACGGCCCTCGCCTTCCAGCACGTACATGCCGTCCTTGAACACCTCGCTGGTGGCGGGGTCCAGTGCGATGGCGATGTCTTCGCCAGGGGTGAACCCGGCCTTCTCGATGGCTTGGATCAACAGCTCGACCGGCTCGGTGTTGTTGGCCAAGTTGGGGGCAAACCCACCTTCGTCTCCCACCGCGGTGGAAAGTCCTTTGTCGTGCAACAGCTTCTTGAGCACGTGGTAGGTCTCGGTTCCCCAGCGCAGGGCCTCCGAGAAGCTGGCAGCGCCGACCGGCATGACCATGAACTCCTGGAAGTCCACGTTGTTGTCGGCGTGGGCACCACCGTTGAGCACGTTCATCATGGGAACGGGCAGTACGTGGGCATTGGTGCCACCGACGTAGCGGTAGAGCGGAACCTGTAGCTCGTCGGCGGCGGCCTTGGCCACTGCCATGGACACACCCAAGATGGCATTGGCACCGAGACGGGCCTTGTTGTCGGTTCCATCCAGGTCGATCAACACCCGGTCGACACCGCGTTGGTCCAAGGCATCGAGCCCGGCCAGCTCCTCGGCGATCTCACCGTTCACGTTACTGACGGCGATGCTCACCCCCTTGCCCACGAAGCGGTCCCCACCATCGCGCAGCTCAACGGCTTCGAACTGACCGGTGGATGCACCAGAGGGCACCGCGGCGCGGCCCCGGGCCCCCGATTCGAGCACGACATCGACCTCTACGGTCGGGTTGCCGCGGGAGTCGAGGACCTCACGTCCGACGATCTGGTCGATGGTGCTCATGGTGTCTGGGTCTGCTCCTGGTTCGGTTCTTCTGAAAAGTTAGTGGTCTCGGCTTCCGCGGCCCGGCCACGATCGGCCAAGCGTTTGGCGGCGGTGCGCAGCGCGGCTTCAGGATCCACGTTCCCGGCACGGGCCAGCGCCACTGCGGCCATGAGCAGGTCGCCCACCGTGGTGTCGTTCGGGTCGTTCTCGGCATCGCACGCGGCCGCGGTCAGGTCCATTCCGGCACGGTGCAGGTCGCCGGTGACCGGTACCCCCACGGTGGCGGCCTTGCGGTGGATCTTGGATGCGAGATGAAGGGCAGGGAGAGACGCCGGGATGCCGTCGAACACCGAGCCCCGACCCTTCTCCTCCTTCTTGATCTGTTCCCAGGTCGCCACCATGTCGTCGCTGTTGCCGGCGTCCCGGTCACCGAAGACGTGGGGATGGCGGTGAACCAGCTTCTCGCGGATACCGCGAGCCACGTCGGCCAACCCGAAGGCACCGGACTCGGTGGCCAACGTGGTGTGGAACACGATCTGGAACAGCAGGTCACCCAGCTCCTCTTCGAGGTGGGCGTAAGCCTCGGGATCTACCTCGGGGCCACCATCACCCACTCCTTCGAGGGCTTCGAGCACCTCGTGGGTCTCCTCCAGCAGATGGCGGGTGAGGGTGCGGTGCGTCTGCTCGGCATCCCACGGGCACTCGGCCCGCAACCTGGCCACCAACGCCACGAAGGCCGTCACCTCTCCGGCCACCGGCTCGGCCAGCTCAGGGACGTAGATCGAGGTGAGGTGGTCGGGCTCGAAGGTCCGGTCCAGGTCGGCCCACTCCACGGTGGTCACCGACTCGTCAGGTAGGCCTAGGCGCTGGAGCACCACCACCGGCGCTGAGGGTGGGTCGTCGACAGCCAGCTTCACGTCTGACAAGACCCGACGGTTGTGGCAGTGGGCGACCAGGAGCGGGCCCCGCTCCCCGGCAGCCGCGGTGTCGAAGCGGTGACCATCGACCAGCCGAACCCCTTGCTCGTAGGGGTCGATGCCCAGCCGGACCCAGGCCAGGTCCACGAACGACATGGCCGGGATCACCTCAAGGTCGACTCGACCGGCACCAGCCTCCAGGTCGAGCAGGTCCACGGTGCGTTCCAACACCCGGGGTGACCCGGGTACGGCGTAGAGGATGGTGCCGTGTGTCTCGGCCGCTACCAGCAGGTCGGTCACGATGCGCCGGTAGACCTCGTCGAAGGTGTCTGCTTCCTCGTAGTGATGGTCGAAGGAGACGGCATCGACAACCAGGTCGGCCGACGGGTGCACCGTCGTGCGCAGGAATCGGTGCTCGATGGCGTCGATGGCGGCCAGCGCGCCTGCGGTGATCAGGTCATGATGACCGGGGCCGAGCCCGACCACCACGATGCGGGGCATGGCCACAGCCCCCGGTCAGTTCGAGGCCGATGTCCCGCCGCCAGCCGCGGTCGGGTCGATGGCTTCAACCGCGGCCGTGGTGGACGTGGTGGTGCTGGCCGGGGTGGGAGCCTCCGGCGGGTCCACGGTTCCGGTATCGGGGTTCCAGGTTCCGTAACGGGGATCAACGGTCACCTTGGCATCGGTCACCAGTTTCGCCAGACGCGTGGTGACCTCCTGGTCGTCGATAGCGGTGACCTGACGTTCCAGTTCGGGTCGCATCTGTTCGATGGTGGGGCCGGTGGTGGAACCGACCTCGACCACCACGAAGACCTCGTTCTGCTGAGACGGCCCGAAGGTGTCCCCCACTTCGACGTCGGTGAAATCACCGCCGAACGCCTGAGAAGCCTGCTCGGGTGAGGCGCAACCGGCGTACCCGTTGGCCTCTGCGGTCTGGGGGTCGGCGGAGACCTCGGCCGCAACCGCACCAAAGTCCTCACCGGCCTCAACCCGGGCCAGGGCTGCTCGAGCATCGGCCTCGGTCTCGCTCACGATGATGTTCAGGCACAGCGGCCGCTGTGGAGCCAACTCGTCGAATAGGGCCTTGATCCGACCCTCCAGTTTGTCCTGGTTGTCCTTGGCCACCTGCTCGGAGATGAGAGCCCGCAAGGCGGTGGTGGTGGCCGCTGACTCGACGGTGAAGTCGAGAAGCGCCTTGTCCACGCTCTCGATTGGGATCTCCTGCCCCTGGAGTTGCCCTTCGATCTCGGATCGGGCTGCCGCCAGGTCCTCGTCGGTGACCGGGCGCTTGCTGGCCTTCAAGTGCTGGCGGGCGATGGTGAAGTTGATCCAGGACTCCAACGACCGGGCAGCCTCGGCCATGGCGAAGCTGTTGCCGCTCGGCCCCATGAACTCGGCCAGGCGTTCAGCGGCAGCGGGATCATCGAGTGACTCGTAGTAGCGCTTCTGAGCGTCGAGCAGTTCGGTCACCGTGGCCTGGCTGATCTCTTCTCCGTTGACCACCGCGGCAGGCCCGCGCCCCACCACCTTGTTTCCGCTACAGCCCCCGACCATCGTGGCCGCAACCAGGGCGGCTACCAGGGGAACGACAAGGCGACGAAACGGGGAACGGACGCTTTCCACCGAAACAGGATGCCAAGCGCGACGCCGTACCGGGGAATCGCCCTTTGCGACCTGGAGTTAAGAGTCCCTAACGTGACCCTCATTGCGTACCGGTCCCTTCGGACTGACCGTCCGAGGCCCAGCGAAGAGAGCGACCCAGTGACACGAATCTCGAGGTTTCTGACCCTCCTTCTGCTCCCGCTGCTGATCCTGACGGCCTGTGGCGGCTCCGACGACAGCGCTGAAGCCGACAAGGGCAGCGAAACCGGCGTAACGGCCAGCGGCCAGTCGGGCGAGGGCGGGTCCTTTGTGCTCTACACCGGTCGGGACGAGGAGCTGATCGGCCCGATCATCGACGCCTTCACGGAGAAGACGGGCATCGAGGTAGACGTCCGCTACGGCAACTCGGCCGAGATGGCAGCCCAGCTCCTCGAAGAAGGCGACGGAACACCTGCTCATGTCTTCTTGTCGCAAGAGGTCGGGGCCGTTGGCGCCCTGTCCAAAGCCGGCCTGCTCGGTGACCTACCCGCCGAGACGGTGGCCCGAGCCGACGCCCGCTTCCGACCCGCCGACGGCAACCAGTGGGTGGGGGTGACAGCCCGATCCCGTGTCATCGCCTACAACCCCGACCTGCTCGAGACCGCCGGTGTCGATGTGCCGACCGGAGTAGCCGACCTCACCGATCCCGCCTATGCCGGCATGGTCGCCATGGTCCCCAGCAACGCCAGCTTCCAGGCTTTCATCACCGCCTTCCGAGTCAGCGAAGGCGAGGATGCCGCCCGGGGATGGCTGGAGGCCATGTTGGCCAACGACGCCGACACCACCTTCGAGTCCAACGGTGACGTGTTGGAGGCGGTCAACAACGGCGACGTGGCCATCGGCCTCATCAACCACTACTACTGGGCCCGCCACGAGAACCGAGATCAACTCGAAGCCAAGTTGGTGTTCCCCTCCGGCGAAGATCCCGGCGGCCTGGTCAACGCCACCGCGGTCGCAGTTACCCCCGCGGGAGCCGAGAACGAGGCGGCACTCACCTTCGTGAACTACCTCCTCTCCGACGAAGGACAGGAGACGTTCGTCCACGAGACCTGGGAATACCCAGTGGTGTCCAGCGTGGCCGACCCCGAGGGAATCCCACCGCTGGAAGACCTGGACGGCCCGTCGATCGACCTCGCCGACCTCGACTCCCAGGAGGAGACCCAGGCGCTGCTCACCGAGCTGGGTCTGTTGGGTTGAGGCCAGGCCCGTAACCTGCCGGTGGTGGCCCGCTCCCGCCTTCCCAACCTCTCCCGAGGCACGGGTCTGGTCAACGCCATGCGGGTGGCGGCCGTCGCCGCCACCGCTCTGGCCGCTCTACCGCTCGTCTACCTGGTCATCCGGGCCACCGACCGCGGCTGGGAAGGAGCACGGGCCACGCTCGTGAGGCCACGCACGGTCGAGCTGACCATCCGGTCCCTGGAACTGGCCGCCATCGTCACCGTCCTGACCCTGGCCATCGGGCTCAGCCTGGCCTGGCTCGTCACCCGCACCGACCTGCCGTTGCGCCGGGCAGTGCAGGTGGCCGCCGGGCTTCCGCTGGCCCTTCCATCGTTCGTGTCGGCTTGGAGCTGGATCGGTTTCCGACCCGGCCTGGCCGGACGTAGCGGAGCGGTGCTGGTCCTCACATCCATCTCCTACCCCTACGTCTACCTGCCGGCCATGGCGGCACTACGGCGCTGCGACCCAGCATTGGAAGACACCGCCCGCAGCCTCGGCCACGGTCGTTGGTCGGTGTTCCGTCGGGTCACCTTCCCTCAAGTTCGGCCAGCCGCGGTGGGTGGGGGCCTGTTGGTGGGCCTCTACGTGTTGAGCGACTTCGGTGCCGTGGCGACCATGCGGTATCAGGTGCTCACCCACGCCATCTACACCTCGTACCGGGCGTCCTTCGACCGCACACCCGCGGCGGTGCTCGGCTGCGTGCTGGCCGCCCTGACCCTGCTGATCGTGATGGCCGAGCACCGCACCCGCCGCCATCACCTGGTGGCCCGGGTCGGTGGCGGGGCCACCCGCAGCCAACCGGTCGTCCACCTCGGACCTTGGCGGTGGCCGTTGCTCGCAGTTCCGGCGACCGTGGTGGGAGTCAGTCTCGGCGTACCGGCGTGGGGAATGTTCCGCTGGTTCAGCCGAGGCTCGTCGCGCGCCGACCCAGCCGAGCTATGGACCGCAGTGGGCAACACCCTTCAAGTGAGTGCCCTGGCCGCGGTGGCGGTGGTCGCGCTGGTCACCCCGGTGGCGGTGCTCAGCGTCCGTCACCCTGGCCCCCTGGCTCGTACCGCCGAACGAGCCGCCTACGCCGGCCACGCCCTACCTGGCGTGGTCATTGGCCTGTCACTCGTGTTCTTCGGCATCCGGGTCGTCCCGTCGCTGTACCAACGTCTCCCGTTGCTGGTGGTGGCCTACGTGGTCCTGTTCATGTCGTTGGGTCTCGGAGCAATCCAGGCCGCAGTGGCTCAAGTTCCGCCATCACTCGAGGACGTTGCCCGCACACTCGGTCGCGGCCCGATGCGGGCATGGACCACAGTCACCCTGCGGCTGAGCGCTCCGGGGCTGGGCGCCGCCGCCACCTTGGTCTTCCTGACCGCCATGAAGGAACTGCCTGCGGCCTTGTTCTTGAGACCGACCGGATTCGACACGCTCTCGACTCGCCTGTGGAGTCACGTGAGCTCCCTGTCCTATGCCGCGGCCGCGCCCTATGCCGTGACGATCGTGGCGCTGGCCGCGGTGCCGACAGCACTCCTTTCCACCTTGGGTGATCGGCGGTCTCGGACATGACCCACCTTCGGGTGACAGGCATGAAACGGACCTTCCACGGGCGGCCACCGGTGGAGGCACTGGCTGGCGTGACGGTGGCCGTGGATGCCGGACGGCTCCTGGCCGTGCTGGGACCATCGGGCTGCGGAAAGACGACGCTGCTGCGCTGCATCGCCGGCATGGAGACCGCAGATGCTGGCTCGGTCCACCTCGGGAGTCGAGAACTGACCGGACCCGCAACGCACGTGGCTCCCGAACATCGGGCCATCGGCCTGGTACCCCAGGAGGGGGCCCTGTTCCCCCACCTCGACGTCGAGCGCAACATCGCCTTCGGGCTACATCGACTGGCCCGAACCCAACGCCGAGCCCGGGTCGAAGAGATGCTCGCACTGGTCGACCTGGTCGGGCTCGGTCGACGGCGACCCCACCAGCTCTCAGGCGGCCAACAGCAGAGGGTGGCCCTGGCCCGCGCCCTCGCCCCGACCCCCGAACTGGTCCTGCTCGACGAGCCGTTCAGCGCGCTCGACACTGCCCTACGAGCATCCATCCGCACCGAGGTGGCCCACACCCTCCGTACGGCGGGAACCACCAGCGTGCTCGTGACCCACGACCAGGTGGAGGCCATGACCATGGCCGACACGTTGGCGGTGATGCGGGCCGGGACGATCATCCAATGCGGGCCACCCCCAGAGCTGTACCGCCGGCCCGTGGATGCTTGGACCGCGACGTTCCTGGGCGATGCCGTGTTGCTCGCCGGACGCCGCCAAGGCAGCCACCAGGTGGAGTCGGTTCTCGGGCTGCTCACCCTGGCCGATGACTTCGACCACGCCTCCGACTCGGATCCCATCGTGTTCCTCCGCCCTGAACAGATCCGTCCTGTAGCCCACGGCGGGCAAAGCCCTGCGGTGGAAGCGACCGTGATCGATGCCACCTTCCTCGGACCCGACGCCACCGTCACGTTGGAAATCGACGGCGCCTTGGTGACGGCGCGTTGGCCGTCGGTTCTGTTCCCACGGACCGGGGACCGGACTGAGGTGGAGGTGGTCGGCCCGGTGCTGGGCTACTCGCCCGGACCGCCCGATGTTGGTGATGCCGGCGCGGGCTCGTCCAAGACGTGGGCCCCGACCGTAGAAGACATGGTCGACGATGCCACCGCAGACACGAACTCTTCGGGCGACATGTCCTCTACCTGAGCGATCAGCTCGAACCCGTAGGCGTCGGCGGCATTGGTGCCCGATGCCGACGCACCCTCCAGTTTCGAACCTCGGATGAGGTAGCGACCCTGGAAGTTGACGACCAGATAAGCGCCCACGTCGGGGTCACCCCCGGGAGTGAGGAACCAGAACCCTCGGTCGCCGACGGCGGCGGGGCCCAGACCGTCCACGGCCACCGGTGCTCCATCCTCGGTCCACCCTTCCTCTTCGATCAGCACCCGGTTCTCCAGTGGTGTCGGCCCGGCCAACACACGGCTCACCTGGAGGGTCACGAGTCGCGAGAGGATTCGACCGCTGCCCCCGCTGGTCTCGGGATCGCCGAACCAGCGCCCTTCGGTCGAGTCGACCACCTCGGCCTCGACGATCAACCCCGACGCCGACACCAGTTGGGGAAGCGTGCCGTAACGCGGGGCCGACGAGGTGATCACCACGGGGGCCGCGTTGGGATCGGGCGGGGTCGCCTCGCTGGTGTCTCCGCTGCCGGTTTGGTCCGGCCCTTGCGGTCGCACCGCCACCACCACCACTACCACCAAGGCGATCAGGGCAACGACCGCGGGAAGCACCGCCACCCACTTGAACCCGCCGGCATCGCCCGACGGTCCCGTTCGATCCGACGCTGGCGCATCGGGATCGCCAGGGTCGATTGCTGACCCATTGGAATGACCCGGTTCGACATCCGCCGCCGACCTCGGCCCTCCGACCGACCCGGTGTCCCCGCTCGGACCCGGGGTTGATGTCTCGTCGGAAGGCACAGACGGGTCGGCCGAGCCGGTCACGAGTCGCCGTCGCTGTCGGAGAGGGTGATGGTCACACCCAGCTGGCTGGCCACCTCGGTGGCCAGCACCACCTTGAGCGCGGCCACCGCCTCAGCAGCAGCGTCGAGCTCTGCGGCCGCGTCGGCAGAATCGAAGGTCTCGGCTACAGAATCGGGAAGGGCATCGACCGCGGTCTGGGCTGCCTCGGCCGCAGCCAACAGACGCCGGGCCGTGTCGGGGGATCGTTCGGCCACGATGGCCACCAGCCCCTCTCCCTCTTCGCCGATCACCGCCACCGCGCCAGCCAAGCGGGCCTTTCGCTTACCCATGCCGAAAGCACCGGGACCATCGGTGCGCGTCTCGGGCAAGTCGGTGTAGGAGTCGGCCGCGGCCATGTCTCGAAGGCCCTTCTCGTCTACCGCCTTGACAGCATGGGTCACGGCGTTGAGCAGTTGGGGAAGCGCATCTTCTGGAGCCGAACCCGTGGCGGCCAGCAGCTCCGAGCGAGCCGAACCGTTGGTCCAGGCGTCGCTGACAGCTCGGGCCGACGCTTCGGCCAGCGTCGCCACCGACGACAGGTACTCGCACCGACGGGCACCGGCGGCCGTTGCGAGCTGTTCGGACCCGTCGCCGAACAACGCGTGTTCGGCCGAGTACAGGCCTCGTACGTTGGCTCCCCGGTCGGCCATGGTGGCCGCGTCCACTGGGTCGTCCCCGGCCAACAACTTGTCTATGGACGCAACCCGCGGTGCAAAGGCCAGGTCGCTCATCAGCCGCTGGTCCATGGCCGGGCCGATGTCGTGGGCCACCGTGCTCTCATAGGCACGAACCGACGCCCGCCATCCGTCGCGGGCCTCCTCGAGGCGTTCTGTACCCGGTTCGGCACACAACTGTCCGATCTCGAAGGTCCATGCCGTGAGCGACCCGACCAGGGCGTCATAGCCCGGCGCCACCACGTCGTCGACCACCCCGGCCAAAGCGGTTGCGGCCGCCGAACCTGTCGTGACCTTGGAAGTACTCGACGGTCGACCCTCGTCGCCGGAATCGTCGTTGGAGCAGGCCGGGACAGCCAGGGTCAGACCCGTCGTCACCAGCGCGGCGAGGGCAAGTCTGACGATGCGGGTGTGGTTCAAAGAGACTCCAGGAAGGCCAGCAGGGCCTTGCGATCAGCGGCGGACAGCTCGGCGAAGCGATCACGGGCCGCTTCGGCTTCTCCACCGTGCCACATCACGGCCTCGGTGAGGTTCCGGGCTCGACCGTCGTGGAGGTAGCGGCTGTGGTCGTTCACCGTCTCGAACAGCCCGATCCCCCACAACGGAGGGGTGCGCCATTCGGTGCCGCTGGCATCGCGATCTTGGCGGTGGTCAGCGAGGGCCGGGCCCATGTCGTGGAGCAGCAGGTCGGTGTAGGGGCGGATGGCCTGTTCGGAAAGCGCATCCACTGTGTCGGGGCCGGTGCGCTGCGCCGGCGTGTGACACGAAGCGCAGCCGACTCCGACGAACAACTCCTCACCCCTGTCGGTGTCCGGCTCGCGCACACGACGACGAGCCGGAACGGCCAAGGTCCGGGTGTAGAAGGTGACGGTGGCCATCTTTTCGTCGTCCACCTCGGGCTCGCCACCGTTGGGTTGGGCGCTGCACTCGGTCTGGGCCGCGGTGCAGGGTTGGTCGGGGTTGAGCGTGGAGGTGATTCCCATGTCTCCGTTGAAGGCCCCCGATCCTTGCGCTTCCACCGTGGGGACCGCGGCCTTCCAGCCGAAGCGGCCGAGCACCCGCTCCCCATCGGCATCGGTGACCCAGTGAGCCCGACCCGAGATGCCGTCACCGTCGCTGTCGTCGGGGTCTTCGGCCGCGGCGATGTCCTCCGTGGGAATCCCTTCGAGCAACCCCGTGCCGAACACGCCTGGGGCCACCCGCGGTGACAACAGCACGTCTTCGATCACCTGGCCCGAAGGGTCGACCAGTTCGTAGGTGGGGACGGCCAACGAGAACGCCGTTCCGTCGTCGAAGGTCCCGGGCTTCTCGGCGGTGGTCACCCGGACTTGGCCTTCGGGGTCGACGCCCCGCACGGCTCGGTCCTGGAATTGGTCACCCAGCTCGGGATGCGGCACCACCTCGTCGCCGTCCATCACGCTCAGGCGAACCAACAACCCTCGTACCGGGTCGTCGAGTGCCGTGGGAGGCTGGCCCCGGCCGTCCCGGAAGTGGCACGAAGAGCAGGACGCGGCGTTGAAGATGGGGCCCAGCCCGTCTCTCCCCGTGGTGGAGGCCGGAGCGGTCACCCAGTTCTGGTTGAACAAGCTGTTGCCCACCGCGAACGTGCGGCGTTGCTCGCTGGTGAGACCGGGCACGGGTTGCTCGAAGGCTCCGGCCCCGTCGTTGAAGACCGTCGCCGCCCCGCCAGACCGCTCGAGCTGCTCGCTGGTGAGCACCCGGGTGGTCGGGACGGGGACGGCGACATCGTCTGAACCCTGGCTGCACCCACCGGCCGCGCCCAGCACGGCCACCAGTGCCGCGCCAGCGACAACCCGGCGAAACGGGTGGGTATGCCGGCTGGACCTCGGTGCGCCCAACGGGTTCTCCTTCCAGGACGAAGTAGGAGGGTCAGATCTCGATGCTGATCTCCAGGCCCAGCGACGAGGCCAAGCTGGCTATTGCGGTGCCCTGAGCCTGGAGGTCTTCCACCAGGTCGAGCAATTCGACCCGACCGGGGGCGGAGTCGTCACCGACGATCACCTGGTCGAAAGGCCCGGGCAGGGCTTCGGCGGCAGCCACGTTGTTGTCGAGCTGCTTGCGCAGGTCGGCGTCTGCTTCGGGGGCCAGTCGAGCGACGATCTCCGACAGCGATGTGCCATCCACCCCCTCGTAATCGGCGGTGTAGGCGAGACGCACGCCTCGGGCATTGCCCAAGATGTCGTTGAGTGTGTTGTCGGAGAAGCACGAGTGCTCGTCCTCCTGCTCCTTGGTCTCATAGGGAACGGCCATGCGCTCGCCAGCCAGTTCACCCGCCGACAGCGCCCCCATGCCGCGCAGGATGTTCTGCACTGCGGTGGTGGGATCGGCCAGGAACTCGGTGCGGTAGGCACCCGACTCGGGGTTCCACTGATCTCGCACGCCGGTGAGGTCGGCGACGAGCAGGTCGGCCAGCAGGTTCAGGTAGGTGGCCCGACGGGCGGCGTTCGGGGCAGTGGTGTAGTCGGTGAACGGGCGGGCTCCGGGACCGTCTGTGGCGGTGTCTTGACCCCACAGCAGGAACTCGATGGCGTGCCAGCCGGTGGAGATGTTGGTCTCACCGTCCTTCTCGTTGGCGGCCACCAACACCTCGGTGGTGAGGGTGGGAACACCGGCCACATCGTTCACGATGCCGCTGTCTGGGGTGTCGGCGGTGTAGTCGATGTAGGACTCGTCGAGGGGCCAGGCGTTGATCTGCCCTTCGGGCCCGTCGTCGGGGTTGTCGATGGGCCCGTCGTAGAAGCGGAACACTTCGGTGGGCCCGTACACCTCACGAGCGGTCACCCAGGTCTGACGGGCGGCGTTGAGGGTGGCTTCGCTCGGGGTGGTGGTGAAGGCCCGGATGGATGTCTGCAACTCGGTGGCCGCCTCAACGGTGTCGGAGTAGGCCGCGAACACGACATCGGCATAGGTGGTGGCCGCGGCGGTGGCATCGGCCGCGGTGAGCTCCAGCGATGCCGCAACCGTGGTGGTGGACTCGGCACTGGGCTTGGTTGTCGTGGTGGCCTTGGATGCGTCGTCGTCTCCGCTCGAGCATGCTCCTGCCGTGACCGACAGGGCCAGCCCCGCCGCCATCAGCCGTCCGAAACGCTTGGCCCTCATCCCCGACCGTCCTGTCTTAGTGCTTTCCATAGAAAGTAAAGCTAGCCTTATTCCATGACGGGAGACCACCCGGGCTCGGTTGAACCAGCAGTGACCTCCGCCCACGACCTCCTGGGCGCCGATCTGCCCCGTGCTAGGTCCCGGCCGGTTCGGCACGGGTGCTTATACCGTGCAGCTACGCCGGTGTCGGGTGCCTCCCTGGTTGTGGTGAGGGTTGCGCTCGGCGTGGTGGCGGTGATCAGTTCGCTGCGAACCATCACCTACGGCTGGGCCGACACCCTCTACAGCAAGCCTCACCATCGCTTCACCTACCTGGGCCTGGACTGGGTTCCCCAACCAGGACCGCTGGGAATCCGCATCCTCCTCGGTGGAGTAGCCGTCGCTGGAGTCGGTCTGGTCATCGGTCGAGCACACCGCTGGTTCGCCGCTCTCCTGTTGGTGTGCTTCGGGTGGGTCGAGGCCATAGATGCCACCACCTACCTCAACCACTACTGGTTCGTGACGCTGATGGCCGCGCTGGCCGTGGTCTCACCGATGGACGGTCGCCCTCGGGTGGCAGCCGGATGGGTTTGGCTGATCCGCTTCCAGGTCGGCGTGGTCTACTCCTTCGCCGGTCTGGCCAAGCTCCAACCCGACTGGCTGATCCACGCCCTGCCCCTCAAACTGTGGCTGCCGGCCCGAGCCGACCTGCCCATCGTCGGACCTCTGCTGGCCATGCCCCAGACCGCTCACGTCGCCGCCGTGGCCGGAGCCGCCTACGATTGCCTGGTGGTTGGCGGGCTTCTGTGGCGCCGCACCCGACCGTTCGCCTGGGCCGCGGTGGTTGCTTTCCATGTGTCCACCTGGATCTTGTTCCCCATCGGCGTATTCCCGTGGCTGATGATCGCGGTGTCGACCATCTTCTGGGAGCCGGACTGGCCGATCCGGGCCCGAACCTGGATGACGACCCGCGGCTGGTGGCCTAGACCGACGCGCAGACGAGGGGACCGAAGCAGCGAGTGCGGTGAAGCACTGAGTACGACCCCCACGACCACCTCCGACACCCCCGCGCCTCAACCATCCCTGCTCGCGATGGGCCTGGCTGCGTTGTGGGTGATCATGCAACTGGCCCTTCCCCTGCGCCACCTGGCCTACCCCGGCGACCACCGTTGGACCGGTGAGGGATTCCGGTTCGGGTGGAACGTGCTCCTGGTGGAGCGGAGCGGGTCGGTCACCTTCCTCGCCCACGAGCCCGCCACCGGACGGACCTGGACCGTCGACGCCGAAGAGCTCTACACCCCCAACCAGATCCGGGTGATGAGCGGCGAACCCGACCTGATCCAACAGGCCGCCCGTACCATCCGCGACCGTGAAGCCGATCGCGGTCATCGGGTCGAGGTGACCGTCGATGCCTGGTTGTCGTTCAACGGCGAGCCACCCCAGCGCTGGATCGATCCCACCACCGACCTAGCCTCAGCCCCCCGGGATCCATGGCCCAAGCCATGGATCCTCTCTCGGGGCTGACCGCTGATCTTCCCTCGGGGCTGACCTCACCGGCGCCACTCGACCCTCTGGCCTACCCTCCCGAGGACAGGACCGCGGATGTGCGTCGCAGTCGGGCTCGGGCCGAGGGGACGGTCCGCACCAGGAAGGGGAAGCATGGACCTGTCTGAAGCCGAAGGAGGGCTAACCACCTCCACCCGAGATCCTCAGGATCTGGCCCGCCGGCTCGAAGGGTGGCTGGCTGGTGTGCTGCCGGCCGACTCCCGACCGGCAGTGTCCGAGGTGACCAGCCCGGCAAGCAACGGGATGTCGTCGGAGACCCTCCTGATCACGCTACGAACCCACGAACACGGCAACGAACAGACAACCTCCTGTGTCGCCCGCATCGAACCGGAACTGGACAAGGTGCCGGTGTTCCCCCGCTACGACCTGGCCCAGCAGTTCGAGACGATGCGGCTGGTCGCCGAACACAGCACCGCACCAGTACCACCCACCTTGTGGTTCGAGGAGGATCCACAGGTACTGGGAGCCGCGTTCTTGGTGATGGGCCGGATGAACGGTGCCGCACCTCCCGACATCCTCCCCTACACCTTCGGTGAGTGCTGGGTCACCGAAGGATCCGCCGCGGACCTCACCAAGCTCGAGCACTCGGCGGTGTCTGCCCTGGCCGCAATCCACGCCATCAGACCCGAAGACCACGACCTGTCATTCCTGGAGCCAGTTCCGGTAACACGACCCATCGCCGGGGCCACGGCTCTGGAACGTCACCTCGACTGGTGGGACCAGTACCGGGCCTGGGGAACGGCCAGCGCGGCATCGCCGCTGCTCGACGCCTGCTTCGAGTGGCTCCGTTCCACCCGTCCCGACACCAACGATGCCGCTCTGTCGTGGGGTGATTCACGCATCGGCAACATGTTGTTCGAGGACTTCGAGGTCACTGCGGTACTCGACTGGGAGATGGCCGGTGTCGCCCCGCCCGAGGTCGACCTCGGATGGCTGACCTACATGCACCGGTTCTTCCAAGACCTAGCCGAAGACATGGGAATGGCAGGTCTCCCGGCGATGCTCACCACCACCGCCGTACTCGACGAATACCGGGCCATTGCCGGACACGAACCTGGTGACCTGCGCTGGTATCAGGCCTATGCCGCCATGCGCCACGGCGTCATCATGCGCCGCGTCACTGAACGGGCGGTGTTGTTTGGTCAGGCGGTCAGACCCGAGGACCCAGACGACATGATCCTGCACCGAGCAACTCTGAAGGCCATGCTCGACGGCAGCTACTGGAACCGCCTGCCCTGAACTATCGACGCCGCGCGACTGCAGCGCCGGTCTCAAGCGCTAGTGGCTTCATGGGGCGATGCCCCGGACCCCAACGTCGATCGGACCAGGTTCACCGTCAACCACATGGCTACAGCGGCGATGACAACAAGCACGACGTAGGGAAAGGTGTCCGACACCGGGTTCCACCGGCTCACCGCCGACAGATTACGGGCGAAAGACGCCGTGGGCTCGGCCCACCAGTTGTCGAGCGCAGCACGGGAACCTTCGGCCTGCGCGATCAGCGCTACAAGAATCAACAGGAGGGGGGTCCACCGACGGGCCAATCGGGCCAGCCCAGCGCTCACCACCACCGCGAACGGCACGAAGGCAACGAAGGCGTATCTGCCTTGCAGGAACGTCACGAATCCCGACATCTGGTACAGGTCCCACGAGCGGTAGAGGATGAAACCAAGGAGCAGCGGCAACGGCGCCAAGAACACCGCCAGCCTCGATGTCGCCAGCCCGTCATCGGAGCCGAGCCGTCGTGGCACCAGTGCAGCTACGAGACCCAACGCGCTCAGAATGGTCAGCGCCGTCACCAATGCCGGCCGCATGGGCGCGGAGAACATCGTGCCAAACGAGCCGAAGAACCGGGACGGGAGGTACCGTATCGCCAGGTCGACGATCTCCCATGGGTGAGGGGAAAACCCGTCGGGCCTCCCGATGGTGGCGTACTGATCGCTGTCCGTGGATGGAACCGGGTTGCCGTGGACGAGCCAGTTCCTGATCCACCATGGTGACCCCGCCGCCAGGGCGACACCCAAAGACATCGACGCACCACGTATCGCCTGTCGCCACGAACAGTTGCTCCAGCCCCGATACAGGTACACCAGTCCTACCCACGGAATCAGGAACACCGCACTGGAGGTGGTCCAGAGCGCGCCTGCCACCAACGCTCCCGCCCTGACCGCCGTTGAGGTCCGTTCATCTCCCCGCATGACTCCGGCTAGAACCACCGCGAGAACGGCACCGATCCCGACCAGAAGTGGGGTGTAGCTGACCGCGGCACTGACGTGGAGCAGCTGAGGGACGCCAAGCGTCATTGCCGATGCGCCACGAGCGGCAACACCGGATGCCCCGAGCCGTCGGGCCGCCTCGAACGCCCAGATCGGCACGGGCGCGACGATGGCCACACCAACGAGGCGGAGCATCAGCACCTCTCGATCGAGGGCGAACTCCCCTCCAGCCAACGCCCGGGCTGCCCTGAGACCGACGGCCGCTACCACGTAGTACAAGGGTGGGTGTTGCGGCATCTGGTTCGGGACCGGACTCACCTTGCCCGTGTCCGAATCAGGCCAGAGCAGTGGATCGTTTCCCCCGCTGTCGGTGAGCGTGGCGCGTGCCCCACGTTCCGGGGCGAACTCCGGCAGGAGCGGAAATACCCCCTTCATCAGTCCGGCACCCTGGGATATGACCCGGCCGTCGTAGTCCGGGTACCTGCCCGAACTTGCGACCGCTGCGACCAGGTCGAAATGGGCTGGTTCGTCGGGTGGACGTCCGATCGGCGTGATGATGCTCCACCACACCCCCAGGACCACGAACAACGCAGTAATAGCCAGTACCGACCTGGGAATCACCCGAAGATGAGACCGCGCCCATCGGCCGAGACCACGGAGCCAGGCCGCGGGGTCGCTCCTGTGCAGAGTCTCGATCACCTCGGGAGGCTACGTCCGTCGACCCTACGAGCCAACCACGCCACCGCTGCTAAGGACCCGAGCGGACTGAAAGCCGGGACCTTCGGCACAGGCCGGCCAGGAGTCATACGCTCCCGGCCATGCGCTTCGATCTCCCCGTCGACAAGATCCCTACCGCCTGGTTCAACGCCTTGGCCCACCTTCCCGAGCCGATGCAGCCGCCGCTGCACCCCGGCACCCGGGAACCGGTCGGACCCGACGACCTGGCCCCTCTGTTCCCGATGGCACTCATCGAGCAGGAGATGACACCGGCCCCCTGGGTTGACATCCCCGGCGACGTGATCGACATCCTCAAGCTGTGGCGCCCGACGCCGCTGGTTCGGGCCGAGCGCCTGGAACAAGAACTGGGCACCCCGGCTCGGATCTACTACAAGGACGAGTCGGTCAGCCCCGCCGGCTCCCACAAGCCCAACACCGCGGTGCCTCAGGCCTACTACAACAAGGCTGAAGGCATCACCCGCATCACCACCGAGACCGGCGCCGGCCAGTGGGGTACGTCGCTGGCCTTCGCCACCGCCCAGTACGGCATCGAGTGCAAGGTGTACATGGTCCGCACCTCCTTCGATTCCAAGCCGTATCGACGGATGCTCATGGAAACCTGGGGAGCCGAGTGCGTGCCTTCGCCGGTTGCCGACCCATCGAACCCCGGTTCGCTGGGCATGGCCATCAGCGACGCTGTGGCTGATGCCGGCGGCCGGGCCGACACCCACTACGCCCTCGGTTCGGTGCTGAACCACGTCCTGTTGCATCAGACCGTGATCGGCCTCGAAGCCAAAGAACAGCTCGCACTGGCCGGAGAGTCGCTCCCAGACGTGGTGTTGGCGTCGTGCGGCGGTGGTTCCAACCTGGGCGGTATCACCTTCCCGTTCATGAACGACGACGGTGTCCGCCTGGTGGCGGTGGAACCCACTTCGTGCCCCACCCTCACCCAGGGTCGCTTCGACTACGACTTCGGCGACACCGCGGGGCTCACCCCACTCCTACCCATGTACACCTTGGGTGCCGAGTTCATGCCTCCGACCATCCACGCCGGCGGCCTCCGCTACCACGGCGACAGCCCGATCGTGTCGGCGCTGGTCAAGGCCGGGCGCATGGAGGCGGTGGCCTGCCCCCAGTCCAAGGTGTTCGAAGCCGCCACCCTGTTCGCTCGCACCGAAGGCAAGCTCCCCGCCCCCGAGACGGCCCACGCCATTCGAGCCGCCATCGATGAGGCCCTCGCCGCCAAGGAGTCCGGCCAGGAGAAGGTGATCCTGTTCAACTACTCAGGTCACGGCTTCTTGGACCTCGCCGCATACGACGCCTACAACCACGGCAACCTCATCGACGAGTAACACCCGCGCTGGTGCCCCCGGGTGAGGTCACTCACCGGGGGGAACCAGTTGACGGAGGAGATCGACGATGGTGCCGGCCAAGTCGGGGGTCTTGGGTATTGGGAACACCACCTGGGCCGCGTCCTCCTTGTAGACCGCCCCCTTGAACAGCCGTCCCAAGCGGATGGTCTGACTGGTGCGCAACCTCAAGGGAGACACCCGCGCCGTCCAAGCCGGTCCCCCGAACGCCGGACCCTTGGTGACGTTGATCTCGCGCACGCCGAGGCGGTGAGCCTCGGCCCGTAGCCGGGCTACGTCGAGCAAGCGGACCGCCTCCTCGGGGACCGGGCCGTAGCGGTCTTCCCACTCGGTGCGGATGTCATCGACCTCAGCATCGGTGGTGACCTCGGCCAGCCGCCTGTAGGCCTCGAGGCGCAACTCTTCCTTGGGGACGTATTCGGCTGACAAGTTGGCGTCCACCGGCAGGTCGAGCTTGACCTCGGCTGGCTCCCGAACCGGTTCGCCCTTCAGCTCTGCTACAGCCTCGGTGACCATCTGTACGTAGAGGTCGTAGCCCACCGCCGCGATGTGACCGCTCTGGCCGGTGCCGAGCAGGGTTCCGGCACCCCGGATCTCTAGATCACGCATGGCGATGCGGAAACCTGATCCCAGTTCGGTGGCTTCACCGATGGTCTTGAGCCGCTCGTAGGCGTCCTCGCTCAGCTCCCGATCCCGGGGGTGGAACAGATAGGCATAGGCCCGCTGACCCGACCGACCCACCCGGCCCCTCAGCTGGTGGAGCTGGCCCAGCCCCAGCCGGTCGGCCCGGTCCACCACCAAGGTGTTCACCGTTGGCATGTCTATGCCCGACTCGATGATGGTGGTGCACACCAAGACGTCGAACTCACCCTCCCAGAAGTCGAGCACGACCTTCTCCAGAGTGCCTTCGTCCATCTGCCCGTGGGCGACCGCCACCCGAGCCTCGGGTACCAGCTCACGGATGCCGCGAGCGCAGTCCTCGATGTCACGCACCCGGTTGTGCACGAAGAACACCTGACCTTCACGCAACAACTCCCGGCGGATCGCCTCGGCCACCGCCCGCTCGTCGTAGTCCCCCACATAGGTCAAGATGGGCTGACGCTCGGCAGGCGGGGTGTTGAGCAGGGTCAGATCCCGGATCCCGGTGAGACTCAACTCCAACGTCCGAGGAATGGGAGTGGCCGACAGCGTCAACACGTCAACCGTGTTGGAGATCTGCTTGATCTGCTCCTTGTGACCCACGCCGAAGCGTTGTTCCTCGTCCACCACCAGCAGTCCCAGTTCCTTGAACTGCACGTCCTGGGACAAGAGGCGGTGGGTGCCGATGACCACGTCGACATCACCCAGGCGTACCCCTTCGGCCACCTGGCGAGCCTGAGCTGGGGTCAGGAACCGGCTCATTACCTCGACCCGCACCGGGAACGATGCGAAGCGGTCGCTGAAGGTCTGGAAGTGCTGGGTGGCCAGCAACGTGGTGGGCACCAGCACCGCCACCTGCTTGCCGTCCTGCACGGCCTTGAACGCGGCCCGCACCGCCACCTCGGTCTTGCCGAACCCGACGTCACCGCACACCAGGCGATCCATGGGGCGGGCCTCTTCCATGTCGGCCTTGACCTCCTCGATGGCCTTGAGCTGATCGGGGGTCTCGCGGTAGGGGAAGGCATCCTCGAGTTCGCGCTGCCACGGGGTGTCGACGGGGAAGGCGTGACCCGGGGTGTGGAGGCGGGTCTGGTAGAGCACGACCAGCTCCTGGGCCACGGCCTGGACCTCGGCCTTCACCCTGGCCTTGGTCTTGGTCCAGTCGCCGCCACCGAGCCGGCTCAGAGATGGGCTGTCTCCGCCGGTGTAGTGCCGAACCGCGTCGATCTGATCGCTGGGGACGTACAGCTTGTCGTCTCCCCGGTACTCCAGCAGCAGGTAGTCACGCTCCACCCCGCCGATGGCCCGCTTCACCATGCCCTGGTAGCGACCGACGCCGTGCTGGTGGTGAACCACGTAGTCACCGGGTTTTAGGCCGTCGAAGAACCCGGCGGTATCGCGCTTTCGAGGCCGCGGTGCCCGGTGCGCGCGACGTCGACCGGTCACGTCCGGCTCAGCCAGGATGGCCAGTTTCACGCCGGTGAGGATGCAGCCCCGCTCCAGGGCACCGACCTCCACCGGGAGTTCCAGGCCGTGCTCCCTCAAGAGCGCGGCCAGACGGTGCCCCGACGCTTCGGTGTCGGCCGCCACCACGATCCGATAACCGTCGTCGAGAAGCTGCCGAAGCTGGAACGTAAGCGCTTCACCCCCACCCACCACTGGGTTCCAGCCGGTCGCCGCCACCGTGGCCACATCGGGTCCGTCTGGGACCGTCGTCATGGTCCACACCGGCAACGAGCTGGACTTGAACAGCTCCTCGAATCCGACGTGCAACGCCGGGAACTCCCGACCTTCGCCGACCTCCCAAGTCCGGGCGAGGGTGGAGGCCAGATCCGCCTCTTCGGCCAACAGATCGGCAGCCCGATCCCGAAGGCGACGAGGCTCGGACAGAATCACCTGGGCATCGCCGGGAAGGATGTCGACCACGGTGCGCTCGTCGGTGGTCAGCCACGGCAACCAGGACTCCATGCCGTCGAAGATCTGCCCTTCGGCCAGGCGCTCCCACTGCTCGCGGCCCCACGGTTCAGCAGCCACCAAGGCGTCGGCCCGGGTCCGCACCTCTTCGGTGGGGAGCAACTCGCGGCAGGGAAAGGCCTCGACCAACGCCAGATCCGCCACCGACCGCTGGTCACTGACCGAGAACGTGGTGAGGCGATCTATCTCGTCACCCCACAGATCGATGCGCACCGGCGCGTCGGCAGTGGGAGGAAAGAGGTCGACGATCGACCCTCGCACCGCGAACTCCCCTCGATGCTCCACCTGAGATTCACGTCGATAGCCACTGGAACCCAACCAGGTCACGAGCTCGACTTGGTCCCGCACCTCCCCTCGCCGGATCACCAGTGGGGCCACGTCTTCCACGTGAGGACCGAGCCTCTGCACCAAGGCGCGGACAGGAGCCACCACCACCAGCGGCATCCGATTGGCCGGCGCATGGCGCAACCGCCAGATGGTGCGCAGCCGGCGACCCATGGTCTCGATGCCCGGGCTCACCCGCTCGAACGGCAGCGTCTCCCATGCTGGGAAGAGCTCTACCGCTTCCTCGCCCAGGAAGGTGGTCAGGTCGTGGGCCAGCCGCTCGGCCTCGGCGGTGGTGGGAACGGCAACCAAGATCGGCCGACGAGACCCCACCTGGGTGAGAGCCGCCAACGTGACCGGCCGGGCCGCCTCGGGCACGGCCATGACCGCGGCCGACCGCCCCAACACCTGGAGCATCGCCGGCTCGTCACGCAGCAGGGCAGGGAGTTCAGAAATAGACAAGACAGATCCTGATGGAGCAGTGCGGCGCAGGCGCGGGAACGCCCCGGCGACATCGGAGCCGGGGGTGGGACGGCAACGCTACCGCTCCGCGTCCAGGAAACCTCGGTCCAGACCCTGGTCTCGGTCACCGCCCCTCGACCACGGTGGACGGCTCAGATGCGCTGGTTGTAGCGGGTCATTGCCGCTTCTGGGCCTTCAGCCAAGATCAGCTCCACCGCGTCGGCGGCTTCGGCCATGGCCACGTCGAGCTCGGCCCGTTCGGTCTTGCCGGGGCGCTTGAGCACATGGTCGACCCCCTGCTGGCGCCCAGGAGGCTTTCCGATCCCGATCCGGACCCGCACAAAGTCGTCGGTGTGGAGGTGGGCCTTGATCGACTTGAGGCCGTTGTTCCCGGCCAGCCCGCCACCCACCTTCACCTTGAGCTTGCCGGCGGGAAGATCCATCTCGTCGTGCACAACCACGAGGCGGTGGGGGTCATCTACCCCATGGCGATGGAGCAGGGCAGCTACCGCCACGCCCGAATCGTTGTAGAAGGTCTGGGGGAAAGCCAACGCCACCCGGTGAGGTCCCATACGGACCTCACCGGACAGCGACCGCTCCTTGCCTGCCTTCAGCCGCCCGCCGTGACGGTCGGCCAGCAGAGCGACCACATCGGCGCCAACGTTGTGACGAGTACCGGCGTACTCCAAGCCCGGGTTTCCGAGCCCGACCACCACCAGATCGGCAGGGGTACCTCGCCGTTCGGAGGCGCCGCCTCTGCGGAAGGCCAACGAGACCGCCGAGGCGGGACCGACCGGACGACGGGGCCTCAGCCCTCGCCGCCCTCGCCTTCGGTGTCGCCCTCGCCTTCGGTGTCGCCCTCACCTTCGGCGGCACCAGCACCGTGGGAGGTGACCACGACCGGCTCCTCACCGTCGGCATCGGTGCTGACACCGGCGGGCAGCGCCACGTCGGCCACGGTGATCTGGTCGCCGAGGGCCAAACCCGAGATGTCGATGCTGATCTCGTTGGGGATGTCGGCAGGCTTGGCGGTCACCGAGAGGGTGAACAGCACCTGGTCCACCAGGCCATCGGCCATCTCCACCTCGCGAGCCTCACCCTCGAGGACCACGGGAACCTCGACGGTGATCGCGGCATCCCGGCTCACCCGCAGGAAGTCGACGTGGAGGACATTGCCGCGGATCGGGTGACGCTGAAGTTCCTTGACCATGCACAGGGCCACGTCACCATCGATGTCGAGGTCGATCAGCACGTTGAGGCCGGCATCGGTGATCAGGGTCTCGCGGAAGGGACGCCACTCCACGGTCACGGCCACCGGATCGGCGCCCAGCCCGTAGACAACGCCGGGGACCTTGCCATCTACCCGAAGACGCTTGGACGGGCCAGTGCCCAGTTCGCGGCCAGTGGAAGCCTTGAGGGTGATCTCAGCCATCGGTACTCCTACTTCAGAGATCGCGCCGGAGCGCATGTCGATTGTGAACGGCCGACCAGCCTACGAGCCGAGACCGTCATGGTCCCAGCCCGGCACACCAGACCCAACCCTGGCCTGGCCGGAGCGGGCTGGCTACTTCTGGTTCTCGCCGCCGAATATCTCGCTCACCGACTCGTCCTCGAACACCGCTTCGATGGCGTCGGCCACCAGCGGGGCGATGGACAGGACCTCGAACTTGTCGATGTGGCGGTCCGATGGCAAGGGAAGCGTGTTGGTGATGACCACCTTCTCCAGCACCGAGTTCTTGAGCCGTTCGATGGCCGGGTCGGACAGGACTCCGTGGGTGGCCATGGCCCACACCTCGGTCGCCCCCTCGTCTTTGAGGAGCTGGGCGGCGGCCACGATCGTGCCCGCGGTGTCGATCATGTCGTCCAACAAGATGCACAACTTGCCGGCGACGTTGCCGATGACATTCGAGGCTTCGACCACGTTGGCCACGCCCTTGGGCCGGATCTTGTTGACGAAGGCCAGGTCGGCACCGAGGTGGTTGGCCAGACGCTTGGCCGCCTTCACCCCACCCGCGTCGGGAGAAACGATCACCACGTTGGCCGGATCTCCAGCCGTCTTGCAGTAGTCGATGAGGATCGGCAATGCGGTCAGGTGATCCACGGGCTGGTCGAAGAACCCCTGAATCTGGCCGGTGTGGAGATCGACCGAGACCACACGGTCTGCTCCCGCCACGGTGAGCATGTCTGCAACCAGCTTGGCGGTGATCGGCTCACGGCCTTCGGCCTTGCGGTCCTGACGGGAGTAGCCGTAGTAGGGGCACACAGCCGTGATCCGCTTGGCCGAAGCCCGCTTGGCCGCGTCGATCATGATGAGCTGCTGCATGAGAGCGTCGTTCACCGGCATCCCGCCATGGGTCTGCACGATGAACACGTCGGCCCCGCGGATCGACTCGCCGTATCGGCAGTGCATCTCGCCATTGGCGAACTGGCGAAGGTTGGTCTCACCCAACTCCACGCCGAGTCGCTGTGCGATCTCCAAGGCCAGCGCCGGATGGGCATCGCCCGTGTAGAGAAGCAGCTTCTTCTTGGTGACCAGCTCCATGAGGGCCTTTCGGGGTCGCGGTGGCGGCCCCTGAACGGCGGCTCAGGCGTCTTCGGGACCACCCGCAGCATAGAACGACCCGGTGATCGTGCCATCGGGCACCGACGCCCCCGGGGCCAGGTGAGCGAAGGGACCGACCTTGGCATCGGCACCGATCTCAGCGTCTCGACCGTTGGACTGCTCGACCACTGCCCCCGCACCCACCACACAGTCGACCAAGCGGGTGTTCGGACCGATCTCGGCTCCCGCCCCCACGCTGGTAGACCCCTGGAGGATGGTTCCGGGGAACAGGGTGACGTCGGCACCCAAGCGAACGGTGGAATCCAAGTAGGTGCTGGCCGGGTCCACCATGGTGACTCCCTCGGCTAGCCACCGTTCGTTGGTTCGACGCCGCAGCTCAGCCTCGGCCGCTGCCAGCTGAAGGCGATCGTTGATGCCTTCAGCCTCCTGGGAGTCTCCGACCGTGACCGCCCCAACCTTGTAGCCGGCAGAACGGAGGACCGACACGACATCGGTCAGGTAGTACTCGCCCTGGGCGTTGTCCGGGCTCAGACGACGCAGGGCCGGGGCCAGCAGCGAACGGCGGAAGCAGTACACCGAGGTGTTGATCTCGTCGATCTCCACCTCCTCTGGGGATGCATCGACTCGCTCGACAATGCGCTCTACCTGCCCGTCCTTGCCTCGAACCACCCGGCCGTAGCTGCCAGGCTCGGGAACACGGGCCGTGAGCACCGTGCAGCCCGCCTCGGTACGCCGATGTTCCTCTACCAGTGCAGCGATGGTGGCCGGCCGTAGCAGCGGCATGTCTCCGGGCAGCACCAACACGTGCTCGTCATCGGCGTCGGGCCCGTCCTCATCGGGCAGACCGGTGAGACCGACGCTGGCGGCATCGCCGGTGCCGTTCTGTTGGTGTTGTTCCACGAAGGAGAGCTGAAGATCGGGCTCTTCTGCCTGGAGCTTCTTGGTGACCCGCTCCGCGCCGTGGCCCACGACCACCACAACTCGCTCCACCTCACTAGTGGCCAGCGCGTCCAACACATACAGGAGCATGGCCCGACCGGCCAACAGGTGCAGCGGCTTGGGCCGCGACGATCTCATGCGCGTGCCCTGACCTGCGGCCAGCACGATCGCCGAAAGGCTGCGATACGTCATGGGCAACGGTCTAGCGCGTGCGGCCAGGCAACGATGCGGCGCCCATTGAACTTCACCCGAGAAGCCCACGGTCGTCGAGCATCTTGGTGAGGTCGTCGACCAGGGTCATCCCGAAACGGCGGGTCAGGTGAGCGCCATCCCATCGGACCACGGTCCCATCCACGATCGGGTCACAGATGGGCAGGGCCGGGCAGACCACCCGGTCCAGGTCGACCGACCACATCCGTTCCTCGGTCGCATCGAGGGCCCGCAAGTCTTCCTTCAGCCAGTAGATCTGCTCGGGGGTCTTGAACCGGCACTCCTCCTGGTAGGTGGCGGTACCCAGGCAGCTCAGAGGGTTGAACCCGCCACCAGTTCGGGGCAACGGTTCGATCGCGACCAAAGCCGCACCGGACGCGAGCACCCGTTCCACACCCGACGCCAGCGCATCACGCTTCTCCTGATGAGCCTCGGACCCGGTGAAGACGGTGTCGTTCTCGGTCCCCGCCGAGCGAACGTCGATCGCCACCACCACGTCGGGGTGCAGACCGCCCAAGATCTCCTCGTAGAAGACACGATCCCCGAGGCGACAGGCTTCGACCTTGTCCGGACTGCTGGGCGTGTGCATCAGGTCTGGTTCCCAGGGGCACCCGTTGAGCGCGGCAACGGTGAGGGTGAGGTTCTGTTGGCGGGCCATCTCGACCATGGCGCCTTGGAGCATGACGGCGTTGCTGTCTCCCACCAGCACCACGTGGGGGCCGGTGCCCTCGACCACGGTGCACACCTCCGCCTTCTCCGCGGAACAGCCAACCGGGATCGAGTAGCGCTCGTCGTAGATGGCGAGCTGATCGAAATCAGCCGGCACCCGAGCCAGAACCAGATCCCCAACCCCAGACGCCACCTCTGTGCCCTCACCCGAACCACCCGACCCCGGCCACCAACCCGGCACCCGATCCACCAACACCAACCCACCCAACAAGCTGACCGACAACCCCGCCGCCACCACCACCCGCGGTACCCGATCCAACGTCACCGACTCCCGCAACGGCAACTCCAACAACAACGCACTCCCCGCCGCCAACCCCGTCGACACCACCACCGACAACACCGCTACCTGCCACGCACCGAAATCACCCAACCGGCCCACGATCACAATCACCGGCCAATGCCACAAATACGTCCCATAAGAAATCCGACCCAACTCCACCACCGGCCGCCACGAAAACACCGACCGCACCACCCCCGGACCCCGCTCCAACCCCACCACCAAAACCACCGTCAACACCGCTGCCACAACCCCACGACCCACCGGACGAACCGACACCACATCTGTGGCCAACACCACCAACCCCACCAACGCCACCAACGCCACCGGACCCGCCAACCAATCCACACGCCGCCACCGCACCACCACCGCCGGCGTCAACGCCAACAACGCCCCCGCCAACAACTGATAGATCCGAGTATCAGTCCCGTAATAGGCCCGATCCGGCGCCACCACACTCAAATGCCACGCCCACCCAAACGACACCAACCCCAACACCAACACCAAACCCCGCAACACATTGCGCCCCCAAACCCCGAAACGCCCCGCCACCCACGTCAACCCCGCTAACACCAACGGCCACACCACATAGAACTGCTCTTCCACCGCCAACGACCAGAAATGCAACACCGGACTCTCAGCCTGACCACCAGCGAAGTAGTCCGTCGCCTCCCGAACGAAATACCAGTTCGCGCTGTACAAGAACGCCGCCCGAAACCCACCCGCCGCCTGCGCCACCTCCGCCGGACCCGCCACCCAACCAAACACCACCAACGTCGACACCAACACCACAAACGACGCCGGCAACAACCGCCGAAACCGCCGCGCGTAGAACCGCCCAAACCGCACCCCACCCAACCCATCCAAGTCCCGCAACAACACCTGCGTCACCAAATACCCCGACAACACAAAGAACACATCCACACCAATAAACCCACCCGCCGCCCGCCCTACCCCGGCATGGAACAACACCACCAGATACACCGCCAACGACCGCACCCCATCCAAAAACGGCCGATAACCCGCCATCCGCGCCGAAACGGCGCCCGCGGCCGGGGTGGCCTGCTCGTCAGGACCCACCCGTGCGCTCATCTCGACCGCCATCACCCCACCGGCCCGGGCTTCGGCCGAGTCTGAACTTGCCAACTCATCCACCGAGCAGACCCCTGTCGGCGAGCATGCGGGTCAGGTCGTCGACCAGGGTCATGCCGAAGCGGCGGGTCAGGTGGGCGCCGTCCCAGCGGACCACGGTCCCATCCACGATCGGGTCACAGATCGGCAGCGCCGGGCACACCGCCCGGTCCAGGTCCACCGACCACATCTGTTCGGAGGCTTGGTCCAACGCTCTCAGATCTCCATCCACCCAGTAATCCTGCCCGGGGGCTTCGAAGCGGCACTCCTCTTGGTAGGTGGCGGTACCCAGACAGTTGAGCGGGTTCGGTCCACCGGAGCGGGGAAGGGTCTCGATCACCACGAGGGCTGCACCCGACTCGATGATCTGCCGCGCACCACTGGCGATCGCCTCTCGCTGTTGCACCTGATCTGGCGCACCGGTGAACGCCGAATGCTCGATCGACTCGACATTCTGGACGTTGAAGGCAATGACCACGTCCGGCTTCACCTTCCCGAGGATCTCTCCGTAGAACAGCGCATCCACCTTGGCGCAGAGCTCAGTGGTCTCGACCCTACCTGGTTGCAGGAGACCTGGTTCCCAGGGGCAGCCGTTGAATGCGGCAAGGGTGAGGGTGAGGTTCTGTTGGCGGGCCATTTCGACCA
>WBZX01000262.1_pt1 | contig 49856 bp, 40 predicted proteins | sample 5204211 | NCBI WGS metagenome assembly WBZX01 (sample SAMN12344362, study PRJNA552823) | activated sludge metagenome | biome: Activated sludge suspended growth; feature: Nitrification reactor; material: Wastewater; isolation source: activated sludge from nitrification reactor of wastewater...
GCTACCGGATAGTGTTGTCGCAGGGATTCCATTCGACCGTACTTCACCTCGACTCCTTCGCAAAGTAGGCCGTTGCTTTTTTTAGCAAATCACGCTCCATCTTGACTTCAGCTAGTTCGCGCTTGGCTTGGCCCGGGCCAACTCCATTTCCAGCTTACCTCAAAGGGTGAAGAATTAAACCTGATAGAGATTGAACAGATTGGGGACGTGACAGCTATCACATAGTCCTGATCAAAAAATCAAGCCAGTTCAAAAACTTTCTGAACTGGCTTATTTTCCCACTAACTCGCCATCAATGTAGATTCAATTTCCGCGAAACTCTTGGCAACATTATTGGGTGGAATAACGGTTCCCAACTGTTTCTCGATTTGAGTCCAGGAGAAAATTCCGCATATTTTGCAGGAATCATGTTCTATGACTAGTGCGTGCAATCGACCACTTTCACGTAAACTGGCCACAATGTTACCGACTTTAGCATGTTCTAATTCTTCCAAAGGAATTGCTTCCAGTTTTTCAAGCGGTGTCATCATATCCACCACCAGAATCTCATTATGCTTAACCCCCCTTTCCTGAATAAATCGCATGGGTTTTTCGCCAAGAATATCACTTGCTGTAATAATTCCCGCCAACAAATTGTCATCATTCATCACCAACAATGTACGTACACCACGCTGCATCATATAAGTATTGGCAACCTCCATCGTGATACTGGGCGCGATGACAGCCGCGTGTATCTTACGCAAATCCGTCATGACTTCAGATGCAGGGGAATCGAACGTGACCAGCTTAGGCGATGCCGGTTGGAAGATCCGTACAGTGCCAGCCAAATACTGTACAGCAAGAGATTTATATTCATTCATCATACTGTGCACTCCCTCTAGCGTTAATGGGAACCACCTGATTTCAAAATAGATAATCTACCTTGAGTTGAAACTCTACGCCGAATGGCACTTAGAATCAATAGGGCTGATAGTGGAATGGGAATGGATTATTGCCGACTATAAACCCATTGAACCAGTGTATCCATGGCAATCCGGGATTGCCCGGCCTGGTCGTGATTAACAAAAAAAACCACCACAACGCGTCGCCCCATTTTATCCAGCAAATAGCCTGCCAATGCGCGCACATTATTCAAAGCACCGGTTTTCATGTGCGCCAACCCTTTGACTGGCGTGTCGGCAAAACGATTTTTCAAAGTTCCATCCACGGCGGCAATCGGCAACGACGACATAAACTCCGGCATCACTGGGCTGTTAAAAGCTGCCAATAACAATTGTCCCATGTGCCGCGCGCTGATCTGTTCCTTGCGCGATAATCCGGAGCCGTTTTCCACTACCAATTCGGGGAAATTCAGTTGTTTGGCTGCTAACCATTGTTGGATTGCTGCATCGGACTTGGCCAATGTCGCCGGAGAATTTTTGATAACCGCATCACCGGTACCTAATGTTAAATATAGTTGACGCGCTGCGATATTATTACTGAACTTATTGATACCACGAAGAATATCTGCCAATGGTGGAGATTGATAAATTTCCAACGGTGTCAAACTTTGTGGCATCTGCCTCACCACCACATCGCCATGCAACAAACCACCGTGCTGTGCCCATAAGCGCTTGAACAGCTCGCGCGTATAAATTGCGCTGTCCTGCAGGCTCAACATGTAGGATTGCTTTCCGCACTGCCTGGAAAAACTGCCGTTTAGGACAACGGTAAAATGGTTCCTGTTTTCTGCGTCGACAATCGTCTCAATCGTTAACAAATTGCGCCAATCGCCGCATGCACCTTGCGTAAGCTTTAAATGATTCTGTATGTGCAAGGAATCCGGTAGCGGATCAACCACGACCCGTACTGAATTTTTCTCAGGTTGAGGAAAAAAATGGATGGTGGATGTACGATAGTTAACCAGCAAAGCTTCCGGCAGAGTGTTGTAGGTACGGTAAGGCTGTCCATCAAACTCTCCCGGATCATCATTGGGAATATCATAATGCGTAGGGTCGAGGATCAGGTTGCCTTTGATCTCATGCAATCCGGTTTGACGCAAACGATGCAACAACAACCAGAAATTTTCCAAATCCAGTTTGGGATCGCCATAACCTTTGATCACCAGATCGCCGTGTAAAACACCATCAGTCATTGTGCCATTGGCATACAGCATAGTCGGCCAGGTATAGGCTGGCCCCAGTAATTCCAGCCCGGCATAGGTTGTCAGCAACTTCATCACCGATGCAGGATTCATAGCGGAATCCGCATTGACAGCGATTATCGGCTTACTTGCACCGATCTCATGCACATACACACCAATCGCCGTTTGCGGAATTGCCGATTGTTGCAGTTTTTGTTTGACTATAATCGGTAATTCACCAGCAAATACCGGCATCGATAGTACGAGCACTATTGGCAGAATTAACGAACCAAGATACCGATAAATCCCGGACATTTTTATAGAATAACTCCGCAGACTATTATTTCTTCATCTGGCACATCGCAAACCCGTCATCCCATCCCATTTGATATTGCCCGTCTTTATCATAGCGATTTAGGTCTTTGAAGGCCCAACTCGTCCTTTTAGCGGTTTCACAACCATCAATATAGCCTTGCTGCGTGCTCACCGGATAACCGGTCAGATTGTATTTCGGTTTTGCACTTTCAGGCAACGGACCCGTCTGGCGCTCCGGTTTTTTGGCGGGAAGCGGCTGTTTTGTGGGTACTGCGCTACAAGCGGAAACGATTAACACAACAAGAACGATAAAAAACGACAAACGATAACGCATGTTCGATACCTTCAAAAATTACCAAAAAACTAAGCTATAAAACCGATTTCAATAACTTACCCATTTCAGCCGGATTGCGCGTGACTTTGATACCGCATGATTCCATCACTTCCAGTTTCTCCTGTGCCGTTCCCTTACCACCGGAAATAATCGCACCAGCATGCCCCATGCGCTTACCGGGCGGCGCTGTCACGCCGGCAATAAACCCGACTACCGGTTTTTGCATATTATCTTTTATCCAACGCGCGCAGTCCTCTTCATCGGTACCGCCGATCTCTCCCACCATCAGTACCGCATCGGTTTCATCATCATCATTGAATAATTGCATGACATCGAGATGCTTCAGTCCATTGACCGGATCACCCCCGATGCCGATGCAGGTGGACTGTCCCAATCCAAGCGCCATCAATTGCGCCACGGCCTCGTAGGTCAATGTACCGGAACGTGAGACCACCCCGATGCGGCCTTTTTTATGGATGTATCCCGGCATGATGCCGATCTTGATTTCATCCGGCGTGATAATTCCAGGACAATTCGGGCCGATCAAGCGGATTTTCCTGCCCTGCATTTTGTAGCGAGTGCGAATCATATCGCGCACTGGAATACCTTCGGTAATGCAAATCACCAAATCCAGCTCGGCTTCGACCGCTTCATCAATGGCCGCGGCAGCAAAAGGTGGCGGCACATAAATAACCGAAACATTGGCGCCGGTTTGTTGTTTGGCTTCCTTGACCGACGCATAGACCGGAATGCCCTCGAAACTCTCTCCGGGTTTGCGTGGATTAACGCCTGCAACAAAGCAAGCCTTACCATTCGCATATTGACGACACATACGGGTATGAAATTGCCCGGTTTTACCGGTAATACCCTGCGTCATGACACGACTGTTGCGATTAATCAGGATGGACATGACGGCTACTCCTTCAATAGGTAATAACGCTAAAATTATTGAACTTTGGCGGCATTGACTGCTTTCTGTGCCGCATCGGCCATGTTATCCGCCGAGATGATGGTCAAACCGGAATCTGCCAGAATTTTTTTGCCCAATTCCACATTGGTGCCTTCCAGCCGCACCACCAACGGCACTGCGAGCTTCACATCACGGGCCGCCGCTACCACGCCCTGCGCAATAACATCGCACTTCATAATACCGCCAAAAATATTCACCAAAATGGCTTGCAGTTTGGGGTTACGCAGCATCAATTTAAACGCTTCGGTGACTTTCTCAGCGGTCGCACCGCCACCAACATCGAGAAAATTGGCTGGGTTACCGCCATATAATTTGATGATATCCATAGTCGCCATCGCCAAACCCGCGCCATTCACCAAACAACCGATATTGCCATCTAATGGAATATACGATAACTCGTGCTTGGATGCTTCAATTTCAACCGGATCTTCCTCATCCAAATCGCGCAATGCGACAATCTCGGGACGGCGGAATAATGCGTTATCGTCAAAGTTCATTTTCGCATCGAGTGCGATCACCTGCTTTTCAGCAGTTAATGCCAGAGGATTGATTTCCAGTAACGATGCATCGGATTCATCAAAAGCCTGATATAGCCCTTGCAATAACGTGACCGCTTGCGGCAAACTTTGCGCAGGCATGCCAATTTTTAGGGCAATGTCTTGCGCTTCCTGTTCGCGCAACCCCGCGATCGGATCAATAAACACTTTATGAATCTTCTCCGGTGTTTCAGCCGCAACTTTTTCAATCTCCATGCCGCCTTCCGAGCTCGCCATCAGGCACACACGCTGACGGCCGCGATCCACCACCATACCGACATAAAATTCTTTTTCGATCTGCACGCCTTGCTCGATAAAAAGCCGACGCACCACCTGTCCTTCCACACCGGTTTGATGCGTAATCAAACGCATATTCAGAATTTCACCCGCACGCTGCCGCACTTCATCCAATGACTTGGCCACTTTCACCCCACCACCCTTACCTCGCCCGCCGGCATAAATCTGCGCTTTCACCACCCACACATCGCCACCCAGCTGCCGCGCAGCATCTACCGCTTCGTCAACATTGAAACAGGCAATGCCTTTCGGCGTGACAACCCCGTATTTTTGTAAAATCTCTTTTGCTTGGTATTCGTGAATTTTCATTGGTACATCCTTATCAGAATGATCGCGGATTTCTAGATTCGCAGTATAACCTAATCATTGCTAATGATCGTGCTTAGGAACTTGTGAAAGATAAAGCAGATTAATTTACGCTGCATGTATTGAATTTAATGAATATAGCGTTAAACTTTAAAAGAGTGATTATCCATTGCATAAAAAAACCCTTTCTCCATTCAGTATCTGTTCAGATTCCCGTCTATATCATGATAATAAATGTGAAACAAATCGAGCGGGGGTTATATGAAAAAATTTAAATTGACATGCATAGCTATCGCTCTGTGTGGGCTCTTTGCAGCAAGTCAAGTACTGGCCGATGGTGATGGAGGCGGAGATGGCGGTGGTGATGGTGGCGGCTTTGACGGAGGCGGCTTCGATGGTGGTGGTTTCGACGGAGGCGGTTTCGATGGCGGTGGTTTCGATGGCGGTGGTTATGATGGCGGTGGCTTTGATTCCGGTGATTATTACGACCAAAGTGGCGACTTTGGCGGTGATTATAACCAAGGCGATTTCGATCAAGGCGATACTTCCTATTCTAATGATGGATTTGATCAGCAGGATAATTTTGACTTCGCCGATGATCCTGATCAAGGCGGCGACTTTGGTCAGACAGGTGAATTTAACCAACCCAATGATTCGGGGATAGATAATAGTTCAGACCCAGGCGCCGAATCTGCACAAAGCAAGGAAATCTCACCAGAGTCTCAACAAGATAATTTGGCAAGCCCCGACAATTCATCCACCGGAACCGATTCTTCTACGCAGGATAACGGTGGCACTCAGGATAATTCCGTTCAAAATGCCAGCGGCCAGGATAATCAGCCGGCTGAAAATAATGCGTCTGCCGGAACCACCGATCAATCAGCTCAAAACAACGAAGCCATGCAAAATGGTTCTGCCGCTCAGGATGTTAATATCCAAAACAACATCCAGAATACTGACAACAACAATAGCTCTGATCACCACCATGGACATCACCATCACCATGATGGATTCGGTTTAGGATTCGGATTAGGCCTAGGGCTGGGGGGATTTGGTCCTGGTTGGGGCTGGGGCTGGGGTCCCGGTTGGGGATTTGGTCCTGGCTGGGGTTGGGGGTTTTCACCTTTTAACAACTTCGGCTTTTACAGCAATTGGGGCGGTGTCGGTTTTTATAATAATTACGCCTTTGGCCCTTATCGCCGGTTTGACAGTTATTATCCATTAGGTGGTTATCCTATAGGCGTTGCAACATCGCCATTGGTTTTGTCTCCGCAAAGACCCACTTATATCCAACAAAATACACCTATTCGTGCTTCTCAACCTGTTCCCGTGCAAAGAAGTAATTACTGGTATTATTGTCGTAATCCTGAAGGATATTATCCAAAAGTCAGGGAATGCTCAGGAGAATGGATAAAAGTACCGCCGCAATCTTCTTGAAAATTTATCAGGCTGGCGTAAACTCGGCCGCAAGCAACCAGTTTACGCCAGCCTGATTGACCTCCGGTCAAACGGAATTTTTATTATCGACTTTGACTCGGGAGCAAGCTCCCGAGGCTTCTTCCTTTAAAGAAACGATACTTTGAATTTGCAATATCAATTACTTCGTGAATAGCAATAAGTTGTAATTTCATTGAGTACTCTCGGCACTAGTAGTTGAAGTACTTGTTTATTCATAAAACTCACACATTCAGTTGCTTAGTTTTTTAACCTTCAGAACTTTCCAACTTCGAAATCTATTGGGTGATGTTGTGCTCCTGTTGAATAGACTCTGGAACACTAACAGGCAATGTACGATTGCCTCGCAATAATTCAAGAAGCAGTTTACGAATTTCTGTTTGATCAAGCTCAGTGTCACCATAGTTTTTGGGTAGTAGGTGCCGCCTTTTATATGTGCCTTGTCATAGTTATAACCAAGCTCCGAGCTCATTTCATAAAGAAGCTCAACGAGCAAATCAGCTCTACGTGCATCCCAGGATTCTTGTGGATAGTTAGAGTCGAAAAGGTGAGCACGATAAAGTTTCCATGCATTCACAACCTTGCAGTCTTGATGATTATTAGAATGGAACTCTATCTCAACCAGATTAAGTGCTTCGATATGAGCAGGAGCCAAAGTGGCAGACCGAGTTGCCATTAAAGTTCGAAAGAGATACATCTTTCTGTCTCTTTGTTCTTGATGTCTGCGTATGAACTCCGTGATTTGAACTGCAATGATAGGGCCAACAATGATTGCAAAAATCATAATGATGTCGGTAATTTTTATTGTCCAGTCGAAAATCACAATTCAATCTCCATAATGGTTCTTAATATATTTGACATGATGCTCAACAACTCACAATCATGTCATATGTCTTTAATTAACATAAACCTATACTCCCGTCTTTTACATCAAATTATTCAACTCTGGCGCGTTTCAATCTGCCGTTCCAAATGCGCTTCAACATCCTTCTGACTAAACCCAATAGCACTGGCAACGCGATCCGCGTGACTGACCTTGGAGATGCCTTCAATCAATCGATGCGTCGGGCCTTGCGGCATGAACTCGACTTGCAGATACCGGCCAATCCCATCGCTTTGCAGGCGTTCGCAGAGTTCGTGGTTATGCGTGACCAGCAAGGTACTTGCACCCAGTTTGTGAAATCCCTTGAGGATATATTCTGAAATGGTCATTTTTTCTTCAAACGTTGTACCTTCGGATAATTCATCCAACACCACCAGGCTACGCGCAGTGGCATTGAAAAATATTTCCCGTGTGCGTTGCAGTTCATGACCGAAACGTCCCATCGCGGCGCTAAGTTGACCTGGGTCGGGCACTTGATAATAAATATGTTCCGCCGGCACTAGTTGTCCTTGCGTGGCGGGAATGTAGCAACCAATTTGTCCCAGCAATTGGATCTGCACAATGGTTTTGCAATACGCTGTTTTACCACCGCTATTCGGACCGGTAATAATTAACACACGTCCCGCCAAATCCAAGTAGATATCGTTCGGCACATAATCCGGGATATCTTTGATCAACAACGGGTTTCTGGCTTGGTTGATCGTCAATCGGTGTTGTTTTTCATCGACAATTTCCGGTAATACTTTGTCCCAGGTACACGCTTGCCCATAACGATAAAAAGATAATAATTCATCGAGTAATCCTAACGCCTCGATTGCTCTTGCCAATTCCGGATTCTCTCGAAATTGTTTTCGCAGTGGGTAAATAATCGAATCGCGATCGGAAACACCCATTGCCAGCAGAATAATGGGAAAAACCGGTGCGGTCAGTGCCAGGATACCGTAACCAATGTAAGATGCATTGAATTGAGGCATAAAGTTTTCAAAGAAAAACAAAATGCCATAACCGGCGGCGAAGAAAATAAGCATCGGCATAATTTTAAATAGCGAAGGCTGGAAGCGCGAATACAGGTCAAAACTTGATTTCTCTTTTTTTGTTTTGAACTTGCCGCCCATGGAATAAACCGGGCCCTGCATCAACGCATAGAGCCGCGATTGTCCAAAATCACGGATTGTATCCAGTACAGTGCGTAAATACGTAGATTGCGGGGACGGAATCCTTGCGGCGCCTGCGACCAGATCCACAACAAATTGCGTACCATCTTGGTACTGCCGGTAACCGTAGCCCCCAAATTCCAATTTATCCGAGCGGGTACTCGGCTCATCCGTAGCCAGACCACCGGAAAATTCGCCATACAACAAATGTTTCAGGGATTTTTCACCGGATGAGACTTTCCCGGTAAAATTAGTCAGCGCATCATAGAGTTCCGAGTTCGCTTCAATTTCACGCAAAGCCATCTGTTTCTGCTGCAATACTTGCGCATCCTGCGCCGGACGCGCAATGGATCGATACAATGCCAAACGGCCGGTCTCGGTCGTCGTGTTGTCAATTGTATAAAATAACGCTTCAGCCTCTATCGCTTCAAACGTTTTCGGATCAAGTGCTTCATAATTCGCCTCGGTTGGACGGATATCGTGAATACTGGTGGGTTGATCGGAATCGGATAAGATAAATTTCTTGCGCCAAATATCAGTCATACGGAAGTTTCTTAAGGTTCTTGTGAGTTACCAACGAGCAGATGTAAGTGTTCATGAACGTGTAAAATACGCACATTTAGAACGAAATACAACACCATGTCGCCCTATTACACACTGACCTCGCATTCCTGATGATGCCGCCAATAAAAAAACCGTTACGATTAATCAGTTTTTTCGTCATCATAAGCGCAATCGTACTTGCCAGTTGGTATTACACGCAACCTACGCCGTTGGAAGTGGAACTAGCCACGATTGCGACCGGTAATGTTGAAGCTACCATTGTCAACACGCGCGCAGGTACGATTAAATCCTGCCAAAGATCCAACCTCGCGCCCATCGCTGGCGGCCAGATTACCAAAATCTGGGTAAAAGAAGGCGATCATGTGCAAAAGGGCCAGACTTTATTGGAACTATGGAATCAAGATCTGCAAGCGCAGCGTGAATTGGCACAACGGCAATTGGCGATGTCACAGGAACGCCGCCGTGAAACCTGTATTCTGGCGGAAAATGCCCGGCGCGAATCGATACGCACGCAGCAGCTCGTCGAAAAAGGCTTTGTCAGTTCACAACGCGCGGATGATGCCAATGCCAACGCACGCTCCCGGCAAGCCAGTTGTGATGCAGCCGTCACCGATATCAAACGCGCCGAAGCGCAAGTTCGCGTGGCTCAGGCAGGACTGGATCGAACGGTTATCAGCGCGCCTTTTTCCGGTGTCATCGCGCATATCAGCGGTGAATTAGGTGAATTCACCACACCCTCGCCGCCCGGTATTCCAACGCCACCAACGATTGATCTGATCGACGATAGCTGTTTGTACGTCACTGCACCGATGGATGAAGTAGATGCGCCAAAAATCAAAGTCGGACAAGAAGCGCGTATTACATTGGATGCGATGCCGGAAAAGATTTTTCCCGGCAGAATCCGGCGCATTGCGCCCTATGTGACCGAAATCGAGAAACAAGCGCGCACCGTGGACATCGAAGTGGATTTTCTGCAAATTCCCGCAGATACTTTGCTGGTAGGCTACAGCGCCGATGTTGAAGTTGTCCTTGAACGTAAAGACAATGTCTTGCGCATTCCGACACAGGCAATACGGCAAAATAATAAGGTATGGCGGGTGGATGCTAAAAACCGGTTAGTGGAACAACAGTTGGAAACCGGTCTCAGCAACTGGAGCTTCACCGAAGTCCGCGATGGTTTAAAAGATGACGATCAAGTACTGATTTCATTTGATCACGACGACATCAAAACCGGTGTCGCTGTTCAATCAAAAAATCAATGATCCGCCTGACGGCCATTACCCGCACATTTCACATGGGTGACCAGGCGGTCTACGCACTCAATGATATTAATCTGCACATCGCTTCGGGTGAGTATGTTTCGATCATGGGGCCTTCCGGTTCCGGGAAATCCACATTGCTCAACATTATCGGCTTGCTGGATAAGCCGGATGGCGGTCGCTACGAATTGGATGACAAACTGATTACCGATCTATCGGAAACCGAACAAGCGCAAATCCGCCGGGAAAAAATCGGCTTTGTCTTTCAATCGTTTCACCTCGTGCCACGCCTCACCGCTGCAGAAAATATCGAATTGCCATTAATTTTGAGCGGTATGCCACCCGCACAGCGGCAAATCCGCGTGAATGAAGCTTTACAGGCGTTTGAGCTAAAACAACGTGCCAACCACCGCCCATCCGAGCTTTCCGGCGGACAACGGCAGCGCGTGGCGATTGCGCGTGCAACGATCATGCAACCCGGCGTCATTCTGGCGGATGAGCCCACCGGTAATTTGGATCACCAGATCGGTGCTGAAGTGATGTTGCTGTTGGAAAACCTGCACAAAGGCGGAACCACACTGATTGTTGTCACGCATGATCGTGAATTGGGTGCTCGCGCGCATCGCCAGATCGCCATGCGTGATGGAAAAATACTGACGGATCAAACCGATGACATTCACTGACACACTACAGACTTCGTTTAAAACCGTACTGAGTTATCGCGTCCGCTCATTGCTGATCATACTGGCAATGGCGCTGGGTGTAGCCGCAGTCGTGGTACTGACCGCGTTAGGCGACGGCGCCAGAAATTATGTTATCAATCAATTTTCTTCCATCGGTACCAATTTACTCGTCGTTCTACCGGGACGTGCAGAAACCTCAGGCGCATTTCTGGGTGCCGTATTGGGTCAAACACCACGCGATTTGACATTGAAAGATGCGCAATTACTCGGTCGATTACCGCAAGTTCGCCGTTACGCACCGCTCAATGTTGGCGCTGCGGAACTCTCTGCTGCCAATCGCCTGCGTGAAGTGACGGTTTTAGGCAGCAACGCCAACCTGATACCCATCCGGCATATGAAACTGGCACAAGGCAGTTTTTTGGCGCATGGTACCGAACACAGTGCCCAGATCGTTCTGGGTTCAAAAATAGCCAATGAATTCTTTCCCCGCAGTCAAGCCGTTGGGCAGCGGATTCGATTGGGCGACAGTCGGTTTCTGGTCTCCGGTGTTTTGGCATCCCAAGGCGAATCGATGGGCTACAATACCGACGAAATCGTCATTATTCCAATTGATTATGCGCAAGCGATGTTCAATACCACCTCCCTGTTCCGCATCCTGATAGAAGCCAGAAACCATGGCGAGATTGAATCCGCCAAGCAAGCCATCCTAGCAACCTTGCGGCAAAGTCACGATGGCGAAGATGATAGTACGGTGATTACGCAAGATGCCATTCTTGCTACCTTTGACCGGATTCTGCACGCCTTGACTCTGGCAGTCGCCGGTATTGCCGCGATTAGTTTGATTGTCGCCGGTATTCTGGTCATGAATGTGATGCTGGTTGCCGTCAACCAACGCACCGAAGAAATCGGTTTGCTGAAAGCCATCGGCGCCACATCCACCGATATACGCCGTTTATTCTTTGCTGAAGCAATATGGCTATCATTCGCCGGTGCCGTTCTGGGATTCCTGTTGGGACAATTCGGCAGTCTGCTGCTACGTTTGGCTTATCCGCAACTCCCCGCCTGGGCGCCGGTCTGGGCTTCAATTGCAGGCATTATCGTCGCATTGATCACCGGTATCCTGGCCAGCATACTGCCAGCCAGCAAAGCGGCACGACTCGATGCCGTGCAAGCATTGAGCAAAAAATGAACGCCATCGATACCTTGCAATTTGCTTTCCGGTCATTAATGGCACATCGTTTACGTACCATTCTATCGGCATCGGGAATTGCCATCGGGATTGCTGCAGTGATTCTCCTGACCGCCATTGGCGATGGCGTACAGCGGTTTGTATTGTCGGAATTCACGCAATTTGGCACCAACATCGTCAATATCAACCCTGGAAAAATCTATACCCATGGCGGCTCATTGGGTGCCATCGGCAGTGCGCGGTTATTGACGATAGAGGATGCCATGGCACTAAAACAAAGCCGCTATGCGCAATATACCAATGCCAATGTAGTCGGTAATGCCGAAATACGTGCACAAGGCCGCAGCAGGCGGGTAACTGCTTATGGCCAGGGCCCTGATTTTGCCAAGGCATTCAATATGCAAGTGGCGATCGGACAATTCTTGCCGGATGATGATCCGCGTAACCCGCGTGCGTATGTAGTATTGGGTGCAAAAGTGCGCACGGAATTATTCGGCGATGCCAATCCGCTGGGGGCGCTGCTGCAAGTGAGTGGATCGCGCTTTCGCGTCATTGGCGTGATGGCTTCCAAAGGTCAGGTGCTTGGCTTTGACCTGGATGATACGGTTTTTATGCCCACAACCCGTGCATTGGAAGTATTTAACCGGCAAGGTGTGATGGAAATTAATTTTGCATACTTCCCCGATGCACCGGTACAAGCGGTAATCGATGACATTCAGCGTATCCTTGTCGCACGGCATGGTCGTGTAGATTTCACCATCACGCCGCAAAAACAAATGCTCAGCACCTTATCCACCGTATTGAGCGTACTAAAATTCGCCGTTGCGGCATTGGGTGGCATTTCTCTGCTGGTTGGGGCGGTTGGTATGGTTACGCTGATGCATATCGCGGTTTCCGAACGCATATCGGAAATCGGCTTGCTTACCGCACTGGGTGCGACGCGTGCGCGTATTCGTATCCTATTTTTATTGGAGTCCACCGCACTCTCCGCCATCGGCGGTTTGGCAGGATTAATCATCGGGACCGGTGTTGCATGGCTGCTAAAACTTCTGATCAGTGGCCTGCCTGTTAATATTCCGTGGGATTATGTGCTCGGTGCTTTATGTTTATCAATCCTGATCGGCCTTGCGGCAGGTGTGATACCGGCGATGCGCGCTGCTAAATTAAATCCGGTCGATGCGCTACGAACCGAGTAGAAAATAAGGATTTCGTTTAATGAATAAACTGATTACCTTTAGATCAACTGTCAACATTATTATGCTTCATTAGAAACTCACTCGCTGGCAGCGGCTTTCCGATGTGATACCCTTGTGCATAGTCAATATCCAGTTTTTCAATCAATGCCAATATCTCAGCGCTCTCAACAAATTCCGCTGTAATCCTTTTGCCAAATCCCCTGGCGACACTGCATAACGCATTGACCAAAATCAGGTCGTCGCTACTTTCGGATAAATTCCGTATGAACGAGCCATCTATTTTTACAACATCAACCGGTAATTCTCTTAAATAATAAAAAGACGAAAAACCAACGCCGAAATCATCCAACACAAAACCACAACCCAGTTCCTTAATTTCTTTCATGAGTAAACGCGCCCCAGGTAAATCTTCTAATGCTGCTGTTTCCGTTATTTCAAACATTAAATTTTCGGGATTTATTTGATGCAGCACCAGTTGTTGCTTGAGGATCGGTAATAATTCAGGATCATTAAAAGCATGAGCGGATAGATTGATTGAGAAATTAATCGCAAATCCGGCTTGACAAATTTTAGCCGCCTGCGCAATGGATTTACGTAATACCATGTGATCGATGGCATGAATTAGTCCGGTATGCTCGGCCGCGGGAATAAAATCAGCAGGTGAGCGAATTGTGCCATCAACATCCTGCATACGGAGCAACACTTCATAATGCGAAATCTGTTTGGATTTAACGCTCATGATGGGTTGCAGATAAAGTACGAAGTTATCATGCAAATGTGAATATTCGATCTTTTCCTTCCAATAAACCAGCGTATGAATACGTTCACGGCTACGATCATTATCCGAAAACAAGTACCAGGCATTGCGTCCCATCGCTTTTGCCTGATACATGGCAAGATCCGCCGCAGCCAGCAGATCATGAATATTGGCGCCATGCTCCGGAAATAAGGCAATGCCGATGCTCGCTGAGATTTTGTGCGTGCGATTATTAATGGTTAATTGTGCCTGATCCAGTTGATTCAGTACTTTCTTGGCCACCTCTATCGCACCATCCGCATTAATCTCCGGCAAGATAATTGCAAACTCATCACCGCCTAAACGACCGGTGATATCATCTGCACGAATAGTCTGCGCCAGCATGCTCCCGACGATTTTAAGCAACGTATCGCCGGCTTGATGTCCGCTGGTATCATTAATATACTTAAAACGATCCAGATCAAAGAATAACAAAGCACCAGGATGCCGATATCGCTCTGCCCGACTTAATACTTGTTCCAATTCTTCGCTAAACCGGCGCCGATTAAACATATTGGTTAGGGGGTCATGATCTGCCAACCAGGCTAAGTGTCCTTCAACACGCTTATATTCCGTAACATCCAGACCTACTGATAAAATAGATGGGTCTTCTTCAGAACTCCAAGTTAAGTGTGAATGTAACCAAGCAACATGACGGGTTGTACCATCTTTACAATGCATAATGGCTTCATGACGTAATTGTATTCTCTGTCCGGTGTGTATTTCTTTAAGACGAATCAGCAAATCTTGTGACTCGTACTCCGGAATCAAAATATTCAGAAAAGATTTACCCAACAATTCGCTCTCTGTATAACGGGTTAACATCTCTCCATGAGCATTGAGCGAAATTATTTTTCCTTCGGAATTTTGTGTCAAAACAATTGCCTGTGCCGTATCCAGCAAATTCTTTACAAAATCCCGCTCTTTACTGAGCTCATCCCGTTGCTCAATGAGCATTTTGGTTCGGGTAGAAACCTTATGTTCCAGTTTTTCCAGTTGCAACGACAAGGTCACAGCGGCTTCTGACAGTGTATCGACTTCATCCCTGAAGCGTTGTGCCCGGCCTGGCGAAGCCAGCGATAGGCGAAAATTCTCAAATTGTCCATTCGCAAGTAATGGAAGTGTGAAAGCGACATCTTTTAGTTTCGAAAGTAATCGAGTAAAAATCAGGAATAATAAAATCTCGGAAATAATGAGCCCGAGTAATCCAATTAGCGCAATTTTCCAGATAGATTCATGAATATTATTCACCGCAGCGGTAACGTCTGTAATAACAACCAGATGCGCATTATCCGGCTCAACCGAATCTAAAGAAAATAATTTTATCTGTTGATAGTGATCGTTCCAGTGAATCTGAATACCATCATTTAATATCCCGATATTGGGATACGTTTGCGCAGCCACATTAAGAATTTCATGATTTTTTTCTTTGTTGGTGAGTGCCGAGATTTGAACACCCCATTGTGAAATGCCAAGCTCATCATGATGGGACGGATCATTCTTATCGTTTATGAACAATCCGATATCAGCACCGAATATTCGCTTAAAAGCCAAAAATACATCCGCCAATGAAATTCCCAGTACCACGACACCCGCTTTCTTTCCTTCTACCAATAAAGGTGCAATGATGAACTGTATGCAGCTCTCCCTGCATAGCAAAGGATTGATTGGTTGTTCAGATTGATTGACTTGACTTACCCAACTCAACAACAAACCTTTGTCATCAGCATTGAGCTCTAAATTGTTCCAACTCGCATTTAGCTGATTTAATTGATTATAAAAATATACAAATTCAACACCATTATGAAACTGTAATAATGTCCAGTGCTGATCAAAAACTTTGTGAATACCTTCGCCATCATTCATCCGTAGCGCCGTCTTCATACCATCCAGGAATGGAATTATTTCGGCAAGTTGATGTAAGTTTTGTGAAGTATTCTTAATTAAATTATTGATTTCCAATGAGTATCTCATGTAATCCGTGTCTTGTTGATTGTCGAAATTAGTCATTAAACTTAAGTAACTAATAAAACAAAACAACATTACAACGGCTAGCAGTATCAAACTGCTGCTCAATGAAATTTTCCACCTCAGACTTCGAAACTTTCTCTCTTTATGGTCAGCAGCCATATGAGTTTTTTCCAATTTATAACCGGAATTTTTATCCATTAAAATTTCTAATTAGAAACGATAAGAAGCCTGGATTGCGTACAGATCCCAGTGCTGGCTTGGTATACCTTCTTTAGTAGGATCATTATCCAATCTCGAAAGCCATCCCGTTCCATTGACGTGATGGTACTCGGCACGCAGCATGAATTCGGGCGTCACATTCCAGCGTAAACCTACCATGATATCCTTGGCAAAACGTCCATGCGCAGGCGAGCGCCCGCGAGTGAGTTCAGCAAATCTGCTGCCATCCCGATCCGATCTATCGGTAAAGAGCGCATCATAACGCACAATACCTTCCCATTTTGGGGTAAAACGATACTCACCTTGAAAGTAATAACTCTCACCGTAGAAGTCTAAGCCATTTAATCCTGGAACCCTAAAACTATTATCGTACTTAAAGTGACGTATTGCATACTCAGAAGTCAGGGTCCAACGTTCCGCATTATATTGGGCAGAAAAAATGATGGGGGTGAATCGTAAAGCACCAGGACCTATCGGATCACCGGATTGGCTGCTAGGATCATAGGATGTATTTAACCATATTCCGCTGATACCGAGGCGAATACGTTTGTCATTCGTTTCAAAAATTCCACGGCCAATGTACGAAACTTCTCGATTTAAATGCCCTCTCCGGACATCTCCAAGCAGCGAACTTTCCGTATCTCTGTCACTTACGATCGGCAACGTTACCCCAAATTGGGTAGAAAGCGTACCCCAATTGAATATTGCGGTATCGCCGTAGAGTTGCACAGAATCACTCGAAAGACCCAAATTGCGTGTACGATCAAAATAGATTGATTGCGGCAATAGAATACCGGGACGGGTAAACGCCACATCCCGCGTATCATTATAAAAACCGAATGGATTCTTCAATCTGCCAACCCGTATGCCAAATTGATTCACTTCATGCGAGTACAGTCGGTAATCCAGGAAAGCATAATCAAGGCGCGGCATACCGGTATTTCCTTCGCCAGCGCGGCGAGATAACACTTGAGCCGAAACTTGAAGTCTAGGTAACGGCCGCATGGAAGCATTCAATCCGGCTTCTGTAAGACCAAAAGTACCTCCGCTATTGCTATTTCCAAAAAAATCATTATCTGAGGTTGTGATATATGCCTGGCTCGCAAACCCGTGAATCTGCAAATCTCCCGGAAGATCTGTAGTACGAAACCAATTGACTGCGGTATTTATCAATCCAGATTTTTTCTTTATATTATCCGGTTCCGAAGCTTCCATGGGTAATTCCGATGCTTGCAACCATTTAGCAGGCAGCTTGGTGGACTCAGGTTTCTTTTGTATCTGATTGATATCCTGGGCCTGAACAGAAAAGCTTCCAATAAGCAATAACAAAGCCAGTTGCTTAGTTATTTTCTTAGAAGAACCTATCAAGTAGTTACTTAATTTGGAGCACGTTAACATTTTCATTAATATTGGCTCTCCATAAATAACCTATTGCTCCAGGCGTACTAGCAACCTTATTTAACATCTCTTCACTTGAATTTACTTTAATAGGTGCCTGACCAGTACCTGAGAATACTAATCGATCCCATGTGGATCTTAGTTGATAAGGAAAAACATTTAATTTTTCCTTCGAAACGCTTTGATGCAGTTGATCATCATCGGGCAACACAAAAACTCTGATCTTGGTTCCATCTGACCAAGTTTTTAAATGCATACTGAAGATTGAACGTAACGAGTTTACCGAGAGTGCTTTTTCACTGACTCCGGGGTATGTCACAATCTCGTGCTGACCATCTGCCCAGACTTCGTTGTCTACACACAATAAACAAACTAATAGCGCACAACAAAAACAGGCTCTATTCCTAGGCAAACAATGTCTTGAGAATTGTATTTGTATTAAGAATTGGAAAAGATTCAAAAAATATGTTCCTAATTCAATACTTTTTCATGAATAGGACAAGGATTATATTTGCCACAATCAGTCACTACCTCCCAAGCATCATAGTGCTCCTTGTACATTCTATTTAATACATCTTCCACATTGGCAAAATAGGATCGACGTTGACCATGATAGTCAACGAGAGGCCCTATTGGACTCAGTTCCAAACCATAAAAACCCAGCAACCTATTTAACGCCGGATCCATTACTGATAGCCAATTTTTGATGCTTTGCAGAGTACATAAACGCACGATTCCAGCCGCGAGCAATAAAGCTAACGGCGGCGTCATTCGACGATCGGCGGATCGCCTTTCTCGGATGACAGTATTTCCATTTGTTTGATCTGTAGACCGTCGATCACTGACGACAGCATCTCCTTCTTTTCTCTCTGAGCCTCGACGATCTCCTTTACGTCGATTAAACTGCCCGACAATCACAAAACGGGAAATTTCCCCCATTTGCTGGCGGGGCAACGCTTTGATATCACAGAGTGTAGGATCTAATTGACCATATAATTCAATTGGAAATAATTTCTCGGGTTGCAATGGATCGTTGCGTATTAAACGAACCGCACCAACAAAATTTCCAGACGGAAGATGTCGCAAAAGGATGTGAGATGAATGATCGTCATAGCAATCTTTCTCCAACTCATCGGGATAAAGTGAAGCATCAAATCCAGGAAGACGCTGCTCAATGCACAAAACCTGGTAGCGGATTCTATAAACATTTTCAAGTAATTCGGCTGTATCCGCCACGACAATTTCAAAATACTGTTGAAATTTGTTATACATGTCATTCATAGAATCCCCCATTCAGTTATACCCGATGATACGCATATTCGTACTATGTCATATTTAAATAAGAGTAAAAACAATGACCCATTTCTAAAGCTCCCCACATCGCAGAAAGATCATGCTCGCCGAATTATCTGTTCCAAAAAATTCTTTATTTATTTATCAATCAGTTATAAAACTCATTCCATCCAATAAATATGAATTCATTCAATAAGTAATACCGGGTTATTTAAGTATATTTAATGCGAATATTCAACTGATCCTACTCATTTAATTGAAGAGTTATCACAATGATACAAATCTGTGCTTAATAAGCAACATGTATGTTCAGAACACTCAGCAGCCAACATCCTTAAATCATTATTCATTAATTCTGGAAACCTAGACCAACACCTCTAACGGCATAGGATGATTCAAAAATGCGGTTGGACTGGCTGTTAACCCATAGGCGCCTGATTGTAATACAACAACCAAGTCACCCACAGCGGCTCTTGCCATTTGCATCTGATCTGCCAGTATATCCAAGGGTGTACAAAGTGGTCCTACGACGGTAACTATTTCCTTCTCTGTCCCTTGCACTTTATTTCCGATAATGACAGGATAGTTCTTGCGGATTACCTGGCCAAAGTTACCGGAAGCAGCCAGATGATGGTGTAAGCCGCCATCGGTTACCAGAAAGATTTGTCCTCGCGACAACTTCCGTTCCAAAATACGACAAACATAAATTCCTGCTTCTGCTACCATATATCGACCTAACTCAATTGCAATTCGGGTATCCGGTAATTGCCGTTTCACTTCCGGCATCAGGCAGCGCAAATTCTCACCAATGAAGGCAAGATCCAGAGCTTTATCGCCAGGAAAATAGGGAACACCAAAACCACCACCGATATTTAACAAACATACAGGTGATGGCGCATAGTCTGCAAGTTGAATACCCAGTTGAAAAGTTTTTGCATGTGTTTCCTGAATCGCCGCTGCATTCAGATTCTGTGAACCGCTGAAAATATGGAAACCGATAAAATTCAATCCAAGTTTACGCAACCGCATCAGCAGATCAGGTACGCATTCTGCATCCACGCCGAAAGGTTTGGAACCACCGCTCATTTTCATACCGGAGGATTTGAGCTCAAAATCCGGATTAACGCGGATCGCCACTTTGGGAGTGATACCTAGAAATTCTCCTAATTGAGCGATCAATTCCATTTCTTGATCAGATTCAACATTCAGCACAATTCCGGCAGCAATAGCACTGCGTAATTCGTGTTCTTTTTTTCCAGGCCCAGCGAAACTGATGCTATTCGGCGGTAGAATTGTATCCAATGCAATTCTCATTTCTCCGGCTGAAGCAACATCAATTCCATCCACCAACCCCGCCAGATGCTGCACCACTGCCGGCATCGGATTGGCTTTCATCGCATAATGCAGCAGAATCTCCGGCGGCAAATTCTGGCGCAGCAAAGCAATGCGCTCGGTGATTTTCTGCCGGTCATACGCATAAAACGGTGTGGCACCCACCCTTTGCGCTAATCGGGTCAATGCAATACCACCTATTTGCAGACAATCATCCTGCACAGGAAATTGCTCGAACGGTGCGTGTTGCGGAAACGGATTATTCACTGATCATTTTCCGTAAATAAATACTGCATTTCCTGAAAAAGTGCTTTGCGGTCTATTTTACCGTTCGGGTTACGCGGCAAGCTACCTTCACGCACATCAATATGATGCGGCAGCATATAAGCAGGCAGTTGCTGCTTGCAGGTCATCAGCAAAGTATTCACATCCGGCTTTATGTCCTTCCGGGCAGTAATAATCACGACAATAGCTTGTCCGAGTACAGGATGTGGAACACCGATGGCAGCAGCTTCTGCTACACATTCCGTGGCATAGATGACTTCCTCCACTTCAGTCGGGCTGACCCGATATCCCGATGTTTTGATCATTTCATCACGACGCTCAATGAAATACAGAAATCCTTCATCATCCATACGCACGGTATCACCCGACCACGCAGCGAATTCAGCAATCGGCAAACCCGCCTGACTGGCTTTAATTGGTTTAAAACACAGGGCAGTCTTTTCAACATCATTCCAATAACCCATTGCCACCAAAACACCACGATGCACTAACTCTCCCGGTTCACCCGGCGTGCAGTGTGATCCATCTTCACGCAACACCAATACTTCAGCATTGGGTATGGCTTTACCCATCGAATCAGGATGCCTGTCAATTTCCTCCGGCGCCAGATAGGTTGAGCGAAAAGCTTCGGTAAAGCCATACATCAGAAAAACTTTAGTATCCGGTAATGCACTGCGCAATCGATCCAGTGTCGTACGCGGCATGGCACCGCCGGAATTGGTGATATAACGCAATGAAGACACTTTTCTCCAATCCAACTGCGCCAACTGAATCCATAGCGGCGGCACGGCTGCGAGGCCGGTGATCTGTTCTTCGTTAACAGTCCTGATAATGTCACGGGGCAACAAGTAATTCATCAAAACATTCGCTGCACCCACATAAAAAGTAGTCGTCAGCTGACTCAATCCGTAATCGAAACTCAATGGCAGCACAGTCAAAACCCGATCATCGGGCCGGTTTTTCAAATACTGCGTGACACTTTTTGCCCCAGCCACCAGATTGCGATGTGAAAGCACAACGCCCTTGGGTTTGCCGGTACTACCCGAGGTATAAACAATCGCAGCCATGTCACTATCAATGGTGGTTAATGCTGTGTGAAATCTATTTTCAGCATGAATCGCTTCCCAGCCCATGACAACAAGGTCGGCGATAACCGGAAGATTCTCGTTGGCATCCACGACAACGACTGTATGCAGATCATGACAAAACCGCAGCACTGTCTGCAGCAATTTCAATCGTTCCAGTGAGGTGACGAGCACTCTTACATTACAGTCAGCCAGAATATAAGCCACCTGTTCAGGCTTCAATACAGGATTCACTGGAACGAATACACCACCTGCCGCAGATGCGGCAAATAACGCCACCACGGTTTCCAAGCGTTTCTCGAGATAAATAGCGACACGCTCACTGCGACTCAAGCCCAATGCACGCAAACCGCCTGCTTTTGCCCCAATTTCTCCGGCCAGATGAGCATAACACATGGATTGATCTTGATACGATAATGCTTCAGCATTCGGTGATCGCTCGGCGGCGTTAAAAATCAGCTCGTGAATTAAGTCAGTCATTTATAAAACACATTAATGTTATGCAGGTAAAAACTCAACCGGATTCGATTGTTAACATTATAATCGGCTTTAGCTTGCATGCTGTTATCAATAGTCACCATACCGGCAAAAGCCAGGGCAAAAGAAACATCGTCTCTGTAGAATCGCGTAAACTATCTGTTTCCTTATATTCGGCTAACAGTTGACACAAAGATCATGATGGTACGTACACGATTTGCACCCAGCCCCACAGGCTATCTCCACATTGGCGGCGCGCGCACGGCGCTTTTTTCCTGGGCATATGCACGCCGACATAGCGGTAAATTTATTCTACGCATTGAAGATACTGATCAAGAACGCTCAACCCAGCAATCCACGCAAGCAATTCTTGATGGTATGGCATGGCTGGGACTGGATTACGATGAAGGCCCGTTCTATCAAATGCAGCGACTACAACGTTATCATGAAGTTGCCGAGCAGTTATTGCGGAATAATCAAGCCTACCATTGCTATGCTACCAAAGAAGAATTGGATGAAATGCGTGAACGGCAATTAGCTGCCGGCTTAAAACCGAGATACGATGGCCGTTGGCGTGATTCAAAACAAACACCGCCGACCGGAGTGAAACCGGTTATTCGATTCAAAAATCCATTGGAAGGCCATGTTACGTTCAATGATCAGATCAAAGGTCGTATCACTGTTGCTAATAATGAATTGGATGATTTGGTGTTGTTACGCAGCGACGGAATTCCTACTTATAATTTCAGCGTGGTGCTAGACGACTTGGACATGAATATCACTCACGTCATCCGCGGCGATGATCATGTGAACAATACCCCGCGGCAGATTAACATTCTCAAAGCGCTCAATGCATCACTGCCGGAATATGCGCATGTCCCCATGATCCTGGGTGCCAATGGCGAACGTTTATCCAAACGCCACGGCGCCGTTTCAGTGATGCAATATCGCGATGACGGTTACTTACCCGAAGCATTATTAAACTATTTGGCAAGACTCGGATGGTCGCATGGGGATGAAGAAATATTCAGCCGGAAAGAATTGATCGAATGGTTTGATTTATCATCAATCAGTCGTTCCCCAGCCAAATTTAATCCGGAGAAACTACATTGGATCAATCAGCAGTATCTTAAAAAAACCGATAATGCACACTTGGCTGAACTGGTAGTACCTTTTCTTAATAAAGATAATTGCCATATTTCCGGTGGTCCTAATTTGACGCGCGTAGTCGATTTACTGAAGAAAAGAGTCAATACGATCGAAGAACTGGCCGATGCCGCAGTTTATTTTTATCGCCCGCTGGAACCCACGGATGAATTAAAAGCGCAATACTTTAATACGGAAACAAAATCCCTGTTAACCGACTTAGTCGAGAAATTTAATCACATCGAATGGACGCGTGAATCCATTCATCAGGAAATAAAAACAGCGGCCAAAAACCATGACGTCAAACTGCCTAAAATCGCAATGCCATTGAGAGTCATGATCACTGGAGAAATACATACGCCCTCGATAGATGCCGTACTGGAACTACTGGGGCGTGAAGAAACGCTTGCTCGTATAAACACCCGTTTAAGCAAATTTCCCGATTGATCTTTTCTTTACAATGAATCGAGGCATCAGTATAATCCCACTTCCTTTGATTAGGGGGTATAGCTCAGCTGGGAGAGCGCTTGCATGGCATGCAAGAGGTCAGCGGTTCGATCCCGCTTATCTCCACCAGTTTATCATTGATAGTAAAAAGCTATTATAACGACATAACCATAAATTATGTCCCCATCGTCTAGAGGCCTAGGACATCGCCCTTTCACGGCGGTAACACGAGTTCGAATCTCGTTGGGGACGCCAAACAAAACAAAGACTTGAATGGATTCAGGTCTTTTTTATTTTCTAGGCGCATAATCTATGAAAATAAAATTTGCTGATAACTCCGAAGTTGTGGTTGTAGAAATCTCATCTCAAGAATAGTGACGCTAATACTTAAACAAGCAGTAGCTTTATGGGTATCTGAGGTATGCTGATTTTCGTGGAGTTCGAAGTTTCATGAAATGGAGGATGAAGATGGAATTACCCTGCACATAATATAGTCAGGAATTCTGGAAGGAATCAGTTAAGTTTTTCAAAGAAAGTGGATTGACTCTTGTTGAAGCAGCAAAACGACTGTCGTTACCCAAGGGGACACCAAAGAACTGGGTTTATGCTGAGAAACGAGGAGAACTCGCTGCAGTAGGCAAGCATCAGAAACCACTGACTGACCTTGAATTAGAGCTATCCAGAGTTAAACACGAATTAGCAGAAGTGAAGATGGAGCGTAACTTTATAAGAAAGTGTGCGATGTATTTCGCCAAGGATTTGCGGTGAGATACGATCTGATTGAATCCCTGCGGCAAAACTATTCGATTGCGCTCATGTGTCGTGTGCTCAATGTTTCTGAGAGCGGTTTTCATGCAAGGAGAACCCGCTTGCCTTGTGAGCGTGAACGGGAGAATAAACGGCTGGAAGTAGAAATACTGGCTGCGCACCAACGTACACGAGAGACCTACAGTGCAAAACGTTTGCATCATGATTTGGCGGATAATGGTGTCCAGACCACGCCTTATCGCGTTCGAACATTGCGCAAGAAGTTGGGTTTGCGTTGTAAACAGAAACGGATATTCAAGGTGACGACCGACTCTAAACATCATTTACCGGTTGCACCCAATATTCTGAACCGGGAATTTGCTGTTAACGCACCTGGTATTGTGTGGGTCAGTGACATCACTTATATTCCTACGGATGAAGGGTGGTTATATCGTAAACACTGGAATAACGCTACACCTATACGCATGATATTTCGAAAAGCTTTTACCGATGCTGGTTTGCCGTATTTTAATCCGCACAGTTTTAGAAATACGCTCGACTGGGTGAAGAAGTCTGCAAAACGCCAGAACCATTCAAAGCATGGAGTCAGAATCTTGGACATGAGAAAGTATTAACGACTTTTTAAAGTTATGGCGAAGTTGCTTGTCAGCGCCAAGGGGAAATTATCCGTGATTTGGCTAACCCCCCGGAAGCTGTGCAACCTAATGTCGTTGAACTGGCTAAGGAGATTTTTCGAAAAATACGTAATATGACTTAAATCACAGCATCTGATAAGGAATCATGCCGTCTTCGCCAGGCGGGCCAATGCTTTCATGGTACGCTTGATGATCTGGCTGAGCAGGCTTTGCAAATGCTCATGTTTGAAAAATTTCATTTTGGCGGAAAATGCTGTTTCGCTCTTTCAAACGCTTGCTCCATCGATTTGAACGATTTTCTCAAGCCGGTTTGAATATCCTCCCACGCGCTTTCCGAGCTGCTTTCAAAAGCCTCCCATTTTTCTTTGGCTTGGCTTAATTCCTGCTCGAGTTCTTCCAGATGCGGCTGTAGTTTATCTTGTAGTTCCTTAGTCCCGAGATGCATTTGCAATTTAACTTCGTCAACGACCGATTGCAGATTGGTAAGCTCCTCTTGTAATCTTTGGGGAATAGATTTGTCAGCCATTTTAATATCTCCTTGGTGATAAAATTTGAACGTCTCTCACTCTGCTATAGTATCAGCAAAATTATTGCATGTATTGTTGCTGATCAAAGGAATGCGATAATGCCCTGCCATCCGGAGTGTGGCAGTTTTCAAGGTACTGGTCTGCGCGTTTCCTGGAACCACACGCGGTATTGCGCCATCCGGGCGTGTTGTTCCGCAGGTGCTTGGCGGCGGCAAGTTGCATACTCTTCGGTATCCGGTTGCGCGCCCCAGCGTATCTCGACGCAGTCGTTGGGATTATAAGCGATTTCGAAATTGGGCTTGCGCGCCAGTACCTCAGCGATGGTCAATTCCCATTCGCTGCCATCCGAACGGATATAACGGATGCTGCGTTCCTGGGCGCGCTTGGCGTGATGCCGCTCGATCATGGTCTTGGCTTGTTCCGGGCTTTGGCCGTTCAGCACGAATAATTCCGGATGGCGCACGATTTTCTCCGCAAGACCGTTCAACACATTGATCGCAATGATCAAGCGCATATCGCGCGATGGTGTCGAATAATCCTCCCAAGGACCGATCGTTTGAAAAATTGCTGCGCCGTTGGGCATCGCGATTGTGCCGCGCGGATTTTTGTGGAAATACATTTCACCGTTTTGTACTGAATTGACGCGGGTTTCCACTTGCTCGACCAGCGCCGTCAGCATGGCTTCGTACGCTTGCAATGGATCCAATCCGTGCGGACTGATCAACTGTGTTAGCCGTGCGTAGAAATCATCGGGTGTAAGATAGTCCTGTTCCAAAGAAAAGGGCATAAAATCAGGATGGTCAATCAATTCCTGATTCGACAGCATGTGCCCTGTGCCCAATGCGGGCAGTACGACCGGACGAAATGCTTTAAAACCGGGCCCGGCATTCTCAGTGTTGGCAAATAACATCGTGCCTTCCCATACGCGCTTACGTGCCACCGAGTTATCCGGTTGGGCGTCGACCGCCAGCAGCATGCCGGGTCGATCGGCTGTTTGCGGCACCCATTCGGCCAATACCAAGATATGGCCGTAGGGATCGGCATACACGGTACCCGGCCATAACGTTTCGCGGCTGAGTGGAATCGGGTACCAATCAGTATTATCAGCGGCTAGACCGGTTCGCACCGAGCCGGAATGCACGGTATCGGCCAGTTGCCGGTAGCGTTTGCGGAAATTGGTTTGCGACTGTACGCCACGAGTGAATTCGCTGACGATGGTGGGCGTGCCGCAACTCGGCGGTGCTTTGGCCGAGCCGCGTCCACACGCGCGAAAAGCCATCGGCAGGCCGATTTTCCAGGCGAAATAAGCGCGTAACGTGTAAGGCAGATCCGCGCAGTCCGGCGTCAGCGGCAGGTTGCTGTCTTCGTTAAGACCCAGATAATTATGAAGAAAATTTCGCTCATTGTTGCGCAATACCGGTTCCAGCGAATTGAAGCTGAGATTTTCCTCGGGCGGTGCGCCGAATAATTCTTCGATCCAGGCTGAATAAAAGGCTTCGGTGGCCAGATTCCATGTTTCCGGTTTTTCCTGGGTGGTGGCTTTACCAATGACCATCGAACGGCATCCAGTTTGTTGACTATTCCGGTTTGCGATGATGCGATAGAGGCCGCTATCCAGGTTTTCCAAGTTTGCGATTAAACTCCAGGGCGGCCCGCCGCGCTGACGGGTTTGCAACGGTGTTGGCTGGTCCTGCGAGTCCATCAGAATCAGCTCCGATAACGGACTGTCGGTTGACACAGCCATGATTTTGACCGGTTGACCGGCTTGAGGAGACAGCGGCGAAATCCAGATATGTGCCGCACCGGTTTGCTCGCATGCGATATCGTTGGCCGATACCAACGGTATATGAAACCACGCCCATAGACATATCATCCAAAAATTTAGTCGCAAAAAATTCATTGATGACCTCGGTAAGGTTGTTGCTCGGAAACGATCAATGCGCTTATGAAGGGAATTGTACTCCGTGTTGCGCAATTGCTATTCGCACATTGAAAAACGATCTGCGTTGCTGTTGCGATGTGTTAAGAACAGGATCAAAAGGTTCATTAATGACCTATAAAATGCGCTTTTCACCTGTTTCTGCCTTGCATTGGCTTTCTCGGATACGTTTTTTAATTGAGATCAACTACCCCATCGTAAACAGTGACTTGAAAGAGGAGTAGTAAAACATAACCAAATACAATGCAAACAATGAACGAATCAAGTGTAAATATTTTTCTTATTTGAAAGAAGCGATACGCAATAGCGAGGCGACAGTGGACGCTGCCGCAAAGGCAATGGCGAGATTTGAAGTTCATACCGAACACAAGGATTTCAAGGCATTTCACTATGAACAGGCAATTGCATTCAAGAAACACTTGGCAGAACAAAAGAGACAGCAATCGGGTGAAAAGCTGAGTAAGGCAACTTTGCACGCGACAGTGACGCAACTTAAGCGATTCTTCCAGTGGCTGGCATGGCAACCCGGTTACAAGTCACGCCTACAATATTTCGATGCGGCGTATTTTAATCTATCCGACAAAGATACCCGTATTGCCACAACACAGCGGGAACAAAAAGTACCAACTCTGGAACAGATCAAGCACGTTATTAATGTGATGCCAGCCAATACAGATATTGAAAGACGAAACCGCTCGCTCTTCGCATTTACAATATTGACAGGAGCACGCTAGCGCCATTGCTTCAATGAAACTCAAGCATGTAGATTTGATCGAAAACTGCGTCAATCATATCTAAACTGATAGCTACCCAGTCAATTCAATGACTGTACAATCTAATCTGAGCTAGTACAGATCGCTCCATATTTGAAGACATACGGTCACCTCGTACGATACTCATAAAAAGGCTCGAAGGGTTATCTTCGACTGTTACAGGAGTACATGAACGCCCTGCCTGCTAAAGCACATTCACCATTTTGTGACGACTGGTAAGAAAAGTTATTAGTCGCACAGCCGCTCAGGGCCCCAATAATTAATGATACGATCACAAAAATTTTCATCAACATTTTTCACCACAATATGGTAGCTCGATATCATTTTCTGAAAATAATCTATCACTGTCTCATGGGACGTCACACTTTAAGAGTGTAGGAAGGGGATGTATATATGATTGTAATAACTTTACCCAGAGCGACATGTAAGCATCCTAGCTTAATCAATACAATGATGTATATTAGAGAAACTATTGTTCTTTTATAAGTAAAACCATTAGTCGCTACTGCTCTTGATTCATTACAGTTTTTAACAATCTTGATGTCTTCTTACGCATATTCTGCAGTAAAATAAAACGCTACAGTACTCGCTTCATGGTTTCTACTAGAAAGCGTCATCACAAGATAGAAAGAACCGTATGATTGTCAAGTTCCTGAAGATTTTCCATGATTTCAATCAGTGCAGTGTATCGTTGACACGACATTTCAGATGAGGTTTGGACGTTATTAAAGCCGCATCTACCTGGACGAGAAGGTGTATGGGAACAATATTCACTGATTTAACCATTCCTGAAATTCCAGTTGCAGCAATAAACAACCTCGAAGTCTTGGCACGGGGAATCACAAGTTAACTCGAAAGTCTGGAACTGTGGCGATGTACCATATATCTAGAATATATGTAAGGTGTTAATACAATTCAAAATAACTGGAGGAACTATACATATGGCATTTTCCAACCCGATCGCCAGCCCATTAGCCAGTAATGCGTATATTAATGGTCTGCTATGGGGTAGCCACTGGAATGATCCAATTGCCGGGACGCGATTAAAAGTATACATAACAGGCCAGAGCAAGAATGAGATTTTTGATTTCGGCGGCACTGCTGTCACGGCTCATACAGTTTCTCAGGAAGTTACGGCATTCCAGAATTCTTTACAATTCATTGAGAATGTTTGCAATATTGATTTCATGATGGCAAGCAGTCAAGCGGATGCCGACATTATTGTCGGCGTTGTTGGCAATTCCGATGCAGACGGTTTTCTTGGTGTTTCAATTCCACCCGGCGAAGATGTCGGCCCGGTCGTTAACCGTCAAGGTGCCGTGATTCTCAATAGAGATGCTTATTATTCGTCGGATTACTCTAGCTTACATCCGGGAGGGTATGATTTCACCACCTTCATTCATGAACTTGGTCATGCTATTGGATTAAAACATCCCCACGACTCCGGGGGTGGCGATCGACCGAACTTCCCGGGTGTTACGGCGTCGTTTAGTGATTACGGGGACTTCAATCTCAATCAAGGTCTATATACGATGATGTCGTATAATGATGGTTGGCCAGCGGGTCCTAATGGCCCACTGGATCCCATCAGCACTTCAAGTTACGGATATGAGGGTACGCCCATGGCCTTCGACATCGCTGCACTGCAATTTCTCTACGGTGGCAATACGAATTTTCGGATAGGAAATGATTTTTACACGCTCAGTTCGACTAACGCTTCAGGAACATTTTATTCTTGCATCTGGGATACGGATGGCATCGACACAATTCGTAACACATCGGCCATAGATTCAACAATAGACTTGCGTGCTGCGACGCTTCTGCATGCGACCGGTGGCGGCGGGTATTTATCCAGCGTTGATGGTATCAATGGAGGCTTTACAATTGCCAAGGGTGTTACCATAGAAAATGCGAGCGGCGGAAACGGTACTGATACCATAATTGGTAATTGGACGGCAAATACATTGACGGGTAATGTCGGAAACGACCGGATCAATGGCTTGGGCGGAGCGGATAAGATCATCGGTGGAACGGGCGCCGACATGTTGGCGGGAGGTGGTGGGGCCGATGATTTTATCTATGTTGCTTCGAGCGATAGCAGTGGACAACCTGACATTATTAAGGATTTTGTGCATGCGCTTGATGATATTGACGTCGCTGCAATCGATGCAAATGGTGCCGATGCAGGCAACCCCGCATTCGTTTTTCTCGGGAATTCAGCTTTTACTGGTGCAGGCGCGGAAGCACGATTTGTAAAAAATGCAACAAATGACGTTACCAACGTGTTTCTTGATATCGATGGCAATCAAAGCGCTGACATGACAATCCGTTTAACCGGTCTGATTACTTTGGATGCGGGTGATTTTATTTTGTAAGTGAAGTGATACTTCAAACCAGACAAAGTGCAGATTGAAGAGCGTATGGTTTATTAATTTTTTGACCCCAGTGAACAGGAGTTAACTCTACTGAGAATATTTGACAGTTTACATTTGGTCTTAGAAGCATAGTCAGTAATGAATGTAATATTTATAGTAGGACGGCGGCATGGATTCGTTCGTCAAAGAACAATAGAATTATTGTATTGGCAAACCAATTAATAAAATGGATTTTGAGCAGCCTTGATAGATGATTTAATTGGCATATCACAGATCTCGGATATATTTGATATTTTCACAAGCGAAATCCCTGCCGAGCATGAGCAACAACTTGCCTTCGGTGATGGCGCGGGCACCGGTCTCGTTGCCCAGCAAACCCGTCAGTCCGACAGCGTAAGGATTGTCGTATTCCAACATCATCTTGGACTTAAGGGTATAAAGCCATTGGAGCCTTGAGAAAGCAAGCCAATTCAATCACATCAGTACGGGCATCAGCACAGCCAACTCCTGCATAAATGCCAATGTCCCCAGCCCTATTAATCAATTCCGCCAATAGCTGAATCTCAACATCGGAAGGAGTCATAACCTGCTGTGGTCGATACAAGTCGACACACAGTGCATCATCATCGGTGTTACATGTCATCAGATCCCCAGGGAACAACACACCCTACAACCCTTTCGATTCCATGCGTGCTGAAGCGCTTGTTGCAACATCCGAGGTATTGCCGCGGTGTTGTCGCCACCTCATTGTAGTAACTGCATCCGTCGAACATGTGCAGGTCGGTGGATTGAAAGCTCTCAGTTCCGTAATACTCAGAGGTTATTGTCGAAGCGAATGCTACTACCGTAGCCCCCCAGCGATGTAGTACAAAATCTTCGATGCTTAGTCAGATGCGTAAGCTGCAATTTCCCAGAGTGAATCCCAATCAGCACTGAGATCGGTACGCTATCGCACATCGCCTTGCAAATCTTTGTGTTATTTTCTTAAGTTGTTGTCCTTATGGAATAATAATAAATGCCAGTTAAAAGAGAGGGTTTGTACATCGTTTTGCTAAGCATTCACGGTTTGATTCGGGGAAAGAATCCTGAACTTGGCCGGGATGCCGACACTGGCGGGCAAGTCAAATATGTGGTGGAACTGGCGAGATCTTTGGGCCAACATGAAGACGTAGCGAGAGTTGACTTGTTAACCCGCTTGATAATCGATCCTGCAGTGTCCGAAGAGTATGCCAATCGACGCGAAAGATTAGGCTCAGGCGTTAATTTGCTACGTTTTCCTTGCGGTAAGGAAGTTTATCTGCCCAAAGAACAGTTATGGGATTCCCTCGATAATTTTTCAGACACGGTGAGTAGTTATCTTCGAGAACAGTCGCAAAGACCGGATTTAATTCATAGCCATTATGCCGATGCCGGATATGTGGGCAGTCTTCTTTCCCGACAGCTATCCATACCGCTGGTGCACACGGGACATTCGTTAGGCAGAAGTAAGCGTCATCGCTTACTGGCCAGTGGCTTGAAACGTGATGAAATTGAACGTATATATAATATGTCAAGACGAATCGAGGCGGAGGAGATCTGTTTATCCACTGCGGAATGCGTTATCACCAGTACCCATCAGGAAATAGAAGAACAATACGGGTTATATGATTTTTATCGCCCGGAAATGATGCGCGTAATTCCCCCCGGTACGGATTTGAACTTGTTTTTTCCACCTCACGGAGATGAACGCGATAGCAATATCGCACATGAATTAAAGCGTTTTCTGAGGCAACCTGATAAACCGATTATTCTGGCTATCTCGCGTCCAGATCTGCGCAAGAATATTGGTAGTTTATTGAGCGCATATGGCGAATGCACATCATTGCAGGAAAAAGCCAATTTGGTGATTGTGGCGGGGAATCGAGATGACGTGCGCACGATGGATGTGGGTAGTCAGAAAGTATTGACAGATATTCTTTACTATATTGATCTATATGATCTTTATGGCAAGGTAGCTTATCCTAAGCATCATACTTCTGAGGATGTGTCGGTATTGTACCGGCTTGCCGCGCTTAGCCAGGGGGTGTTTGCAAACCCTGCGTTGATAGAGCCTTTCGGTTTAACGCTGATAGAAGCCGCTGCCACAGGACTACCCATTGTGGCAACGGTGGATGGAGGACCGCAAGATATTATTGCTAACTGCCAGAACGGATTCTTAGTCGATCCTCTGAATCCGCAGGACATTGCATGCCGTTTGCTTGCAGTGATTGAACATGAAAATGAATGGCAAAAAATGTCGCAAAACGGCATTGTAGGTGTGATTAAGCATTATTCTTGGCCAGCGCATGTGGATCATTATCTGCATGTGGTCAAGCCCATCATCCAGAAATCGGTATCGGTACAACGCATGGTTTTTAAACGACGTAATAGCTTATATCGCGACCGCACCGTGCTTGTCGATCTTGATCAGTGTCTGATTGGTGAAACTGAGAACCTAAACCGGTTGGTCGATCTATTGCGGGCGAACAGCAAGTGCTGCAGCTTTGGCATTGCTACCGGACGACGGCTCGATTCAGCTCTGAAATTAATTCGCCAATATCAATTACCCCGGCCGGATGTGTTATTTGCTAGTCTCGGTACTGAAATCTATTACAGCCCACAAATTACCAAGGATGTCGCGTGGCAAGATCACATTGATCATCAATGGCGCCCTAACAAGATGCGTCAATTACTCGGTGAAGTAAGTGGCTTGCAACTACAACCCAAAACTGAACAATCCGATTTCAAAATTTCGTATTATTATGATGCGCAAACAGCGCCCGCCGTTGATTTTATTCGTCACTTATTGCTTAAAAATGAGACAGATGCGCAATGCATACTATCCTGTGGCCAATTTCTGGATATTTTGCCTTTACGAGCTTCTAAGGGTCTTGCATTACGCTGGTATGCGGAGCAATGGGGGTTATCCCTGGAACATATACTTGTGGCGGGCGGCAGTGGCGCAGATGAAGATATGCTGCGGGGGAATACATTGGGTGTGGTAGTTGCCAGTGACCACAGTGACGAGCTCAGCGCCCTCGTTGAACTAGAGTCCGTCTATTTTGCCAAACAGCCGTATGCGGCGGGTATTATGGAAGCGATAGATCATTATCAATTTCTGAATGGTTGTAATGAGGCAAGGCAATGACTTCTTTGCAATTACTATGTACCGATCTCGATCGTACGTTGATTCCGAATGGATTTTCTACTGAATTGCCGGAAGCACGGCAAGAATTTGTCAACCTCATCTCAAGGTACGATATTTGTTTAGCTTACGTTTCGGGTAGGGATCGCCATCGCGTCCATCAGGTAATTCGTGATTACCGGTTGCCTTTTCCCGATTACATCATTGCTGATGTCGGAAGCACTATTTATACATGTCGCCAAGAAAGATGTTTTCTCGTTGCTGATTGGTATCAGCAGATCAAAGAGGATTGGAGAGAACATTCGGCCATGGAAATTTGCCGCTGGTTTGCTGATATTCCATCGTTGGAGTTACAGGAAACCGACAAACAGGGCCGTTTCAAACTCAGCTTTTATGTATCCCTATCGATCGATTACGATACGCTCAAGCAGCAACTTCTGACTGTCGCCGCGGAACATCATCTTGCGGTCAATCTCATTTACAGTATTGATTGCGAGAAAAAAATCGGTTTACTGGATTTATTGCCAGCTTCCGCGAATAAACTGACAGCGATACGTTATCTGATGAATAGTCTGGGATTGCAGGATAATGAAGTGCTGTTTGCGGGCGATAGTGGTAATGATTTGGAGGTATTGAGTAGTGAGCTGCCTGCCGTACTGGTAGCCAATGCACAGGAATCGGTGCGACAGCAAGCGCTCCGCATGGCTGAAGCCGCCGGTCATAAGGATCAGTTGTATCTGGCGCATGGTGTGACTGGCAATGGACATTATGCGGATGGCATTATTGAAGGCATCCATTTTTATTATCCAGAGTTAAAGAGACACAGTAAATGATACCCGTGATATTCGGCGAAGTACTATTTGATTGTTTTAATGATGGTAGTCGTGTGCTGGGTGGAGCGCCGTTTAATGTTGCCTGGCATCTCAGTGCGTTTGGTCAACGACCATTGATCATTTCAAGTGTTGGGGACGATGAGGCGGGGAGCGAAGTTCTTCAGCGCATGCAAGCATGGAACATGGACAAACGGGGCATGCAAGTGACTAACCGCTGTCAAACCGGCTTGGTGCGGATTGAATTGCAACAAGGGCAACCACATTATGAAATCATCAAGCCCGTTGCATGGGATATCATAGAAGCTGGTGAATTACCCATTGTCGATGAAGCCTTCTTGCTCTATCACGGTACCTTAGCTTTGCGTAGTGCAACCAGTATTCACGCACTACAACATCTCAAGTGTCAATCCTACTCAGGGTTATTCATCGATGTGAATTTGCGTGACCCCTGGTGGCAGCGCACACAAGTGATGCAATGGCTCGCCGATTGTCATTGGATCAAATTGAATCAGAAAGAGTTAAATGATCTACTGCCGAAAATTTCCAATGATTTAGAAGGCATAGAAAATTTATTTAAGGCGTCCCGGGCGAATTGTGTGTTACTTACCTGCGGAGAAGATGGCGCTAGGTTGTTCCACCGAGATGGAGGCCATTGGTTTATCAAACCGGAAGTTTCCGTTGCGATGGTGGATACCGTCGGTGCCGGTGATGCCTTTGCCAGCATATATCTACTGGGGGTTTTATTGGGATGGGCGGAACAGCTCGTGTTGCAAAGAGCGCAAGATTTTGCTTCGGCTGTGATTGGATTGCGGGGCGCCATTACTGACAACCCGAAGTTCTATCAGCATTTTTACGAACAATGGGGGATGTGATGTACGAACAGGTTTCGCACTCCTTGCTTAACAGCATTCTGAATAGCTTACCGAATGATCTGATTAAATCTGATTTGCGTCATTTCTATACCCGATTGGGTGCCAATTTCTATGCGATTCATAGCTTGATGAAGCAACTGTATGGGCAGCGTGATGATTTTGAATGGCAGATGCAAAAGCTGGTAGAAGTAATGGCGCGACAATACAAGGTACGCAGCCAGATACTCCATGAGCTTGATCTGGTAAGAGAAAAGAACCATAACTGGTTTTTGGATCAGAAATGGGTGGGCATGGCATTATATAGCGATGGATTTGCCGGCGATCTCATGGGGTTGCACAGCAAGTTGAGCTATTTTCAGGAATTGGGCGTCAACCTGATCCATATCATGCCGATTCTGAAGTGCCCGGAAGGTGCTTCCGATGGCGGATATGCAGTCAGCGACTTTCGCCACGTGGATCCCAGGGTGGGTAACAACGAAGAACTTGCTATATTGGTGGCTGATCTACGAAAACGAGATATCTTGCTTACCTTGGATGTGATTGTCAATCACACTTCCCGCGAACATGAATGGGCACAAAAGGCTCGGGCGGGAGATCCGAATTATCAGGCTTATTACTATACGTTTCCAGATAGGGAAGATCCTGATATGTATGAGCAAACAATGCCAGAAGTTTTTCCACAAACAGCGCCCGGTAACTTTATCTGGGATGAAGACATGCAACGCTGGGTGATGACAGTGTTTCATGATTACCAGTGGGATCTTGATTATCACAATCCTACGGTGTTTATCGAGATGCTGGATATTATCTTGTTTTGGAGTAATCAAGGTGTCGACATCATTCGTCTGGATGCAGTGGCATTTTTGTGGAAAAAGATTGGCAGCACTTGCCAAAATGAACGCGAAGCACATTTGATACTGCAATTGTTCAAGGATTGCGTGCAAGTCAGTGCGCCGGCAGTTTTGTTTATTGCAGAAGCTATTGTGGCACCAGTAGAAGTTATCAAATATTTTGGTGAAGATGCCATTAATGCCAAGGAATGCGAGATTGCCTACAACGCAACTTTCATGGCGTTGCTATGGGATGCGGTGGCGACGAAGAATACCCGATTGTTATGGCAAAGCATTCAGAATTTACCGGCTAAACTGGAACGTGCAACTTGGCTTAATTATATTCGTTGTCATGATGATATCGGTTTGGGTTTTGATGATACCGATATTGCTGCCGTGGGTTATGAACCGAAAGCGCACCGCCGTTTTCTGATTGACTATTATACTGGCGGGTTTGAAGGTTCGGATGCGCGTGGCATAGCCTTTGGCGAGAATAAGCGCAATGGCGATGCCCGCATTGCTGGTTCGCTGGCTTCATTGGTGGGGCTGGAAAAAGCAATGCACAGCGGCGATGCCGCCAGTGTTGATCAGGCCATTTCTAAGATATTGTTATTGCATGGCCTCATCCTGAGCTTCGGTGGCATACCACTGATGTATTATGGGGATGAATTAGGCACCTTGAATGACTATAGTTATAGGGATAATGTCTCACGAAACCTTGATAGCCGCTGGGTCAATCGACCAAAAATTGACTGGCAGCGGGCAGAGAAGCGTCATGAGCCTGGCACGATTGAATACACGGTATTCAATGCACTAAAAAAGCTTATTGCCATTCGCAAGGAAATTCCGGGATTTGCGGATTTCAACAATCGGTTCCTGCTTAAAACCAACGATGAGCATATTTTTGCATTTACGCGCTTTACCTTGCGCGATGCTTCAAATCCCGTACTGGTTGTGGCAAATTTTGACATCCAACCCCATTTTATTGAGTGCAAGGAAATGATCGGTATTGGTGGCTCTCACCTCAATCAGTTCCGGGATCTGATCGCGGGCGAGATTATACCTGTGCAGGATAACAAACTGACAGTGCCTGCATTAGGGTTTTACTGGCTGAGTGTCGGCCATTAACGCAAACAAATCATGTTTGGGTTCTATTTGGGATTGAATTCGCGTAATATTAATACTTGCTTGCTTCACCTTAGCTTTTCCACACATCAGTATATAAAAATTTACATCTACAATACCTAGCCAAAAAATGCGCCAAACGGTATGATACGCGCTTCAAGAAAAGGAGGTGTGGCCGAGCGGTTTAAGGCAGCAGTCTTGAAAACTGCCGTAGGGGTGACTCTACCGTGAGTTCGAATCTCACCGCCTCCGCCACGGATTCAGAATAAACATCGTTCTCCAGCATATCAAATAGGCTTTCTCATCAGTCACCTCATCATAATTGTCGTGTAATCGGTCATGATAATTGACGCGAGACACATAGATGCAAGTACTACCTGACTACAACTTGATATCAGAAATAACCTTTGAGTGCATCACATTCAATTTCTGATCAAGCAAATAAAGGTCGGATTATTGAGAATTTTACATTCTAAAATCGAAGTGGGCTTATCAGATTATCGCTAATCTTATTGACTTGAATTAGAAAGGAATCGTGGCATCCAACGAGAACAAAAATTGATCCTTCCTGCCATCAAACGGGCGGAATGCCATATCGATGCCGTCTGCCCTGTCGTAGCGAATGTTTTTACGGATGATGATATTGCGCATCGGTTTCCAGTCAATTTTCAATCGCTTCGCTGGTTTCCAATTCATACCCAACGTGATTGCGTAATAATCTGCCGGTGCACTGATAAAAGGTGTATTGCCTGCAAAACTAATCCCTCTGTTATTCAGAGCCGAAAGTATCCGGTAAGGTGAAAAAACACGCCAGCCATTCCGGTCATGAAATCTTTCAGTACGTATACCTATAGACAAATCACGGAAAAGATCATATGTCAGGTGTGTATTGATGCTATACCAGGCTGCATTTTGAATTCCTCCGGGCAGGTTAATGTTACTTGCCCAGCCATGAGTATGGTGTAAGACCATGTGGGTCTTGGGTGTGATCCAATGCTGCAAGACAGTGTTGTACATTATCCAGGGCTCATTAACTGCTGTTTGTCCGTACGTTCCACCCAGTGCTACCGAGGTTTTCTGATCATTACTGTTCCAGAGAATATTGGCTAATCCTCCCCAGTTATCTAATTGTTTATCAAAACCGCCATCCCAACCACCGGTCGCACTGCCCGTGGTTGCTCCACCTTGAACTGCCCAATTTTGATTGATTGTATAACTGCCTAGTAAGCCTGTGTGCGTGAACGGTTCACCACTGTTAAGCGTATAAACACGGGTGTAAAAGTAGTTATCGGGAGCAGGGACAGTTTCATAACCAAGCGGTGAATAAAAATGACCGGCTTTAATATTGAGACCATTTCCGACCGGCAGGTAAGCTTCAAGGTAAGCTTGAGGAAGTGCAATTCCATAAGTACGAGTTGATTTACAACACAAATTGAGATCCCAATTACCTCTGTCCGATGGTTCACCGGTATTCTCATCGAAGGCTGATATACCAAAAGCCTGTGTATAAATAGCATCTGTTCCAAATAAGAAATCGAAACGACCGCCAATATCCCATTTCTTGCCTTCTGATTCCACGTTACGCTGTAAAAAAATATTGAGCTGATTTAACTGAAATCGATTGGCTCGATCCGCAAAAGTAACAGCACCATTGAAGCCATCCGATGGATTATTGGCATTGTAGATCGCGCCACCGTTAATCCAACCGCCCAATTCCAAGCCATTTTCCTTGAGCAAATTTGTCATACGATTCGCATGTGCATTACTCAAATTCAGCAGAATCGGAAACAGAATCCCTATCCAAATGTATAGCATATAATTATTATTTTTTGCTGTACGATTCATTTTCTAAAATTTTCTTTTCAAAGATGGCAGCACCTTATCTCAGTCAAGACAATGGCGCATACCGGGGAAACTATTATTCTTTATTAAGAGAAACCATTAGAAACGTATTCCGCTTTGTAGAAGAATCTATGATTATTTCGAATACTTTTTCTTGTAAAAGCCACTGCAGGAAAAGCAAAACGCCCAGGGCTATAAAACCGAGGGCGCTTTGAGGAGTTAGTGTTGGAAATCAAATAATTCTTATTGAACTCTTATTACCTAATAAAACCAGGATCTTTATCTTTACTGAATTTTATAGGCGTTTTACAGGTTATTTGAGTTCGAACTTTTCTTGGTCTTAATTGTACGCTTGTTTTGCTGATCATGAATTTCTGCTGGCTTGGCATATTCGCGTTGCAACAATTCTACTGCTATTTTTCGATGAAAATGAGCCTGTTTTTGTGCTTCTTGCGCAGCTTGCTCGTAATAACGCAAATTGGCCGTGGCATGTGATTGGAAATCCTGCCCTCCTCTCCCATAGTATTGGCTTTTATCTTCATAATTCTGCAAGGCTTTCTTTTTTTCTTCAGCTTTTGTAGCCATTTCTTTGACTACATCGTCATAGTAATTGGCCAACTTATCATGATCACTATAAGTTTTTGCATTCTGTGCCAGCTTTCTACCGTCAGCATCTTGTACTTCTAACTGGCCCAGTTGTGCACACGCAACCAATAGAGAAAGCAGAGGCAAAACTACAAGATATTTTCTCAATTCTATACTCATGATAGGAACTCCAAGTAGAACAACATGGAAGCATATTATCTGAGTCAATACTATGATGAATATTGGGGAAACCATTGTTTTTTTCTAAGGAAAACTATTAAAAAACATTCTACCCGGCAATATGACTATGGCTATTTTGTATTAATAAACAGCATATCATTATCTCCTTGCCAAAAATATGCCGCATGAATGCATGGATATAGAGCAGCTTTATACTACCGACCTGTACTACATTAAAGAGATCTTTCCTGACTTTGACAAGCATTAGTGCGCTACCGCACAGATGAATTGGAAAAATTGGTGAATAATCACTTCTCCTTTTAAGATCAAACCGCACCAGTCAGAGCGTTCTTCGCTTAGCCGGATGGCTGGAAAGGGACTATATGTACCCGCAGTAACCCAGTGTGCCATTCCACTCCCTTCTCTTTTGGCACGCTGGGTTTTTTATTGAAACCCTGGATCACTAAAAGGATTTGGTAAAATACATAAAAGGAATAATATAGTTAACTCAACCGATATTGTGCTATGGCAACTTGACAGCATCTTTCATAATCAATGCTAATTTGATTCGATCTGAGATGTGTAATTTACGAAAAATTTCTGTTAAATGCGCTTTTACCGTCCTCTCGGTGATAGCCAACTGTTGCGCAATTTTCTTGTTACTCTCCCCACGCCCCACCAACATGGCAATTTCATACTCCCGACGAGTTAAATTCTCTAACAAATCATTGACGGCTTGCTCAATTCGATGTTTTTCATGAGTAACTTTGATCAATTCATTCAAGATTTGATTGGTCAGCGTACGACGAATCCATAATTCTCCCTGTAAAACCGCACTGATGACACGTCTTACCTGCTCGGATTGCATATTGTTTTGACAACAACCCTTTATACCTGCTTTAAATAATTCCCACTCAATCTCATTAGGCAACTCGGGAGTAAACACTACGATTTTGATTTCTCTCCTCAAGTTTATTAATTCCACAATGGATTGCTGATTTTTTAAACCTGGTAATTCATAATCAAGTAAAAGAACCTCAGGTTCTAGTTTCATTAATTTCTCAGTTAAGGACACAAAACTATGAGAGGAATATATTGGAAAGAAACCAAATAGGCCTTGCTCCCAGCGAGAAATAATTTCTTTGCCGGAACTAGCTAGGAGAATCAAAATCAGCCCCTGAGGCATCACAGCGAGATGCGGAAACTATCTCATGCATGATTTTCCCGGTCATCTTGCGCGACACCCAGGCTTCGCCTTGATCGACTGCGCTGACAATTTTAGAGAAATTGAGTGCATCCAGATTATTCGGTATAAAACCACGTGCACCACTTGCCAACATTTGCATCAGGTAATTTTCTTCAGCCACTGCTTCATCAATAATTAAAATAGCTTGAGTATCTGGGCATTGATACTGCAAAGCCAGCAACAAATCACCATACGCATCAACTGATTTATTGGCATTGACTAATAAAACTCTTGGGTTTAAGCGCTTTATCCGGGCTATCGCATTCTCAACCGGCGTAACACTATGACGTGATGCGAATCTTCGTTCCACATGATTAGCGTAATTCGATTGGGTATCCGTTAATAACTCGACATTGGTTTGATTCTGCCGTACAAATTTTTCTACCGGGATATGCTGATCCTGGTTAATTTCAACCACTGCCACAGTGATAGGTTGCATACTCTCTCCTTATTGATACATGGATACCATATAACACACTTTGCAGTTTTAATTCCGGTCAGCATTAAAGAAATGCTCAACTTCCGTTAATTCTCGTGTGCGTTTCATCGGTGGCAAGCTTTGCCATATTTGTTTACCATAAGCTTTAGTCGTTAAGCGTGGATCGCAGATCATCAATACGCCCCGATCCGCTTCATCCCGAATCAAACGGCCGGCGCCTTGCTTCAGATTAATCACAGCACGTGGCAATTGATATTCCATGAAGGCATTACGTCCTTCACTATTCATTTTCTCAATACGCGCTGAAAGCACCGGATCATCAGGCGGCGCAAAAGGAAGCTTATCAATAATTACTAATGACAATACTTCACCGCGCACATCAACACCTTCCCAGAAAGATTGACTACCAATGAGAATGGCATTATCCAGCTCGCGGAAACGTTCCAGCATATAAGAACGCGAACCCTGCCCTTGTAATAACAAAGGAAAGTCCAATTGTTCTGCGGATAACAATAATTCATAAACACGTTGCATCGCACGCAAACTGGTACACAGAAAAAAAGCACGTCCGCGACTGGCGCGTAATACCGGGAGCGCCGCTTGTACGGCCTGATCGGTATAGGTTTTATCATGCGGTTCCGGTAGACCGGTGGGTACATAAAGTAATGCTTGTTCAGCAAAATTAAATGGACTTTCCCAGCAAGCTGTTTGCGCTGCCGTCAATCCCATTTCGTCATTGTAATGGGAGAAATCCTTTTTAACCGACAGAGTGGCAGAGGTAAAAATCCAGGCTCGCGGCGATGTTATCATCTGTTTCTGGAAAATTTCAGCGATTGACAACGGAGTCGCGTTCAATTGCAAGGCTTGGTTGTAGACTTCAATCCAGCGCACATGGTCTTTCATTTCAGTTTCATCACGCCAGCGTTGCATAAGTTGTAAATGATGGGTGGTCCGCTGCCAGCAATTCTCTAATCCTTCAGATCGTTCCGCCTGGCTTTCCAGCAGCTTTGCGAGTGCCGCCAGCTTCTCCAGCAGATTATCCAGCACGTCACTAAACCCCCTATTCTGCCTTATCGCCACCAGTGACAATCGCGTATTGTCCTCTGCAATCGTCAAACGCAAATCACGCACCGCTTTTTCCGCTGCTGCAATAGCGTCAGGCAATGCAATAAAGTCTCCCGCGGCTTGAATCGCCTCCATCTTGGCATCACGCATCAGATCCAGCAACTGGCTGGTGCTGACGGACTCGCCAAAAAATAAGCTGGCTGTTTCCGGTAATTGATGCGCTTCATCGAAAATAACTGTATTGCAAGCAGGTAGCAATTCTGATAAACCTTCATCACGTAGCATCACGTCCGCAAAAAACAAATGATGATTAACCACCACCACATCGGCTGACAAAGCCTGCTTACGTGCTTCCATAACAAAACATTTCTTATAGCTGGGACATTCCGAACCTAAACAACTATCGCGAGTTGACGTGACGTGTTGCCAGATTGCCGCATTCTCAGGGACTTCGCTGAGCTCGCTTTTGTCGCCATTTTTACTAGTGTTGGCATAACGTTCTATCTGTTGCAGATATTGAATTTCATCGCGATTGATAAAACTAAGGTACATATCTTGCAAACTTCTTTCCAGGTGATAATGGCAGATATAATTGGCCCGGCCTTTTAACAGCGCAATAGTGACCGGCACTTTGAGTGCTGCTCGCACATTTGGGATATCGCGCTTAAAAAGCTGATCTTGTAATGTTTTTGTTCCTGTGGAAATAATAACTTTGCCACCTGCCAGCAAAGCGGGCACCAAATAAGCCAGTGTTTTGCCCGTACCTGTACCCGCTTCAGCGACTAAAACCTGATGTTTTGCAATGGTATCAGCGATTGCTTGGGCCATTTCCCACTGCTGAGTACGCATGCGGAATCCGGCAATATGGCGCGACAGAACACCATCGGGAGAAAAAATTGACTGAATATCAAACATAAAATAAGGAAATCAGAGACCCAACCAAAACTTATACTTGACTTTATAGGTACTTATATTTTCTGGCATCGCCCAGGAAATATAGGGTTATGATCGTATCACAGTAAAAATGGCAAACCTTTCGCGATTATACGGGTGTCTTCGATAGGCTAGTTCTATAACTGAAAAATAATACAGACTTCAATGGATTTAATGAGCCTTGGTGTATTGTTTACCAATTTTCTTACCATAAACACGTCTCCGATAGATAACCTGTTAAAAGAAATAGTACAATGCGCTATTTTTCTGAATAAATAATACTGGTCAAGTATTCGGATGAATCTATAATTATAGCTAATAAAAAAATGGCGCATTGATAATTGATTCTATCAGCATCACTTTCATCCGCGCTAATCCGCTGTTGTTTTTTATTTGAGCAATTTCGTGCAATTAATACAATCGATCAATTTGTCATCATGGGAATAGGAAAAGTATATTTTGTTTAAGTTTTTTAATTCCCGGAATGATCATTTCATAATGAATATACAATGCCTGCAAATTATATCCATTTTGTTTATATTGCTTGCTTTACCGCTGGCTGGATTGTGTGATGAGCTGTCCACTCAAGTAGAAAGCGAACAAAAATCAATCATCAAACCACAAAAAAAACCGGTATTCATTGAGGCCGATCGCATTACCGGTTATTACAAACAGGAAACCGAAGCGACTGGCAATGCAGAATTGCATCATGAGGATAAAATATTGACCGCCGATCGCATGAAATACTTTCAAGCAACCGACGACACTGAGGTAGAAGGAAATGTACGTTTAGAAAGACCGAAAGATATTCTGAAGGGAGATGATTTGCAGTTCAATCTGCAAACTGAAGAAGGCCGTATGTCGGAGCCCCGCTACTATATCAAAGATGGAAAAGGACGTGGCGCCGGCAGTCTTTTGTTATTTGAAGGCAAAGATAACTATCGTTTGAAAGAAACCAGTTACACCACTTGCCCTGAGGGTAACCACGATTGGTATATCCGTGCAAAAGAACTGGAAATCGATAACAAAAAAGAAGTGGGTACCGCACGTAGTGTCAGCGTTATGTTTAAAGATACGCCCATACTGTACTCACCCTGGATAGATTTTTCCTATAGCGGCAAACGTAAATCAGGGCTTCTCGCACCTGTTGCGGGTTATAACGTCAAGACCGGATTCGATGTCGCGTTGCCATTTTATCTCAATATCGCACCTAACATTGATGCCACCATAGCGCCACGTATTATGACCATGCGTGGCTTCCTGCTCAGTAACGAATTACGGTATATGGGTAATAACAACATGAACGGTCATCTGTTGTTCGACATTCTTCCCCATGATATCAATACCAATCAAACCCGTTGGGGTATTTTGTACACCCATACACAAAATATCGGCAAAGGATGGCAGGGTTTTCTTAATTACAATCAAGTTTCCGATGATCGCTATTTTCGCGAGCTCACGCCGAATCTTGCCCAGACCAGCTTAACCAATTTGTCACAACAAGGCGGCGTTACCTATAACGGAAGATTAGGCGCAAATGGTACGATCAGTTTTACTGGATTTGCACAACGTTTTCAAACTATCCAGGATCCCCTGGCATTGTTTGTTTCACCTTATGAACGACTACCTCACTTCTCCATGAATGCTATTAAGCGCAATGTAGGCAAAATGGATTTTGAGCTTAACGGCAGTTGGACAAATTTTTATCATCCGACCGAGGTTGATGGGAAGCGTCTGGTATTTTATCCCAACGTCAGTGTACCGTTGCGTAATGAATATGGCTTTATCATTCCTAAGTTTGGATTGCATTACACAAACTACAGTCTGGATAAAGCGCCTGTGGAAGCCACGCATAAAGGAGAAAACATTGACCGTACCATTCCGATTTTCAGCCTGGATAGCGGTATCGCATTTGATCGGCATCTGGATTTAGGCGGCAGGAAATTTGTTCAAACACTGGAGCCGCGCGTATTTTACACCTATGTTCCCTACCGGAATCAAAGCTATTTGCCCAATTTTGATTCCGCGGTCAATGATTTCAGTTTTGCGCAAATGCTCACCGAAAACCGGTTTAGCGGCGGTGATCGCATTAATGACGCCAATCGCGTTGTCGTCGCATTGACATCGCGCTTTGTTGAGCAGGAAACGGGCATTGAGCGTTTGCGGCTGGCCGTAGGCCAACAAGTCAATTTTACCGATCCCAGAATACAACTACTCCCTCCCCAAGTTACCAGTGGAAAATCCGACTTTATCGCCGCCATATCCGGGCGTTTAACACAGCATATCAGTACGGATTCCAATATCCAAATGGACGAATCCAAACTGTGGATCGAGAAAGTTCGTACCGGCATCAGTTATCAACCGGATGCTGGTAAGGTGTTGAATCTCGGTTATCGGTTTACACGAGATGTGATAGAGCAAGTGGACACCTCACTCCAATGGCCAATTGCCGGAAACTGGCATGCTGTTACACGGGTAAATTATTCACTGAAAGATGACAAAATACTGGCAGGGCTGGCAGGTCTTGAATATAACGCGTGCTGCTGGGCTTTACGGTTTGTCATGCAACGGTTGACAACGGCGACGCAAACTACCACCACCGCAGTTTTTGTGCAACTGGAGCTGAAAGGATTGATGGGAATCGGCAATAACCCATTACAAGTACTCCAGCAAAGTATTCCAGGATATACCAGCGTTCATTGATTATCAGCGCCATCTATCGTTATTCATCGAGTATTATCCATTTTATGCATAAACGAAATTATTCCTGCATTTTTCTGCTGTTAATAATATTAATACCCGCACATATCACAGCACAAGAAATGGAACCGATTCCCGCTGCAAAACCAATCGATCATATCGTGGCTGTTGTCAATGAAGATGCCATTACCCGGCAGGAGCTTGATGAGGCTATCAAAACAGCCGTTGATCGATTGCAATTACAAGGCATTCAATTGCCTGATCAACACACCTTACAAAACCAAGTGCTGGAATCGATTGTAACCAAACGAGTCCAGTTACAACACGCCCAAGAAGTCGGTTTGTCAGTTGGCGAAAGTGAAATCGATGAAACAATCCATCGTATTGCTGAAGAAAATAAATTATCTTTACAAGAATTCTTTGCTGTACTCGAAAAAGATGGCATCAGTTTCAATAAATTCCGCGAGGAAATTCGTGGTGAAATGATTATGGCACGACTCAAGGAACGAGAAATCAAGCATCAAGTGAATGTCACTGAAGGAGAAGTTGATAATTTTCTTCGCACTCAGGAAACATCCGCTGTAGGTAACGATGAATATCGTCTTGGCCATATCTTGATACTGGTCACGGAACATATGCATTCCGGTCAAATCGAACAAAGAAGTGAGCGTGCTACGATGGCATTGGCAAAACTGCAACAAGGCGTGGAATTTTCTCAAGTCGCGGCTGAATTTTCAGATGCTGCTGACGCTTTGAAAGGAGGCATCATTGATTGGCGCCCTATCAGTCAAATGGGACCTAAATTTGCTGAATTACTAGCACCGCTTCAACCCGGGGATTTAACACCTATCGTACAGAGTCCATCTGGTTTTCATATTTTCAAGCTGCTTGGTCGGCGTACTCAAGAAACGCCCACAGTGATCATCGACCAGACACATGCACGCCATATACTGATTAAAATTAATGAATTGACTTCTGAAGGTGATGCCAAGCTCAAAATTAACCAGCTTAAAGATCGACTTGATCGAGGCGAGGCTTTTGAGGAGCTTGCCAGACTGTATTCTGAAGATACCAGCGCTACATCGGGCGGAGACCTTGGTTGGCTTTCACCGGGCGATACTGTGCCTGCATTTGAGCAAACCATGAATAAATTACTACCTGGACAGATCAGTGAACCCGTGCAATCACAATTTGGATGGCATGTGATCCAAGTACTGGAGCGCCGTTCACAAGATATCAGTCTTGATCGACGCAGACAAGCGGCACGACAAGCGATACGAACACGTAAGGCCGATGTAGTTGTCCAGGAGTGGTTACGACAATTACGCGACCAAGCCTATGTTGAACTACGCCTGGATGATGAGTAATGAATCATCATTTTATCCCCACATTAGCACTGACCGCTGGCGAACCTGCCGGAATCGGCCCCGATTTATGTGTGCAAATGGCACAGCAGTCACTGCCATGTAAGCTGGTAGTCATCGCTGACCGTGAACTACTGCTGGCACGTGCACAGCAACTCAAGCTTCCATTAAAACTCATTGATACTTCTACAACCGCTCTCGATCAACACCAAATAGGTAGCCTGCAAGTTTTACATATTCCTCTAACCGAGCTAGCCATACCTGGCGCATTGAATCCAGCCAATGCGCACTATGTTCTGGCAACACTGCAGAAAGCTGTTGAGGGCTGTAAATCAGGTCAATTTGATGGCATGGTTACCGCACCGGTGCATAAAGGGGTAATTAATGATGCCGGCATTTCTTTTACCGGACATACGGAATATTTAGCGGAATTGACGCAAAGCCCGGTTGTGATGATGCTGGTGGGTGGCGGTATGCGCGTAACGCTGGCCACCACGCATTTACCACTCAAGGATGTTGCAGCAGCCATTACAGCCGATCGCATAGAAAACAAATTACGCATCATTCACCAAGACTTGATCACACGTTTTATGCTGGATAAGCCACATATTGCCGTTGCAGGCTTGAATCCACACGCTGGTGAATCCGGTTATCTAGGTCGTGAAGAAATCGATATCATTATTCCCGCACTCAATAAGTTGCGAGCCGAAGGCATGCACCTGACCGGCCCCGTTCCGGCGGATACTTTATTTAATCCTACACAACTCCAGCAAGTTGACTGTGTTTTTAGCATGTATCATGACCAAGGTTTACCGGTACTGAAACATGCCAGTTTTGGCGGCGGTGTTAACATCACATTAGGATTACCGATTATCCGCACTTCGGTGGATCATGGCACTGCGCTGGAATTGGCCGCAACAGGACGTGCACATGCAAGTAGTCTACTTGCCGCTATTGAAATGGCCATACAATTGGCTAAGAACCAAGTATCATTCCTTCGTAATGCACCATAATCCCCGTAAACGTTTCGGCCAAAACTTTCTGGTTGATCAACAGATTATTTCTCAAATTATTGCCGAGATTTACCCGCAAAAGCATGATCAAATCATTGAAATCGGGCCAGGTCTTGGTGCCCTAACAAGACCCTTGTTACAAGTGGTTGATCATCTTGATGTGGTAGAGATCGACCGCGACATCGTTGATCGACTGTACAAGGAATTTCCACAAGAGAAACTGACCATTCATTCGACTGATGCACTGAAATTTAATTTTTCCACGTTTGGCAACAAACTCCGCATAGTCGGCAATTTACCGTACAACATTTCAACACCACTATTGTTTCATCTGAGTCAATTTTCGGAACATATTCTGGACATGCATTTCATGCTGCAAAAAGAAGTTGTGGAACGTATGGTCGGAATGCCTGCAACATCAAACTATGGACGTCTTTCCGTCATGTTGCAATACCGTTTTGATATGGAATATGTTTTCAGCGTTCCGGCGGCATCGTTTCGACCGATACCACAAGTTGAATCGGCTATCGTACATATGATTCCACGTCATAAATCATCCATGAATGCAAACGATGAAGCATTATTTTCACAGATTGTTCTAACGGCATTCTCACAACGCCGCAAAACACTGCGTAATACGCTGCATCATTATTTGAAAACTGATGATTTTAGTGCTTTAGGGATTGATTCCGGACTACGCGCAGAGAATTTGTCAGTGGAAAATTTCGTTGCTATCGCAAATTTCTTAAGTAGTCCGCTCTGAATAACCCATAACGATGTGATTTTATGTAATGAATAGATAAATTTGAACGGTTAAATTCACCAGTTCTTGGTAAAATTGCAGCAATTTCCTGCAAATTTAGCGAGAGTTACATGGGACCAAAACCGCGCACGCCAGAGAACAATGACTTATTTCGCCAACGGTTGGATGAACTGG
>WBZX01000263.1_pt1 | contig 49814 bp, 40 predicted proteins | sample 5204211 | NCBI WGS metagenome assembly WBZX01 (sample SAMN12344362, study PRJNA552823) | activated sludge metagenome | biome: Activated sludge suspended growth; feature: Nitrification reactor; material: Wastewater; isolation source: activated sludge from nitrification reactor of wastewater...
TGGTCCGGAGCGGAACTTCACTGTGACGGCACCTAACCGGGTATGGGTGAGCGACATCACTTACATTTCGACTGGCGAAGGCTGGTTGTACTTGGCTGGACTTAAGGATTTGTTCAGCGGTGAACTGATCGGTTATGCCATAAGTGAGAGAATGACAAAAAACTTGGTCATGCAGGCCTTATTCCGAGGTGTTTCTGCCAGGCGTCCGGCCAAGGGACTGATTCCCGACTCGGATCGAGGCAGTCAATACTGCGCACAAGATTACCAGAAGCGATTGAGACAGTTTGGCATGACAGCATCGATGAGCCGCAAAGGAGGTTGTTGGGATAACGCCCCGATGGAAAGCTTCCGGGGAACGCTCAAAAATGAACTGATTCACCATCGGCGCTACCGTACCCGAGCACTGGCAATACAGGAGATCACCGAGTACATCGAAATCTTCTACAACCGGCAACGAAAGCAGGCCCGCCTCGGCTACCTGTCACCCGCTGCATTCATATGGCAATATTATGAAAAGCTATTCGCCGCTTAACCCGTTGGACTCCACTATTGCCAATTGACCTCAGGTTGCAGCGGCCAGAATCGAGAGTGGACGTGGTGGAGATGTCATTGATCTGTCACGTTTTTGTCACGTTCAGAAAGAGAAAAGGGGTTAGCTTTAACTAACCCCCTGTTTCTTCTGGTAGGCCGTGCCAGATTCGAACTGGCGACCAACGGATTAAAAGTTCTAAAATACGCTATTTTTAAGTAATTTTAATTCCCTGGAATAACTTTTAAATTACCTTAAGTATTATCAATAACATTATACTAACAATAACTTGATGACATATATTTCTTTTAAACTCTGTTTTTAGTTTTGACGTCGTTTTAATTTTATGGTCTACTATAGGTCTACTAATTCAAATGGTGGACTCTGAAACCTGAATTAGTAGACTGGAGATAAAGATGACCCAGAAGCTCACAAAAACATTTGTTGATTCCATTCCATATCCTGAGCGTGGACAAGCTTTTTATCGTGACAGTGAAATAAAAGGCTTTGGTTTGCGAGTAGGTGCAACAACTAAAGTCTATATTGCTGAAAGCAAGGTCAATGGCAGCAGTGTTCGGGTAACGATTGGCAAGCACGGCATTTATACGACTGAACAAGCGCGTAGCCAAGCCAAAGAATTACTGCTCATGATGTCAAAGGGCATTAATCCCAACGACCAAGCTCGTGAACAGAAAACCCGAAGTATGACTTTGCAGCATGTGTTTCAAGATTTTCTTACAGCCCGCAAAGCACTTAAACCACGCACCATCTATGATTACAGCCGTATCATGAGTACCTATCTGTCTGACTGGAACAGTAAGGCTATTACCGATATCACCAAAGACATGATTGCCAAACGGCATACAGAGCTTGGGAAAACCAGTCAAGCGCAAGCCAATCTAACTATGCGTTTTCTGCGTGCACTTTTTAATTTTGCTGCGGGACAGTATGAGGATAATAAAGGGCAAGCGCTCCTCCCAGATAATCCAGTCAAGCGCCTATCACAAACTCGCGCTTGGTATCGAGTGGAACGACGCCAGACAGTTATTAAACCTCATGAACTCGAATCTTGGTTTCAGGCGGTTATGAACTTAAAAAATGATGCAACAAGTCAGAACCGCGAAACCATCCGGGATTATTTACTGTTAGTGATTTTTACTGGATTAAGAAAGGAAGAAGCTGCCAGCATGATTTGGGAAAATATAGATCTGCGTGCTAAAACCTTGAAAGTGACTGACACCAAAAATCATTTGGATCACACACTGCCATTATCAGATTTTATTTATGATCTTTTGCAACAAAGAAAAGTTATCGCAGTGAATGAGTATGTTTTTCAGCGATCAGACGGGCAAGGACACATTATTGAGCAACGCAAACAAATGGCCAAGGTCATCAAAGAATCCGGTGTTTCGTTTACGATTCACGATTTACGCCGCACCTTCTTAACTGTAGCTGAAAGTCTGGATATCTCAGCCTATGCAGTCAAGCGTCTGGCCAATCATAAAATGAGCAATGATATTACTGCTGGATATATTGTTGCCGATGTGGAACGATTACGACAACCCATGCAGAAAATTACCGACTATATTCTCAAAAGTGCTGGCTATAAACCGTCAGCAATAATAACTAATCTGTCAAAAAGGAAATCGCGCAGCAATGCTTGATGAAAATACGTCATTGACGGACATATGAATTGTGTTTACTATTGTCGAAACGGAAACTTTTGAACGTTTGTGGCCATATTATTGGACAGATCAGGTGTATGATGAATTTATAACATTCATCACAGAAAATCCGGAAACCGGTGATGTCGTCAAAGGTTCAGGCGGCATGCGCAAAGTACGCTGGAGTCGAACAGGCTCTGGAAAATCCGGCGGTGTGCGCGTCATTTATTTTAACCGTCTGGCTAATGGCGAAATCTGGTTGGTCTTTATTTATGCAAAAAGCAAACTGGACTCAATCAACGCAAAGACTTTAAAGGAAATAAAACATGAAATCGAAAAAACCATTGACTGACGAAGAACTGGAAGCATGGGAAAACAGTCGAGATCTAGAAGCTGAATTACTGGAATCTGTGCGCCAGATGAAAGCAGGAAAGGGGCACGTTGTCATGTCGCCTGTCATTTCAGCACGCAAAAAAACGGGACTATCTCAGACTGAATTCGCCAAACTGCTAAACGTATCTGTGCGGACATTGCAAGAATGGGAACAAGGCCGCCGTCAACCCAGCGGAGCAGCAAAAACACTGATTGCCATTGCCGAACGTCACCCTGATATTTTGAAGGAAATCGCTGCATAACCTTCATCTCCATTGCCACCGCAAAGCGGCTTGCCCTTGACAGGCTGCTGCCGCCCAAGAAAATATTAACTGAGGGATTGAGGCACTAGCATTTTTATATTCCTTCTGTTTCCACACCAAAGCACGTCTGATTATTCCAGACCAATCCACAAAACCTCAATCCTTCTTACTAAACCGCACTTCGGGCGGCGGTAGCCTGTCAAGGGTGGCAAGTCAATCTGGCAAATCAAATACCAAATACATTTTTCTCAAGTGTGCAGGCCATTAGCCGTCAATTGAATGTATTCAATTATCACCGCAAATAACTTATTATGTTTCTTGATGATAATCCAGATTATCAAACAGTCTGGCAATTAGCTCATAACTGGACTGATGCCGATCCAAACGAAACTGATACCAACGCGATTTCACCCAAGCTTAGAGAACACATTATTCGGCTAATGCTTGCCATACGCAACAGAAAAATTAGTGTGCGAACACGCAAACGATCAATTTTTATTGATGATTCTGTTATCTCTCTGATAGTAGATACATCTCATTATCTAAAGACCCTGAACTGTTTATTAAAAGATGCTATTAATAAAGCCTATCTGGATTCGCTGTATGTCAAGCGTGAAGAAGTAATTGATTTGTGCATCAAATCTCATTACGACCCACCGTCTTGCTGGATGCCAAAACATCTACCTGATGAACAATTAAAGACTAAGGAAGCTAAAAACTACCGGCCAGCGGATGAAACTGAAGATCGGATTCGCTGCCAAGCAATAGCCAGCACCTTATGGGAACTTGATCCTACTATCCATGCTAATCATATAGCGCGATCTAAAATTCTTCAGAAAATTGGTAATGGTGGTCTATATAAAATAGATACTATTATTGATTGGATTGCCGAGCTTGATCCACAAAAAGATTATAGAAAACCGGGACGTCCACCTAAAGCCAAGTATGCAATAAATTTAGAAATCATCCCTCAGTCCAAAAAATAGTCGCTCACTTTTCACTTAATTGATGCAAACTGATGTTTACCTAAACTGGCACAAAATAAGGCTTTTGAAAACATAATGCTTAGTGATTGGCAAGATTAAATACCCTTCAGTCACTAACCCTTTTTTATTTCTCTGCAAGTTGCAGCAGTATTGATTCCATATTAACAACTCACGGAGTCAAACATGCAAAACCTATTACTCACTACCAAACAAGCCGCACAAATCTTGGGCGTAAGCATCGCATTCCTGGAACGAGACCGCTGGGCAGGTGCGCGGGTGCCTTTCGTCAAAATAGGCGCTCGTGCAGTTCGCTATCGCCATAGCGATCTGCTCGCTTATATTGAATCGTGTCTGTGTCAATCCACCAGTCAGTACTGAGGTGTGTTATGCACACGTCAGTACGAGGTAGCCAAGAGCTACTCACTCCCGGCGAACAGATTGCCGAAAGTATTTTAAGTTTACTGGATGAACCGGATAGCAGCGACAGGCGATGGCGTGCGCCCATATTCCAGAGACTTCCCGAACGCTTTGCTGAAAACGCCGCTCATGAGTACAAAGAAATTTACATCTTTGAAGGCAGGCGCAATGCCAATCAAGGTTTGCTTAAAACCTATGGAAAACCCGACAAGCTCAGCATTCCGCTCAATGCTACCGATGATGACCTGAAAGTACTATCCAAACGCATCGTAATGGAAATCAAGGATTTTAGTAATTTCCTGCTCAATCGAACCGATAAAATTGCCAGTCTGCTGCACTATGCGCAAAAATATGACGTCAATCTACCCTCCTTAGATAACCCAAGTATCACAGAGAAGGGCATTTATACCCGCCTGACCGATGAAAACTGGTGGCTGCGCAGACTACGTAAAACCCATGCCAGGAATCTGGAACAGGAAGCAATTCGATCCGGTTTCGTGCATCAACGTAAAGGTAAGTACGTCAGCGATGAAACCCTGCAACGTCGTAGAGAACAGAAAAAACGTAACCAGCGCATCCTTGAAGGACTGCTGGCCATTAACGAACTGAACGAAGGTCTCACACTCAGTGAACTGGCAGAGCATAGCTTGGCCAATCCACGGGTGCGGCGCAGTGAATTGATGGTGCGCATCTTCGGCTTTGAATACATTGCCAATGAACTGGGACATGCCGGTGAATTTTATACCATCACTTGTCCATCCCGAATGCACGCGCGTCTATCCGGTAGTTGTAAAGCTAATCCCAAATATGACGGCACCACACCCAAACAAGCCCAAAAATATCTAAACAAAGTCTGGTCAAGAATCCGTGCCAAACTGGATCGCGATGAACTGGATGTTTATGGATTCCGCATTGCTGAACCCCAACATGACGGCACACCACACTGGCATATGCTGGTATTTATGCCACTGGAACACAGCGAGAGAGTGCGCGCTATCTTTCAACATTACACCCTGCAAACCGATGGTGATGAGCCTGGTGCACTAAAACATCGCTTCACAGCCATCGCCATTGATAAAAGCAAAGGTTCTGCGGTTGGTTACATAGCCAAATACATCTCGAAGAATATCGATGGTTACGGACTTGAACATGACATTGACAGTAACCCAATACAGGAGGCGGCTGAACGTGTGGAAGCCTGGGCATCAACCTGGGGTATTCGACAGTTTCAACAAATTGGCGGTGCGCCTGTCAGCGTTTGGCGTGAATTGCGCAGAATCAGCAATGCACCTGAAGGCATTTTACAACAAGCCCAACAAGCAGCCGATCAAAACAAATGGTGGCAGTTCATTCAGCTAATGGGCGGCGTAACTTCCACACGAAAAGACAATCCCATCAAGTTAATGAAAATTGAATCCAAAGAACTTGGAAAGTATGGTGATCCGATTGGGCAAAAAATCTGTGGTGTTCAAACAGATTCCATCCAATTACCTACCCGCTTGCATCAATGGCGTATTGAACGATGTACAGTAAACACAGAACCAACTGAATGGCGTAGCGCAAAGCACCCGAGTGGGAGCGGCAGCGACCGCGAGGCCGCATTTGCGGCGCAGCCACCTTGGAGTTCTGAGTTCTGTTAATAACTGTACGGAAAATTATTATTAAATAGGTACAAAAGATCGGCGAACAATATTTGTTTTTCCATTTTTTTATCTACCAGGAATTTTAATAACATTAAATTTCCTCGATCTATCTCAATTGAGGGATATCGGTATCACTATTCAAAGCATGGTTTCTCCCATACAATGGGCAGCGGTAAAAAATAACCAATAATAATCGACTATTATTCAAGTAAGAGGTGAAATAATGTCTCATCGCATCATCTTTCTAGATTCCAATGTTGCTGAATATCAAAATCTAATCCCACAACTGCCCGAAAACTCAGAAGTTATTATCCTTGGCGCAAGCGAGGATGGCGTGATCAAAATCATGGATGCCCTGCAAGGCAAAACAGAAATCGGTGTGATAGATATTATCTCTCATGGTGCGCCCGGTTCGTTAATGTTGGGTTCGATTGAACTGAACAATGCCAATCTGACTGAGTATGCTGAGCAACTCACACAAATGGGTGCACACTTAAGAGATACAGCAGATATTTTGCTCTACGGTTGTGAAGTCGCTCAGGGAAAACAAGGTCAGGCGTTCATTGAACAATTGTCACTGTTGGTGGGAGCCAATGTGGCAGCATCAATCAACCTCACCGGCGCGGAAGCACTGGGCGGTGACTGGATACTTGGAGCATACACCGGCTTGAACAAGGTGAGCGCATTGCATTTATCTTATTCCGGAGTGTTAAGCTCTGTTGAATTCAGAGTTAATACCTATACGGATAATGTGCAAGCTGAATCATCAATCGCCGGACTTTCCACTGGTGGTTTTGTGGTGAGCTGGACATCTGATGATCAGGATGGCAAATTCAATAGCATCTATGCACAGCGCTATGATCGTAATGGGGTAGCGCAAGGCGCAGAATTTAGGGTCAATACTACTACAGCCGATCCTCAATTTAATTCATGGGTGAGTGCGCTTCCCAATGGTGACTTTGTTGTAAATTGGATGTCTTCGGACAGCGATCTCCATTTACAGCGCTATGATGCCAATGGAATAGTGCAAGGCGGTGAGGTGAAAGTACTTAATGTTAACCCTTTCATAGTTTCACCGATTGCTGCGCTCTCCGATGGTGGTTTTGTGACAAACTGGCATGGTCTGGCTGGCATCTATGCGCAGCGCTATGATGCTAATGGGGTAGCGCAAGGCCCAGAATTTAAAGTCAATACCACTAGAGATGACGGTCAGACAGAATCATCAATCACAGGACTTTCCGATGGCGGCTTTGTGGCGAGCTGGACATCTGAAGTCCGTGATGGTTTTGGTGTTGATTCTGATGAAATTTTTGCGCAGCGCTATGATGCTAATGGGGTAACGCAAGGCCCAGAATTTAGAGTCAATACTACTACAGATGACGATCAGAAAGAATCATCGATTTCGGGACTTACTAATGGCGGTTTTGTAGTTAGCTGGATATCTGCTGATCAGGACGTGGATAAGCATGGTGGTGGTATCTATGCGCAACGCTATGATGCCAGTGGGGTGGCACAAGGCGCAGAATTCCAGATTAATACTACTACGGTCCAATTTCCAGATAATTCTTCGCTCACTGCACTTTCCAACGGTGGTTTTGTGGCGATCTGGCAAACTCTGGATGTGGGTAGCCCTTCCTTTGGCATTTTTGTGCAGCGCTTTGATGCCAATGGGGTAGCGCAAGGTGACGAACTCAGAGTCAATACCACTATAGAGACCAGTTCAGATCCTTCGATCGCTGCGCTTAACGATGGTGGCTTCGTGGTGAGCTGGCAAGCTGCTGATGACATTAAAGCGAAGCGCTACGATGCAAATGGAAATGAGGTTGCAGGAGTTGATTTCTCTGCAACTGCAGATCGATTATTTAATTGGGCAGAAAGCGCATATACCACTCTCTTCCCCACTCATGCTGCATCACAAGAAATTGAAGGTTATCATGCCCGCTTATATGAAAATGGTAACGCACTGGGCGAACAAAGTGGAAATATTTATTTTTATGATAGCCACTCCATTGTTCTTGTTGGGACAGTCGATGATTTTCTACCCAGTGCAATAGCAGCAGGGTTTTGATCGTACGAAAATCTTGGTGTCTGGTAAGGCAATAGAAAGAAGAACGGAAAAAAGCACCAAGGTATGGAGCAGATTTCTAACCTCCCCAAATTCTGGGGAGGTCATCAGTAAAGATACTTTGAAATAACCTGCAGAAAAATCAGATTCCGTAAACAAAAAGACTACCGAGAAGTATTTCTCTCCATATAATTTTTATCAGTATTGGAATCACAAGAACTTAATCATCTTTTGGTATGGAATCAGTTTTAGCTCCAATAAACGAATTATTTATTGAGCATCCCGAATAATCGCCTGGCTTATTTCCTGATATCACTGAGTAAGAACCAGAAATCGTATTGTCAGGCAGAATAGTTAATTTCATTGTATCTATTTCTGCATAATATTCACCCCCTTCATTATCCTCATAACTGCTTGTCAGTGTTGCTGTATTTCCAACTAAATTGCCGCTTAACAATTCCGAAGAATACCCGTCCGCAGTAATGGAATTGCCGGATTGTGTAAAAGTTACGTAGTAATCATATTGCACTCCAACCGGATAAGCGCAATTATTGGGTCCGAAAGTTTCAGTTAAATGCCAATATCCAGAGAGATTTTCTGATGATGTGGCAAGGGAAAAATTATCAATATTGGAATATTCGCTAAATTCATGTCCATCGCCTGCTTGAACAGCAATATAAAAAGCTGCTCCTTCCCATAGGGTTGCGGTAAAACTGGTTACCCCTCCAACATTCAAACTCGCAATAGATTCGGGCCCAGTATACGGAATGGGGGCATAACTCAATTTATATTCAGTTGCACCGGGAACACTTGTCCAAGAGGTTGTAAGTGTGAGTCCACTGATGGAATGCGTCAGTGTAGGGGCTGATGGTGCCGCAATTAATTGTACGGAAGAACCAAGTAAAACGGATAACGTAGCTGGAAATATGACGAGTCTAAGTTTCATGAAATTCTCACTTTTTTATGATATTGCTACTAAAATCAAATAACAGAATTTCTTACGGAACCTTTATTTGAACTGGGACGGCGCTATATCTATATGTATCATAGTTTTCCCCATTTCCAAGTGCATTACTTACAAAGTACCCCCAAGCCCAGAGTGTTCCATCATCTTTGAGTGCATATGATGCGCCGCCAAGTAGGCCTAAATCAGGAGATACATCAATGGCAGTAATGCCAGTCAATCCTATTACCTGTACCGGGTCCTGCTTATACACTATCGCTCCATCCACTAGAGTATTTCCCCAAGACCAGACAGTCCCATCATTTTTAAGAGCAAGCGAATGATAAGTAGAGTGTTTTATAGATATAATGTCAGAAAATCCATAAATTTGTGTGTAGCTTGTTGTTGGTCGGGAATATTCATTATATTTCCACCACCAAACTTCTCCATCGTTTCGAATTGAATAGTATTGAAATTCATTTTCTAGATTTGGTAACTTAGTTGGATAGCTTCCTACACTGACAACGTTTGTTAATTCTTTTATCGGAATAGGATTTTCATGATGTCCTCCATAAGTTAGAAGGAGATATGGATCAATTGAGTCATCTACCAAGCTCCAGAAAGTTCCATCACTCTTGGTTGCATATTTGCTTATAAAAATTTGAGTTACGTCAGTTAACCCGAGTAACTTGACTGGAGTCCATGTATTGTACCTATTATTTACGCCATCTCCGTCAGGATCACTGGCACCCCACGCTCTAGCGCCCCATGCCCAGATCGTACCGTCATCTTTAAGGGCAAAGCACGTTGAGTTACTAGGATAAATGGCCGTAATGTTGGTCAATCCAGCCACAGGAGTAGGTTTGTCGTTATTATCGAACGTGCCATTTCCAAGTTGACCCAACCGATTATTTCCCCAGATCCAAACAGTTCCATCATTCTTAAGTGCGTAATAAACGTAGTCCCCACCAAGAAAATTATTTTCAAAGAGATTAATTGCCACGATATCAGTTAATTCGCGGATCTGTTCTGGAGCCGTATCAGGATACAACTGCCAAACCGTCCCGTCTTTTTTAAGCGCAAGGGCAATTTCTGAATTGATGTCTCTAGCGATAGTAGTTATATCGGTCAATTCAGTTATCCGAGAAGGAGTGGAAGGTAAACTATTTCCGCCCAACCATGTCCAAACCGATCCGTCACTTTTGAGTACATAGTATCTACGCGTGGTACTTCCCATCCAAATTGCAGTTATTTTCGTCGGATTTTCATTTTGTGCTACTGACAAAAGGTTAGAGAGACTATCAATATAAGTAGGTTTATCAATCCCCCATGGGCCACCCAATACATAAACGCCATTATTACTTGTATTAACGCCGGCATAAACATTTTTGTCTGGATAAAAGCGAAACAACCAAGGAGCTACACTTTGTGTAGTTTGATGGGTAGGAAAATATTCTGGATAATTATTTTCTGCCCAGTTAAGTAATGTGTCGGTATCACTAGCTGTATCGGCAGAAGCAAAGTTAATATTCCCAAGAAAAAGCACTGTGCAGAAAAATAGGATCAGGTGTTTTATTCGTTGTTTAATTTTGATTCCCCGTTCAGAACGTTTGAAGTGAATTTGCTTGAAGCGCCACTACTTGCTTATGATTATCTGGCATTAACCGATTTTCCTAGACTTAGATAATGGGGTGTTGGCAATTTTCTGAAAATTAATTTAGGGAAACACTGATTAATTGCCTGCACAAGTGATTTGCGGCGTTGGGTGGTGCTCAGAAACTCGCCTATCCTATTGATATGTCTAGTTTCTTGCGCTTTATCCGCCTTGCATCTCATCTTGTTCGATGAATTAATCAGCGCTTCCTTAGTAGATCATGGCACAGTGATACGTGCAGATCATCTAGATTTAGTCTTATTTTAAGGGAGTCTCTGATACCTTATCCAATTGCCTAAATCATCAAAAAAACCACAATTACCAGAACGACTATAAAAATCATCGCATTCATGTTTAGTATTTTCTTTACCACTACTGCCACTTGTTATCGAATTAAGGAGAATCGCTCCTAACCCTATACCTAATAGCCATGCTCCCCAGTTTGTACCTTTCTCTTGCTGCTGTAGCTTTGCTAGCGCGGATTTGGCCTCGGGATGGCCGTTATCAGCGGCTTTACGAAGCCACATCAATGCTTCTTCTGGGTCTTTTTTTACGCCAGCCCCACCATTATACATTCTTGCTAAATTATATTGAGCAGCAGCATCTCCTTTTTCTGCTAGCGGTTTAAATGCTTTTAGAGCAGTACGATAATCACCTTTATTAAGAGCAGTCGTGCCATCTTTGAAAGATGGAGCCGCACAGCCAACAATAAAAACAAAAAGAATTAACAATAACAGTCATTTTTTTAACCTCAAAATATCCCCTTTATTAAATGATTAATTGTGACCGGTTTCCTTCACTAAAAGCGCAACTTATTGTTTTTATGATGCTGATTCCAATAACTAAACTCGAGGCATCTCTAATTTTAGATTTGACTGGGTTAACGGACAGTCTTTTCAAGCATAGATTATTAACTTGTTGATATATTTGATCTGCTGTCTACATAAAAATCAGAAAATCTTTTAATCTAATGCAATTCTTTGTTTTATTGGTGATGTTGCTCAGAATCTAGCTGCGGACCTACTGATTACAAATTAATTACTGGCTTGTGTCTCAATATAATATAGCAGTCTGGCTTGATGCCAGTCTGCCTTTTATATCTTGTGCAAGAACGAAGCTGTTGTACACACTTCATAAATAATATTAAATTCAGAGAAATGCCGAAGGTTAGATACATCAGGCTTGTGTTTATTGAGTCTACTATAGGGCTACTAATTTTATGTAACAGTGACTCACATTTATGTAAGTCACTGTTTTATTTGGTAGGCCGTGCCAGATTCGAACTGGCGACCAACGGATTAAAAGTCCGCTGCTCTACCGGCTGAGCTAACGACCCAAAGCGCAGGATTATACCTGATTTAGCCAGTGATACAAATGTCTTTATTGGATTGAAAACTCAAAATCTATAAAAAACCTGACTAACCGAATGGCATCATGTCTGTAAAGATGATTGCCGGGATAATGTGGTAGTCAATCTGAAACAACCTGAGCAATTCTTGCACTTAATCTGTGAAATTGTATGCATAGATCGATAAGTTGGATCGATCAGTTTTTTGTAAGATGACGATTATTTGCTTTCTTTTTTAGCGTTATACTTCCATGTTTCTTTCTTCGTAAGGTAATATCAAATGAGACTGCTGTTAATACTATTTATTTTCATGACAACAAATGCCGGTGCGGCGGATTTTATTACCGGGGAGTATCAACTTTCCGGCAAGGAAAAAAGAGTCGGTGAAGCTTATTATCGTGCCGACATGCAGTGGATGGCTTATCAGGCGGAAGTAGCCGACGATAACCCGTTTTATCAGATCTTCCTGAAAAATATCGCCAGCGGCAAAATACAACAAGTATCGCCGGGCACTGGTAAGACGACATGCTCGTGGGTTCACCCTTCACAGGAAAAAGTGTTGTTTTCTTCCACACATGAAGATCCTGATGCAAAAACCAAAATGATTGCTGAGATTGAAAGAAGAAAATCCGGCGAGCGGCAATCGTATGCCTGGGACTATGATGAGTTTTATGATATTTATGAAACTGATTTTGCCGGTGAGAAAATCCAAAATCTCACTAAAACACTGGGATACGACGCGGAAGCCTCCTGGTCGCCCGACGGCAAACTGATCGCCTTCGCTTCCAATCGTAGAGCGTACACGGAAGAATTATCCGCTGAAGAAGCCGCACTTTTCAAAGCCAATCCGTCGGCATTGATTGATATTTATATCATGGATGCGAATGGCACCAATGTGAAACGATTAACACACACCAAGACCTACGATGGCGGCCCGTTTTTTAGTCCGGACGGAAAGAGAATCGTGTGGCGCCGTTTCTCTGAAAATAGCCGGGAAGCTGAGATATTCACGATGAACATCGACGGATCCGATCAGAAACAAATCACGCGCCTGAATGTCATGTCGTGGGCACCTTTTTACCATCCTTCCGGGAAATACGTCATTTTCACCACCAATATGCACGGGCACCGCAATTTTGAGCTGTATATCGTCGATGTCGACGGCCAGAAGGAACCTGTACGCGTAACCGATAAAGAAGGTTTTGACGGCCTACCGGTATTTACACCCGACGGCAATTACCTAACCTGGACCAGCGACCGCACTCCCGAGAAAAAAGGTCATCTATTTCACGGCAAATGGGATCATCAGCAAGCATTGAAGAGTCTTTCGTTGCAATAAGGACACCCTGAAGAAGATTTGATTAATAACAATATTCTACATTGCTCCACTAAACAAGCTGGCCAAGAGAGATGGGATAAACACCTTTTCCCCAATGTAGAAAGTAAACAATACAAATTAGAGCCAACCCTGCGATCGGTACCAAGCGATGGCATCACGCGCAGCTTCGCGTACCGGACGAGGCTGTAATCCGAGCTCTTTCAAACTGACAGAGGAATCAAAAAACATATTGCGACGGGTTAAACGTACACCGGTCACGGTAGCCATCGGCATTTTCCCACTGACATGGTCTGCCCACATTTCACTGAACCATGCCACAAGCAAAGCCAGTGAATAAGGAACTTTCCAACGTGGTAAGGGTTGTTTCGTTTCCTCACTCAGAATTTTCAACCAATCTGAAAGACGCAGGTTCTCCGCTCCTAAAAGATAGCGAATGCCTGTTTTTCCATTTTTCATCGCCAGAATCATTCCTGTCGCGACATCTCTCGCATCAATCAGATTGAAATTACATTCCAAATAGCCAGGAAGTTCACCTCTACAAAAAGCCAGTGACAAACGGGTGGGCGGTGTCTGTAGCCGGTCTCCGGGACCGACAGGTAAAGTTGGACTGACCACAATAATGGGAGCGCCTTGTTTAACCATACGAAAAACTGCTTTCTCCGCATGAAATTTGCTCAGACAATAGGGACCAACCATGTCCTCTGCTTTGAGATGCAGTTTCTCGACGAAACGTTCTTCGGGCGTGTGGGATGACAGGATACTTTCAGTACTTGTGTACAGTATTTTTTTAGCACCACTGTCAAGTGCGGCACGCATGACATGAATGGTACCGAGATGGTTAACTTTATCGAACTCCCGGCGATCGCGACACCACAGATTCGGATCGGCGGCAAGGTGGTAAACATATTCACAGCCTTGCACAGCTTTCCGTACGGCAGGTTCATCACGAATATCCGCACGCACTAACTCAATTTGATCCAACGGCAAATGATCAACACAGGCGCCTGGTCGTTCCAGCACACGCACCGATTCGTTCGCATCCAATATCTGCGTCACCAGATGCGTACCCAGAAAACCAGCACCGCCGGTAACCAAAATCAAGATAGAACGCCTTCCGGCAAACTATCCGCTAAGTTCTGTAAATACTGATATTGCGGTTTCAAGCCTTCAGCGGTTATCTTTTCAATGAGCGCGAAGGTAGCGCGATTCAAAGGACAAGGAAACTCTTGGGCAAGTCGGATAAGGTGGCCGGTATAAGCGTCGATTTCTGTACGGGCATGTTCGACGTGGATATCAGGCGCCATCGAACAATAAGTCCCCCGTAACGAAGGACGAAAGAACATGGCCATTAATGCCGGTAACCAAGGTGTGCGTAGAATTAAAGATACCGTATCGGGATGAAATGGTCCGATACGCGCAAGCGGAATTTTTGCATATTGGAGAATCGCATAATTCTCAAGAAGCAACGCAAAAAAGAGCGTCTTAGCCAATTGACCGGTCAATAATTCCCCATTATCCACTCCAGCCATCGCCGCAAGTGGCGAGATGGCGGCATTGTACATAAGTTTGGTTGCCTTATAAGGTCGGACATCCGCAACAAGTTCAACGGGAAACAACTTGGCTTTTTTCAATGCAATAGCCAGTGACATTACTTCAGACTGCTCAGCAGCAGTGATAGATCGGCGTGCCCCGATATGCAGGCTGCCTGGTCGCGTGATCCGTGTTACGGGACGATCACGCTGGCATTCCGATACAAAAGAAGCAATACCTTCGCACGCGTGATTGCGTTGCTCCAACTCGGGATCAAAACCATTCTGAATCGGCACTAAGAATGCATCGTCAGACAAGCGTGCAAGTACTGCCGGATTATCATAAGTTTTGGTGCAAAGCAGAATAAAACCCTCATCCGGCGGGACCCAATCATCAAAAGTCACGATGAATATATGTTGCGTTCCCAATCCAGTCAACGTTATGCCGTTTCTCCTGCCCTCCGTTACCTTGCCGGGATGGTTGTCAATCAGCACCACCGTATAGCCCATTTGAGCCAGAGCCCATCCAACGACTGCGCCAATACCGCCTATGCCCACAATATGAATCGGTTTGTCTAGTAATTTGGGCATTTATGAATCCTGGAAATTGATCGAGAAAAACACAAGCAAGTCCAATAACTAACTGAAACAGTTAATATTCATTGTGCTGCTCGGGTGAGATCACATACTTACAGCTTGAAAAGGCTTCTATGTATCAGATCGCACAGAACTGATAGTACTCTATTTGTGAGATATTTCCGATTAATTATATTGACCTCAATGAACATTGTATGTGCGATAACACCCACAACATGACGCAGTGACAACAAGAGAAAAGTGATGCATCATAATGATAATTAATATTATAAAAGTCATCGGATAGAAGCTTCTGACACATTGGATACTTCCATGATATCTGCTGTTGCTAAGCAATCTCTAAATAATCCCATTGTCATTCCAGATGCAATATAACCACTCCAAAATTAACAACGCTGAGTACTCTTTATTAAGGCGCGATATCTACCCAGATGCTGCGAAAGCTTTTATCCTGAGCCTTCGCCAGATCTTTGCAATGCTGATTATTGATCGATTCAGATCCATCGTCGCTAATGATCTGGATTTTTGCTTTTTGTTGCGGATAAACAACTAGTGCCTCCGGGTGTAATTTTTGGAAGCCCATTCTGATTAATTCAGGCGCTGCGGAAGGATCGCCTGACCACTGATAAAGCTGAAAACGGCCATTATCGTCATAAGGTCCTGCCATAATGAAATAAACACCCTGGGCATCCGAATATTCGATGCTGCGTATGCCCAGTCCATTCAGTGCCAGCAGAATTGGATTACCCAGTTTTGGTTTTTCATGGCCAGTGATCACTGCTTGTGGATTTTCCAGCGGAACCAGTAGCGCTTTCCCATGCGGAATAGGATTGCGAAATCCGATCAACAGATGGCCTTGCGGAGTCTTAGTTAACCCTTCGATATTGAGGCCATCCTTGGATTCCGGCGCATGCTTGGCGGCTTTCCCAAGATGATAATCTTTGAGTCCTGCGGAATCTTTCAGTACTTTAACCAAATCAATAAAAGGTTTACCGATTGGTTTCAAATTGAACTGACCGTCAATCGTTTCAATTTCCGTTGCAAAAAAACGATGACGGTTAGGACGTTTCTTGCCATCTTTGTTTGAACCGTGCGAGGTGATCCAGTAGATACGATTCTTAATGAGGGTAGCACCTTCAATATCGGCTTCCGGATGCTTGGGATCAATTTGCAGAAATGCGGAAATATCCTGCGAGTATAATAATTCACCCGACTTGTTCCTGTGAAAGATTCGTAAGGTGTTATCTTCATCGTTGGCAACGACAAATAAATCAGGTGCCACAGGAACGGCGGCAGATGCATCACACATGCCAAAGTATCGGGTAATCGGTGAAAGCGCATCTGCAGTAACCGGTAACGTAATGGTCAAGGCGATGATAGTGATCACTACCGTGGAAAGTTTTATGTTCATAAGAAACCTTTAGATGGTAGAAAAATGAGTGTGTGCAGATGTTTTTGAAAGATTGATCTTTCAACATTAAATCGTTTACGTGAGAACGTGTAAATAAATTCGTGTAAACGATCATACAGCAGGAGACATTCTGTTTCCTGGAGACAGCAGCGGAAATTCTTACCCATTAACAAACTAATCACAAAACATGCATTTGAAAGTAAGAAGTGTAAATGATACATAATGCCGGTGATACAATCCTGACAAGCTTACTGAACAAGAGAAATGCTGGAGAAATAGTATGTCAACCATTGAATCCGTTTTAAACGAAATGCGCGTTTTCCCACCCAAGGAGGAATTTTCCGGAAAAGCTAACATATCCGGTATTCAGTCCTATCAAGTCTTGTCAGCAGAGGCGGAATCGGATTATCAGCGTTTCTGGGCAAAACAAGCCAAGGAACAGATTCTTTGGCATAAACCTTTTACACAAATATTGGATGACCGGACGCCACCATTTTATCAATGGTTCACCGACGGTGTACTCAATGTTTCCTATAATTGCCTTGATCGGCATTTGGCAACACAGGCGGATAAAGTCGCTATTATTTTTGAATCTGATGACGGTGAAGTCATACAATCCACTTATCGCGATCTTCACCAACGCGTTTGTCAGCTGGCCAATGCGCTGAAATCAAAAAATATCAAAAAAGGCGACCGTGTCATTATTTATATGCCAATGCGCATTGAAGCGGTTGTTGCCATGCAGGCTTGTGCGCGCATTGGTGCGATTCACTCGGTGGTATTCGGCGGTTTTTCTGCCAAAAGTCTGCATGAACGCATCATCGACGCTGGCGCAATTGCGGTGATCACCGCCGATGAGCAAGTACGCGGCGGCAAGCACAATCCGCTCAAAGCAACCGTTGATGAAGCCATGCGCATGAATGACACGGCATCCGTAAAATTGGTTGTGGTTTATCAGCGCACAGGCACAGAAATACCTTTTAACCCGGCACGTGATGTGTGGTGGCATGAAATGACACAAAATGCGAGTACCCATTGTGAACCGGAATGGATAAACGCCGAACATCCTTTGTTTACACTCTATACCTCCGGATCAACCGGCAAGCCCAAAGGTGTTCAGCATTCCAGCGCCGGCTATTTGCTGGGAACCAAAGTAAGCATGCAGTGGATTTTTGACTACAAACCTGCGGATGTATTCTGGTGTACTGCCGATGTGGGCTGGATTACCGGCCACAGTTACGTCACCTACGGACCACTGGCGATGGGTGCCACACAGGTCATTTTTGAAGGAATTCCCACTTATCCGCATGCCGGGCGTTTCTGGGAAATCATTCAAAAACATAAAGTCACCACTTTTTATACCGCGCCGACGGCCATTCGTTCCCTGATCAAACTGGGAGCGGATTTGCCGACGCAATACGATCTATCTTCGTTACGATTATTAGGATCAGTCGGTGAACCGATTAATCCTGAGGCCTGGATATGGTTCTATGAGAAAGTGGGACAATCGCGTTGTCCCATTGTCGACACTTGGTGGCAGACTGAAACCGGTTGCCATATGATTGCACCGATGCCGGGCGCTGTTGCGCTCAAACCCGGTTCATGTACTTTTCCATTGCCGGGGATTTTTGCCGCGATCGTCGATGAAGCCGGTCATGATGTGGAGAACGGCAAAGGTGGCTTCTTGGTGATCAAGAAGCCCTTCCCTTCACAAATCCGTACACTCTGGGGTGATCCGGAACGCTTCAAGAAAGTTTATTTTCCTGAAGATATTGGCCGTGGAAAGTATTACCTGGCGGGTGATTCCGCATACCGTGATACGGATGGTTATTTCTGGATCATGGGGCGCGTTGATGATGTTCTGAATGTTTCCGGACATCGTTTAGGCACGATGGAGATTGAATCCGCTCTGGTTGCGCACCCGCTAGTCGCAGAAGCTGCTGTGGTCGGCAAGCCGCATGAAGTCAAAGGTGAGGTGGTGATTGCGTTTGTGGTGTTAAAAGGCCAATATCCGCATGGAGAGGAAGTTGTGCAAATCACTCATACATTGCGTGAGTGGGTAGCCAAAGAAATCGGCCCGATTGCCAAGCCTGATGAAATTCGCTTTGGAGAGAATCTGCCGAAAACCCGGTCGGGTAAAATTATGCGCCGATTACTGCGCACACTCGCTAAAGGTGAAGAAATAACCCAGGATATTTCCACGCTGGAAAACCCGGCCATTCTTGAGCAATTGAAGTATCCATCTAAATAATTCCAAGCATTATCAGTCTATCTGAAGATTGTAAATAAAACTGGAGAAGTATGTCATCACCATTTGTTACCGATTATGAACACGGCATTAGTGCCATTGACGCGCAATTTCACCGTCCTCAACGCGCAGCGATTCATTTACTCGTTGAAAAAGGCACGGCTGCATTGATTGATACGGGTACATCCTTTTCCGTCCCCGGTATCATCGCATCACTTGAGCAAAAAAATATTGCGATTGAAAATGTTGCTTATGTCATATTAACGCATATTCATCTTGATCACGCAGGCGGTGCAAGCGAATGCATGCGTCTTTTTCCCAATGCAGAACTGGTTGTGCATCCGCGTGGCGCCAGTCATATGGCAAATCCTGTACGGCTTATCGCTGGCGCAATGAGTGTTTACGGAGAAGCGGAATTTAAACGCGTGTACGGTGAGATTCAGCCTATTGACGCTACCCGGATTATTGAAGCGCCCGATGACAGCCGCATTGATCTCAATGGCCGCTCATTATTATTTATTGATACGCCCGGCCATGCACGTCACCATAATTGTATCTATGATGAACGCAGCCGGTCTTTTTTTACAGGTGACACTTTCGGTGTTTCCTACCGGGAACTTGATGTCGATGGCATGGAATTTGTATTTCCCACTACTTCACCCGTACAATTCGATCCCGATGCAGCGCATGCCTCACTGGATCGCATTATGAGCTATGCGCCGCACTACGCCTATCTGACACACTATAGCCGTATCGGCCATTTAACACATCATGCCGAATCGATGCATTATCTGATTGATGCACATGTAGATATCGCCCAACGAGCAAAAGATGCTTCAGAGAATAGACAAACAATTATTTCAGAAGCGCTGAGAGCGCTATTGATGCAGCGATTATCGGAACACGGTTGTCAATTACCACAAACAGAAATCAACAGTCTGTTACGCTCGGATATTACACTGAATACGCAAGGATTGATTCACTGGCTTGATCATCCGGCTGAACGATTTAAACGTCTATGATTTTACAGTCATGCTTGTAACTCATATCAAGATAAATCTAGTCGAGAATTTCTTCTGGAAAACTATCGGATATACAGAAATACAATAAAATGGACCCAATGCGCATAACCTGATCGCATTGAGTCCATTCTAATTCAACCGTTTTAAGCAGCCACTTTCTTTGAAGAAAAATGCACTTTCTTGGATGAGCCCGATACCATCGCAATCACCAGATAGCTCAGATAAAGAACCACCCCCAGAATCGCATCTGAAATAATCCATTCCGCAGTAGACTGTGGCAATTCAAACAGAGACAGTACACCAAAGAAAGTACCACTGATGATTATTGCCGCAATAATAAATATTTGACTTGTCTTCATAAAAATCTCCTGATTAAAAGTTATTAATACAATCCTATTTAAAAGTCTTGTAACGATAGGATACCATACTTCACAAAAAGTTCACATATTATTCACACTATGTTCACAAATTTGCAGTTAGTTTAAATCAGTATATTTTTATTGAATTTTAAAATAGCAGGAGTTTTCCCATGTATTTCGTTCACTCAATACTCACGCATGCGCTAATGAAGAAGGAAACAAATCAAAACACGATTTGTTGATTAACTTACCAAATTGGGAAAAGTGAGTGGAGTAGCCTACTTTAATCTCTACGGATTCAACGCCCCGCCGCTCGCGGCGGGGCGTTTTATTCTGAGGTACTGATGCTTAGTCTTGCTAATTCGAATACTACCAACCTGTCTGGTAAATATTAGTAATAAGATCCACTGCATTATCATGGAACCTGGTAATGCCATGCCGATCAAACCTAAGATCATATAAATCTACCGATTCACTCGGCATAATTTCTTTTAAGTCAAAATTAAATTGAATCAGTGGCGTGACATGATGAGAATCGATATAAAACTTTCCGGTTTTATCAGTATTAGAGACCGGATCATGCACATCGGCAATGACATAAATTAATTCCTGAAGCTGCTCGTTTGGTAATTTAGTGTAGGTATCAAAAAAATGATCGGGAACCGGTGAAGAATTAAATGCGTAGGTTTCAAGTCCCAATATTGCACCAACCGCTTGCGCTAATCCACCACCGAGAGAATGTCCTGTTACAGTAATTTTTATGCCGGGATGCCGATTAATCACATCTTGAGTAAACCTGAATGCATCTTTAAATTGATCACTGACGACACCAATTCCTATGGCGGTATCAGCGATGACATCACTGGCAGAATCTTCCCACTCTTTAGGAGAGCAGGAAAAATCACAAGTTTCAGTGCCACGAAATGCCAGAACTAATTCACCGGTATCACGATTTCTATAAACACCCGCATCCATTCCGGAACTTGTCCCGGTGGGTTGAATTAAATCCCAAGAACCGACAGCGACATTATCAAAATCATAGATCGCATCGGCAAGTTGCGCATAGGGAATCGATTGCCCCAGTAAATCGACTGCACGTCGCTCTTCCGGGAACAGCATGCCATAAGGTTTCCAGGTTTCATTGGGAACATAATCCGGATTGTTATATATCTCGACTTTTACTAACTCAAACAGCATAACCGCAGGATCATCGGGATTCGGCACCAGATTCAGATTGACGGCATATCGTTCCGTGCCAAATAGTTTTGGAACATCAACCTTTGGCAAAGTAAGTAATCCACTCACCGTTGAGAAAGTGGGACTGTTAATTTCCGAAGCCTCATCAGATTCCGTGGTTAGTAGCTGAAACCGGTTAGGGTTATCTGCCCCCAGCCATTGCAAGGATGCTTTGTATAACTGAGTGCTTTCTTGTTCTGTTACGATTATTTTCTGCAAGCAAACCAAGCCATTCGTTTCAAGAAAAGTAGCCGGTGCAGTTAGTTCCAAGCAATCATCGGGCAATGCATGTGTCACGGGCGCAATGAACATCAGGGCTATGAAACTCACAAATCTTGCGTAATACTGACAGCTATTTCTCATGGCGTTATCGATTGGTATTTAATCGGAAACGTGAATCATAACCTGTTTTTCTTTCATCCATCTATCGATCCATACGTTTTCTCGGCTATCAATGCACAAATGTGTTGCAGAGAAACATATATGACTGTAACTAACTAACAATAAACAGATATTATTCACCATTACTACCACCCACTCATCGACCATGAATGTCCCAAAACGCCGCATCGCCCATCTGGATATGGATGCTTTTTATGCATCGGTTGAACTGCTGCGTTACCCCGAGCTACGCGGCCTGCCTGTGGTTATCGGCGGGCGAGCCGAACACACACCGGTCATACAAGCTGATAGCAGCAAGCATTTTTACAGGTTGCGTGACTATGTCGGTCGCGGCGTTATCACGACAGCCACTTACGAAGCACGTGCAGCGGGCATTTTCTCCGCCATGGGCATCATGAAAGCCGCACAGCTTGCACCGGATGCGATTCTTCTGCCGGTGGATTTTGATAGCTATCGCCATTATTCGCGCCTGTTTAAAGCGGCAGTTGCCGACATCGCCACGCAGATTGAAGATTCCGGTATTGATGAAATATATATAGATCTGAGCAATCTTCCGGATGATACCTTGACGCTCGCACAACGTATTAAACAAGTCGTGAGAGATGCCACCGGACTCTCTTGCTCCATCGGTATCACGCCCAACAAATTGTTATCAAAAATCTGTTCGGATCTGGAGAAACCCGATGGACTGACTATTCTCGAGCTATCCGATATTCCTGAACGGATCTGGCCGCTATCGGTGCGCAAAATCAATGGCATCGGCCCAAAAGCTGCTAATAAGCTTGCATCGTTGGGCATCACAACCATTGCTGAATTAGCGCAAGCTGATCTGAATCTCCTCCAGATCCATTTCGGACGTAGTTACTCGACTTGGTTATATGAAGTTTCCCGTGGCATTGATCAACGCCCGGTCATTACCCATGTCGAGCCAAAATCCATCAGTCGGGAAACTACTTTTGAGCGGGATCTTCACCCGCGCCAGGATCGTTCTGCCTTATCAGAAGCATTCACCACACTCTGCACACAAGTCGCAGAGGATTTGCAACACAAAGGCTATATCGGGCGTACTATCAGTATCAAATTGCGCTTCGAGGATTTTCATACCGTCACACGGGATTTTACGTTAACTGCACACACGGCGGATCCTGCGGTGATACGCCGCGCAGCGGGAGAATGTCTGCGACGGGTACCATTGAAGAAAAAACTCCGCTTACTTGGGGTAAAAGCCAGCGCACTTTCTTCGATCCACGCCATGCATGATGCGGAAGCCTCTCCTCAGAGAGAACTGCCGCTCACCTCTTAAATAACCTCTGAGTAGCCCATATTGGCTATTTCGAGGACAATGTAAAATGTGTTTTTCTTGTATTGCAACGCTAGCTTAATTGGATATGAAAAAATATGAGACTGTGGTCAATACACCCAAGTTATTTGGATGCAAAAGGACTGGTTGCACTATGGCGGGAGGGACTTTTGGCGCAGAATGTTTTGCTTGGCAAAACCAAAGGGTATAAAAATCATCCGCAATTAATACGATTTAAGGCTGATAAGAATCCTACAGGCGCCATCGCCAGTTATTTAAGAAGCGTCGCCGATGAAGCAGATCGTAGGGGATATCACTTCGATAGGAATAAAATCATTAATGAGGAATTGGGTGGATCAATCGCCGTTACCACAGGCCAGTTGGATTATGAATTTAAGCACTTACTAGAGAAATTAAGGAAAAGAGATTCTGTGAGATACGATCAGTTATTTAAGACCACAGAAATCGAGCTTCACCCTATTTTTAATAAAGTGACCGGCGACCGGGAAGATTGGGAAATCATCAGAGTTTTATAGTCATAAACTTATCATCACAGCAAATTTCACAGCCATAGTTCATTTCTAATTGTTTAATAAAGAAGTAACTTTAACATATTATTCAACAACTAATAATCTTACGAGAATCCATTGGTCACTTAGATAGCATCGTCATTCAGTTCGATATTAAAGGATTATTCTTCACAACGTGCTATAGTCCGATAGTGACAAAGAAGTACGAGAAATACATTTTTATAAATTTTATGGATATAGCTATAAATGAAACTTTCATCAATTCTTGTAATATTATTCGCATTAACATTAGTTGCTTGTGGTAAACCTACAGCGCCAGAAAGCGCAAGTTCCGAAGGCTACGGCACGACGCATGAAGGCAAAGCAGCCGAGGGTCGTAATGAACTTCCTCCAGCAGAAGCGAAGTAATAGCGTATAGGCTATTGATATTTAATAGCTTATCGTTCTACGTCGTTTAGCTGACTGAGAAGATACCTGTAGGAATGTTATTGTTCCTACAGGAGCTTCAAACAATTTTAATAACTAACCCTGGCTATTTCGCGCCCTCTTTTCTCATCCACAGTAGTAAGAAATACCAAGCCCAATATAAAAAATACCAGCGTACTGAGTAACGCTATCCGGTGGTCTCCCTCGAATAAATAGATCATTCCACCATAGGTTAGCGGACCGATGATCGCCGACAGTTTGGTAGCCAACCCCCATAATCCGAAGAATTCCCCCTGTCGCCCGGACGGTGTGAATTGCCCTACCAATGCCCTGCCCGCTGATTGAGCACCACCCAGTGCAACGCCGATTAAATTGGCGGCAATCCAAAATAAAGTCTCATCAGTGGCAAAATACGCACAAATAATCGCCGCAGACCAGATCAATAAAGTGATTGTAATACAGCGGCTGGAACCGATTTTGTCCTGTAAATGGCCGAACAGAAAAGCGCCGATTGCTGCGGTCACATTCACTACCATAATCAAAATGATCGTATCTTGGGTTTTGAACCCCATGACTTCCTGTGCATACACCGCTGCTAACACGATGACGATGTGAATACCCGAATAATAGGTGGTTAATGCGATTAAGAAACGAAATAAATCCGTGTGCTGGCTTGCGTGTCGCAGCGTGACTCTTAATCGCTCAAATCCTATCCGTATCAAATGAACATTTTTAAGCGATTTTGCAGCGCCACTCCGTTCGCGTAGCCAAAGCAATGTGGGTAAAGCAGCCATGCCAAATAACGCAGCGACAATCAACGTGGAAACCGGCACATAGTGCGAAGCATCCAACCCCTGATTTTCTGCATACGTCACATAAACCAGGCATAAAATCAGCGCAAGCAAACCACCCAAATAACCCAATGCCCAGCCATAACCGGAAAGCCGCCCCATCGTCTCAGGCGTGCTAATTTCAGGTAAAAATGCCGCGATCAGATTCTCACCGCTGGCAAACATGAAAGTCGCCAGTATGACCAAAATAATCGCTAAACTGACATCACCGGGACCAACCAGACTCAATAACGCGGTAAACAGCACGCAACCCAGGGTTGTCACAACCAGAAAGCGTTTTTTCGCACTGGAATAATCGGCGATAGCGCCTACCACCGGTGCACTCAGCAGAACCAACGCGTTAGCAGCGGCAATGGTCAGTGTCCAAAGCAGCGTGGCATGACCATTGCCGCTCCCAGCAGCAACCACGCCGACAAAGTAAGCGTTAAAAATGGCGGTCAGTATGACGGTGGTGTAACCCGAATTGGCGAAATCGTACATGCACCATGCGAAGCGCTCACGCCGCGTGGCTGAATCGGGATTATTATCGACGGATGACATGATGTATTTGGACAAAGGGATAAATGAAACCGCCCTACTTTCCTACCATGTTCTCTGGGATCACCCAGGCATCAAACTGTTCTGCAGTCACATAACCGCTTGCCAGCGCAGCCGCTTTTAGCGTGATGCCTTCGCGATGCGCTTTTTTGGCGATTTCCGCCGCTTTGTCATAACCGATGTGCGGATTGAGCGCGGTGACCAACATCAATGAGTGATGCATCAGCATGTCGATACGCTCAATATTGGCTTCTATACCGATGGCACAATTATCGTTGAAGCTGACCATGGCATCCGCCAGCAAGCGCACACTTTGCAAAAAATTGTGAATGATCAGCGGTTTCATCACATTCAGTTCGAAGTTACCGAGCGCACCGCCCATGTTGACCGCGACATCGTTGCCCATCACCTGACAGCACACCATCGTCATGGCTTCCGATTGCGTCGGATTGACCTTGCCCGGCATGATCGAACTGCCCGGCTCGTTCTCAGGAATGCACAACTCGCCGATACCGCAGCGCGGCCCGGATGCCAGCCAACGGATATCGTTGGCAATTTTCATCAGCGACGCCGCCAATGTTTTCAAAACGCCGTGCGCATGCACCAACGCATCGTTGCTCGCCAAGGCCTCGAATTTGTTCGGCGCGGTGACAAACGGCAAACCGGTCAAACGCGACAATTCCGCCGCCACGCGCACCGCGAATTCCGGATGCGCATTCAAACCGGTGCCAACCGCCGTACCGCCCAATGCCAGCTCGCACACATGCGCCATTGCGGCTTCGACATGGCGCAGGCCATGATCCAGTTGCGCCACGTAGCCGGAAAATTCCTGCCCCAATGTCAACGGCGTGGCATCTTGCAGATGCGTGCGCCCGATTTTAACAATGCCGCCGAATGCTGCGGACTTAGCCGCCAATGTGCCGCGCAATTGTTGAATGGCGGGAATCAACCGCAGCTGCATTTCCTGCACGGCAGCGACGTGCATCGCGGTCGGGAACACATCGTTCGATGATTGGCCTTTATTAACCTCGTCATTCGGATGCACGATCCGGTTGGCGCCGCGTCCGCCACCGAGAATTTCCGACGCGCGGTTCGCCAGCACCTCATTGACGTTCATGTTCGTCTGCGTGCCGGAACCGGTCTGCCACACCACCAGCGGAAACTGATCGTCGAAATTGCCGGCGCTCACTTCGTCGGCGGCTTCAATGATCGCTGCAGCACTGGCGGCATCGAGCAATCCCAGGTCGTGATTGACCTTGGCGGCAGCGCGCTTGACCCTGGCCAGCGCATGAATCAGCGCGACCGGCATATGCTCATTGGAAATCTTGAAATTCTGCAACGAGCGCTGCGTTTGCGCGCCCCATAATGCTGCGGCGGGCACTTCGACCACGCCCATGGTGTCGCGCTCTTCACGGGTTTGCATACGTAGTTACCTCATCAAATTGGATAAATTGGGGTATTGGTCTACCAACGAGTCGCTGAATTACACTGAATTCGTCATTCCGGCGAAAGCCGGAATCCAGAAAAATCAACAAACTGGACACCGGCCTTCGCCGGTGCGACGAATAATTTAGTGTTCTCATAAGATTTCGGTTTAGCGTTTCATTCATTGCATATATGACGTTTTCTGTCCGAGTTGACACGACTGCTAAACGTTTTATCCGATTACAAAGCTCCTCGCGATTGCAACCAACATTATGAGCGAAATTTAACCCCCCCATACTGCCGCCGAGCACCGCATCATCTTCAATGGCAACAACTCGTAGGTTGGGTTGAATGAAATGAAGCCCAACGATTGGCGGCTAGTTGATGTTGGGGTTCGTGCCTCACCCCAACCTACAAGCTAAGATTCCGGTTTAACATTTTATTCATTGCATATATAACGTTAGGCTTAAGCACCATCAAGTTCATTTTCACTCAAATTTTCGTCGCCCCATTCGGATCAACTCTTGATGCATCTCAACTATTTGGGTTGATGTCTCATGCAATTTTTTGACAACCAAATTAAATCGCTTGGGTTGTTCTAACTCCCACTCTGGTGGCACTGTTTGTCTATCTCGATCACTTGCAGGAAAAGTGTTTTGTGCAATCTGGCTCAAGTAATCTCCAATAAGCGAATGCAACTTTTTTCTTAATGGCTCCAATTCGCTGTCAAGGAACTCATGTTCTGCGTCATTCCACTCATAGTAAAACTTATCTAAGTCTTTAAGCTTATCTCGAGGCCATGAAAAACCAGCCATATTCTGCTCATCAATGAAGCTAATACTTCCCTTTGAGGGAAGCGTTAGCTTGATCTTCTCAAAAAGCGCTTTATCGGATTCTCTTGCGGGTCTATCTGGCTGCTGCTGCTGTTGTTGTTCGCTATTAATCGTACCGTGATTTTCAAAAACACTCTTTAGTGCTTTTGATATAGCTTTAATCAGAGTATTTCTACTTAGTGCCTTTTCGTTAGTTTCTGGCGTCATGCAGTACGTCAATACTCGCTTAGATCGAAGATCAAAAGGCAGCTTTTCTGGCTCACCAAAATGAGTGTTCATTATCATTACAATTCTGTGCCAGCCAAGAGATTTCACTGCATATCCTAATTCGATTAATACATTGGGGTTAGGTGTTGATTTAGTACTAGCGTCATTGATAATTGAAACATCACAAAGAAAAACAGATGCTTCGTCTATCTTTGAGAAGATCGATTGGCTAATATCCGGTGAGCCAGATACACCAAGCGTATCTCTATCGATAACTGGATCAATTGTCGTTGATTGATCCTTTTTTAACTCTTCACTAGCCTTCTCTAGTGCGGTCAATATGAAACCACGATTAGTGTTCGATGGGCAATCTGACTGCCAAGAATAAAAGATTCGATCAGGCATACGGGTGACTTGAGGAGCCTAACGTAATGTATCCACAAAAAAATATCGCATAAACTGATTACAGGTTACAGCAGCATTCAATCCCAACTCAATGCACCACCGGTTTGATATTCCGTCACCCGGGTTTCAAAGAAATTCTTTTCCTTCTTGAGATCGATCATTTCCGACATCCACGGGAATGGATTATTGGCATTCGGATACAGGATATCCAGACCAATTTGCTGGCAACGGCGATTGGCGATGTAGCGCAGATATTCCTTGAACATCGGCGCATTCATGCCGAGCACGCCGCGTGGCATGGTGTCTTCGGCATAACGATATTCCAGTGCAACGGCTTTCTGCATCAGCTCACTGGCTTCATCGCGGAATGCTTTAGTCCACAGATGCGGATTTTCCATTTTGATCTGGTTGATCACGTCAATGCCGAAATTACAGTGCATCGATTCGTCGCGCAAAATATATTGATATTGCTCGGCGGAGCCGGTCATCTTGTTTTGTCTGCCGAGTGCGAGAATCTGCGTAAAACCCACATAGAAGAACAATCCTTCCATGATGCAGGCAAAAACGATCAGGCTTCTGAGTAACTGTTGATCCGTCTCCAGCGTACCGGTCTTAAAGTGCGGATTGGTCAGTGTGTCGATGAACGGAATCAGAAATTCATCTTTGTCGCGGATGGAAGACACTTCATGATACGCATTGAATATTTCACCTTCATCCAGACCCAATGATTCCACAATATATTGATACGCATGGGTGTGAATGGCTTCCTCAAATGCCTGGCGCAGCAAATATTGACGGCACTCGGGATTGGTAATGTGCCGATACGTACCCAGCACGATATTATTGGCAGCCAATGAATCCGCCGTGACAAAGAAACCGAGGTTACGCTTGACCAAGCGGCGCTCATCTTCGGTCAGGCCATTGGGATCTCGCCACAACGCAATATCGCGGCTCATGCTGATTTCCTGCGGCATCCAGTGATTGGCACAAGCCCCCAGATATTTATCCCAGGCCCATTTATATTTGAACGGTACCAATTGATTGACATCCGCGTTGCAATTGATGATTTGCTTGTCTTCCACCGAGATGCGGCGATTGGCGCTGCCCGCCACGTCTTCCGCGTCGGCCTGGCTACCGGGGCTGTGATCCCGGCCATCCTGCGCCGGCGTTGTCAGCGGCAATTCAAAATCGTGCAGTACAGTGCGCGGCATGGCGTTGACTGGCGGCGTTTGCGGTTGTTGCGGTTCGTCTTCGAATGTCAGCATGATGAACTCCTTTATATTTGGATTACTTTTGTGTTTCGATTATTTTGTAAATATCTATTGAATCATTGTCTTATCAATGTCATCTACTGACAGGACTCGCAGCTCTCATCATCAATGGCGCAGTACTTGATTTCGACGGAAGACGCTTCCATCATGGTTTTAGCCATACCACCATCAGCAGGCACTGCGTTCAACGAACCAGCACGCACGGTCGATTTTTCCGCTGCCGTCGCGCCCATCGAACGCAGGTAATAGGTGGTTTTGAGACCGCGCAACCACGCCAGTTTATAGGTGTCATCCAATTTCTTGCCGGAAACGCCCGCCATATAAATATTCAATGATTGCGATTGATCGATCCACTTTTGCCGTCTTGCACCGGCTTCGATGAGCCAGCGCGGATCCATTTCAAAGGCGGTGGCATATAGGGTGCGGATATTTTCCGGAATGCGGTCTATTTTGCTGATGGCACCGTCAAAATATTTCAGATCCGCAATCATCACTTCATCCCACAGATTGAGTTTCTTCAGATCGTTTACCAAAGACTGATTGGCAATGGTGAATTCACCGGACAAATTGGATTTGACATACAGGTTCTGGTAAGTCGGCTCGATACTGGCTGAAACCCCGATAATATTGGATATCGTTGCAGTAGGTGCAATCGCCAGGCAATTGGAATTGCGCATGCCATGCTGTTGAATACGTTGGCGTAATACATCCCAATCCAGTGTCGTGGATAAATCCGCTTCGACAAAGCCGCCGCGCTCTTTCCGCAGCACTTCCAACGTATCGTGCGGCAGAATGCCGCGATCCCATAAACTACCCTTATAAGTATTATAGCAACCGCGCTCTTCCGCCAACTCAGTCGAAGCCCAGTAAGCCTGATAGGCAACGGCTTCCATCGAACGATCGGCAAACTCAACCGCTTCATTGGAACCATACGCAATGCCCAACTGATGCAAACAATCCTGAAATCCCATGATGCCCAATCCAACGGGACGATGCTTAAGATTGGCATTTCGGGCTTTGGCGACTGCGTAGAAATTGATATCCACGACATTGTCCAGCATGCGCATGGCTGTGCTGATCGTGCGCTTCAGCTTCTCCATATCCAGCACACCATGATTCAGATGCGCCAACAGATTGACCGAACCGAGATTACATACCGCAATTTCCTTATCATTGGTATTTAAGGTAATTTCCGTGCATAAATTGGAGCTATGCACCACACCCACATGATTTTGTGGTGAGCGGATATTGCACGGATCCTTAAAGGTGATCCAAGGATGTCCGGTTTCAAACAACATGCTCAACATTTTGCGCCACAATTGTACCGCCGGGATTCTCTTGTACAGCGCCAGTTCGCCGCGCTCAATCTTGGCTTCATAAGCTAAATAGGCCTGTTCAAACTGCTGACCGAATTTCTCATGCAGATCCGGCACATCCGAAGGTGAAAACAACGTCCAATCACTACCATCCATAACCCGTTTCATAAACAAATCGGGAATCCAGGTGGCGGTATTCATGTCATGCGTGCGGCGGCGGTCATCACCGGTATTTTTACGCAACTCCAGGAATTCTTCGATATCCAGATGCCAGCATTCCAGATAAGCGCATACCGCGCCTTTGCGCTTGCCGCCTTGATTCACGGCCACGGCGGTATCCGATACCACTTTAAGGAAAGGCACCACCCCTTGCGATTTGCCGTTGGTGCCTTTGATACGCGCACCCATCGCGCGCACCGCGGTCCAATCATTGCCCAGTCCACCGGCATATTTGGCCAGCAAGGCATTTTCCTTGATGGCTTCGTAAATACCATCCAGATCATCCGGTACCGTGGTGAGATAACACGATGACAATTGCGAACGGCAAGTGCCGGAATTAAACAAAGTTGGGGTCGAGCTCATGAAATCAAAGCTGGATAACACATGATAAAACTCAATGGCACGCGCTTCCCGGTCAATTTCATTTAACGCCAGTCCCATCGCCACGCGCATGAAGAAGGCTTGCGGCAATTCAATGCGCTTTTCTTTGATATGCAGGAAATAGCGATCATACAGGGTTTGCAATCCCAGATAATCGAATTGCAGATCGCGTTCGGCATCCAACGCTTCGGCTAAGCGCGTCAGATCGAACTGCGCCAGGCGTTCATCCAGAAGGTCGGCCTCGATGCCGCGCTTGATGAAGATTGGGAAATAATCTTTATAATGTGATTGCATTGCTTGCTGGGAAATTTCTTCGCCCAGTACTTCGTAGCGCATGTTGTTCAACAGTAACCGTGCGGTGACATAACTGTACGCGGGATCTTTCTCGATCAGCGCGCGCGCTGACAGAATCACGGATTTTCTGACTTCATCGACTGACACACCATCATACAAATCTTTCAATGTAGCTTTCAGAATCAAGGAAGCGTCAACCGCATTTCCCAATCCGCGGCAGGAAGATTCAATCAAAGCAGACAATTTCGCCACATCCAATGGCACTCTTTGCCCGTTATCCACAATATATAGTGTCTCTGCTGCCGTCTCTACCGTAGATTTCTGTTTGAGTTTGGCTCTTTCGCGCGCATGTTCCTCACGATACAACACATAAGCCCGCGCCACATCGTGTTCACCGGAACGCATCAATGCGAGCTCGACTTGATCCTGAATATCTTCAATATGAAAAGTACCGCTATCCGGTTGGCGGCGCAGTAAAGCGTTAACCACATCATTCGTCAAACTTGCAACCACCTCGCGCACCCTGACTGATGCCGCGCCTTGACCGCCATCAACCGCGATAAAAGCTTTGGTCAGGGCGACAGATATTTTCCCCGGTTCAAACGCCACCACCGCACCGTTACGGCGGATGACTTTATGTTGGGAGAAATTGGAATTTTGCGAACCCGTGTCGAAAAAACGTTGACTTCCGGAAACAGGCTTGAGGTTAGTATGTTCTGTAGCAAGCTGCATAGATGATCTCCTAACGGATTATTCATGATAGAAAATATACATTTACATTGATTCAATGAAATACTATTTTTCTTTAAAACCACAACATATAGCGTTATTAAAAAATTAAGACCGCACTGGTAGTATACAAGTGTTGCAGAATTTTTAATACAGAAAATTCATTTTTGCTGAATAAATTCATTTGAACTTCTCCGATGTGTCATTCAATTGTCGCTGGTAATGACTGTTTTTAATCCTCATTTATTGAGGAGCTAATCGCAAATGAAAATTTTGTATGGTTCATAAAAAATTGTACTGAGCGCGCCACCCCGGTTTTTTCCTCCTGGCCGCGAATATGTGCTCAAACCATATTTTCATCCATAGCGCACTTGCAATCTCATTTCGTATCGCTCAATCTCTGCTATTCTTCCATCGTGAATTGCCTTTCTCCCAGTTTTGAATTCAAAATCCATCCACTGAATACGCATTTAATGTACGCATAAAAAATACAAACATGTCATTCAACACATTCCTTAGTCACTTTCTCTCACGCCTGGGTCCCGGATTATTGTATGCAGGCGCTGCCGTCGGTGTATCCCACTTAGTGCAATCCACCCAAGCAGGGGGAATGTTCGGATTCGAGCTGATTATTGCCATCATCATTATTCATTTGATCAAATACCCGTTCTTTGAATTCGGGCCGCGTTATACCGCAGCGACGGGACAAAACATATTGCACGGCTACAAGAAGCTTGGAAAATGGGCGGTATTTGTTTATCTGCTTATGACGCTATCGACGATGTTTATCGTGCAGGCGGCTATTACCGTGGTCACTGCCGGTTTGGTCACTAACATTTTCGGATTGGAAGGTCTGGGCGGACATGATCCGCAGATGGTTGCATTCATCATCAGCAGTGCATTACTGCTGTTTTCTTTCACATTACTGGTGAGTGGTCACTACGTGCTACTGGATAAATTGATGAAAATCATTATCCTGATACTCACCATCACCTCTGTTGCTGCCGTGATCATGCTGCTATTCGATAATCCAGGTCACTATCAAGCAGCCACGGTTTCATTCTCTTTTTCCGATACTGCACACCTGGTATTTCTGGCGACATTCCTAGGCTGGATGCCCGCGCCACTGGATCTTTCCGTATGGCATTCCATCTGGTCGCAGAGCAAAAATGAGAGCGATGGCAAGATCACCAGCATGCAAGAAACCTTGTTCGATTTCAGAGTGGGTTATATCGGCACCGCATTTCTGGCCATATGTTTTCTGTTATTGGGCGCGCTCGTGATGTACGGCAGTGGTGAAACTTTTGCTGCCGGCGGTGCAGCATTTGCAGGCCAACTGGTGAATATGTATGAACAAGCATTGGGTGGATGGGCCTATCCGATTGTCGCCATCGCCGCACTGACCACCATGTTTAGTACCACGCTGACCGTACTGGACGGCTTCCCGCGCACGATCAGCATCTCGCTGGAATTGTTGTTTCCACGACGCATCCAGCATCACAATAATGAGAAGACTTATTTAGTCTGGCTGTTTATCATCATCACCGGCACATTATTGCTATTGTTCTTTTATCTGACATCCATGCGGGAAATGGTAAAAATTGCCACCGTGATTGCTTTTGTAGCAGCCCCCATCCTGGCAGTACTCAACATGCAGGCGATGTTCAATAAAAACATCCCGGAGCAATACCGCCCCGGAAAATTGATGTGGATCTGGTGTTGGCTGGGCGTAGTCGCTTTGTTGGGATGCTCCATCAGTTATTTACTACTTTAACCTAGAAACCTCAGTTGACCGCTCGAATGGATATTGAACATGATGAATTTATTAAGCTTATCGATAATCTACCAGCGTATCTGTTGGGTGAGTTCGCTACGAAGCGAATTGCATGGTTTTGAGGATACACTGCTGCGTTGCAACTTCTTGAAATGGAATGACCATTTCGCGTCGTTGCGCCTTGCCATGCACCCTCAAAACCATACACTTCACCTCATCCAACTGAGGTTTCTAGGTTTAATTCACATTTTTAATCGATCCTGATGCGCCCCACCCGTCTTGAAAAACCTGCGGCTACACGCAGTAACCTGAAAACAATCGCCGCCCTGTTGCCCTATTTATGGGAATTCAAAGTCAGAGTTATCCTGGCACTGAGCCTGCTGGTATTGGCCAAACTAGCCAATGTCTCCGTGCCATTGGTGCTAAAAGAGATTGTCGATGCCTTGGATCAATCCCGTGCCGTGCTGGTATTGCCGGTTTTTTTACTAATCGGCTATGGCGTCTTACGCCTGTGCAGCACTTTATTCGGAGAGTTGCGTGACGCAATCTTCGCCAAAGTGACGCAACGGGCGATTCGCCGCGTGGCGAATAAAGTATTTACACATCTGCATTCATTGTCTTTGCGTTTTCATTTGGAGCGTCAGACCGGTGGCGTTTCGCGCGATATCGAGCGCGGCACGCGCGGCATTTCATTCCTGTTGAATTTTATGCTGTTCAATATTCTGCCCACGTTGCTGGAAATCGCTTTGGTGCTGGTGATACTAATCAGCAAGTACGACATCCGGTTTTCCATCATCATTGCACTGACCTTGCTGGCTTACATTGCACTCACGCTGATTGTTACCGAATGGCGCATGATTTTCCGTCGCACCATGAACAACATGGACTCAAAAGCCAATACCCAGGCGATCGACAGCCTGTTGAATTACGAAACCGTGAAATATTTTAGCAACGAAACCTGGGAAGCACGGCGCTACGATGAACATTTGCAATCGTGGGAAAAAGCTGCCGTCCGCAACCAAACTTCGTTGGCAACGCTGAATGCCGGACAAAGCGCCATCATCGCCGTAGGTGTGACGTTGTTGATGCTATTGGCCGCCGACAAAGTCGTCGAGGGCAGCATGACACTGGGCGATCTGGTGCTGATCAACGCTTTTATGTTGCAACTTTACATGCCACTGCATTTCCTCGGTTTTGTGTATCGTGAAATCAAACATTCGCTGGCTGATATGGAACGCATGTTCACGTTACTGGACGAAAACAAGGAAATTCAGGACAAGCCGGATGCCCAAAGCCTGGATGCCCAAAATGCCACGATCCGTTTTAATCATGTCAATTTTAGTTATGAATCCAATCGTCAGATATTGTTCGATGTCAGTTTCGATATTCCCGCCGGCCAAAATCTGGCGGTCGTCGGTCACAGTGGCTCGGGGAAATCCACGTTGGCGCGCCTGCTGTTTCGTTTTTATGATGTGCAATCGGGTGGCATTCTGATCAATGATCAGGATATTCGTGATGTCACTCAGCAAAGTCTGCGCGCAACCATAGGTATCGTGCCACAAGATACGGTGTTATTTAACGACAGTATTTATTACAACATCGCCTATGGACGACCGGATGCGACACAGGAAGAAGTTTTTGCCGCAGCACAATCCGCACATATCCATGACTTCATTGAAAGCCTGCCGGAAAAATATGCCACCATCGTCGGTGAACGCGGCTTGAAATTGTCCGGCGGTGAAAAACAACGCGTAGCCATTGCCCGCACCATTCTGAAAAACCCGGCAATTCTGATCTTTGATGAGGCGACATCGGCACTGGATTCTGATTCCGAAAAACGCATTCAAGCGGAATTAAAGCGCATCGCAAAAAACCGCACGACACTGACTATTGCTCATCGGCTGTCCACCGTTGCCGATGCCGATCAGATTCTGGTAATGGATCACGGCCGCATCATAGAGCGTGGCAATCACCAGCAATTACTCGCAGCGAACGGTACTTATCTGCACATGTGGGAATTGCAACAACAAGAAGAAACCGATAAACACCTTCAGATTTCTCAACTGTAGTTGCTGGATTTATGCACGCCAGCACAGTTAAAATTAGACAGATTGGATATGCGAGGAATAAAACTGATGATCTGCTCGATTGATTAAAAAACCATCGACAAAACAAAATCAACGTGAAACCCTTTTCACGACAGGCAGCATCATTTTGCGCTGTATCATGCACACATGAAAGATTGGCTTCAACGCCTGCACCCGTTTAAGACCGCCAGCACCCAGCGGCTTGCGATCCTGTTCGCTATCGTCTACTTCGCCCAGGGCATGTCCGCACTACCCGTCCAGGTAATCGCTATCAGCTTTAAGGATCAAGGTTTGGAAGCCGACGACGTGGCGGCTTTTTTTCTTTTTGCATCGATTCCTTGGTTCATCAAACCGTTGTACGGGCTGATCTCGGACTTTCTGCCGCTGTTCGGCCAACGGCGCAAAAGCTATCTATTGCTGACTTCGGCCCTGGCTTGCGTGGCGGGATTAATTGCCGGGTTTTCAGCGCATTATACCTATTGGGAGCTCGCCATCCTCTATACGCTAATGGGCTTCGGTCTAGCCTACAATGATGTGTTGACCGATGCGCTGATGGTGGAAAAGGGTAAATTAAATGGACTCACCGGCGCTTTCCAATCGGTGCAATGGATTGCGGTTACCTGTGCTTCGATCATCGTAGGCTTGCTGGGTGGATATTTTGCCGAATATCGGGACTTGCAAGCCGCTTTTGCGGTTGCGGCCATATTTCCTTTTATCGTGCTGCTCATGGCTGCATTCTTCGTACGCGAGAAACCTATTGATCTCGGAAAAGCCGAGTTCACGGAGATTTGGGCAGCACTGCGCGCGGGATTCGGAGAACGCTCGGTATGGCTGGTCGCCGCTTTCATATTTCTGTTCAATTTCAGTCCATCTTTTGGTCCGGCATTCCTCTACTACCAGATTGACGTGCTCGGCTTCGGCCAACAGTACATCGGCGTCTTGAGTTCAGTCGGTTCGGCAGCTAGCATCGTTGGTGCGTTCATCTACGCACCCTTGTCACGATCAATGCCACTGCGCCGCCTGATTAACCTCGCCATCGGCCTATCGGTGGTGACTTTATTGACTTATTTGGCCTATCGTAGCGAAACCTCTGCGCTGTTCATTCATGTCATCTGGGGCGTCACCGGCATGGTCACGACACTCGCATTTCTGGATCTTGCTGCAAGGGCGTGCCCCAAGCGCGCGGAAGCAACCTTCTTCGCACTGCTCATGTCTATCTTCAATCTCGGCACACTGGCTTCGCAAAATGTCGGTGCGCATTTGTATACCGAACTTGGCGAAGGATCGTTCGCATACACTTGGCTGGTAATCATCTCTACTTTCGCAACGGCTGCAATCTGGTTACTCGTGCCACTGGTGCATATCGAGCGCATCGAGTCGCGTGCACAGCATCATAAAAATCTGTAGCCGACAGGGAATACATTGTTATGGCTAAAAAATGGACAGACTGACTACACAAATCCTGAATTCAGTTTCCCTGGTACAGGAAATCTATAAAAAATCATTCAACCAAGCGTAGAATATAAAATCATTGCCGATCCTAAAACCGAGGACAAACTATGAAACTCTATCTGTTATTAGCTTGTTTGTTATTGAGTGCTTGTACAGGATTGCCGTCGGCAGTCGAGAATGCGCCAGCAATGCAACTTTCCTATCAGCAAGTCAGCCAGGACATCAATAATCATAAGGATACGCCGGTACGTTGGGGTGGCGTGATCATTAGCGTGGAAAATCAAGAACAGGCCAGCCTGATGCAAGTCGTATTCCACTCCCTTGATTATAGCGGCCGACCACAGCTACATAAGCCAGGCGAAGGACGTTTCGTGGTTAAAAGCGCCGAATTCCTTGATCCGGCTATTTATGCCAAGGATAAAGAAATCACCGTCGCCGGGGTGATCACCGGCGATATCGAGCGTACCGTGGGCAAACGGATTATTCAGGTGCCGCTGTTATCAGCCACAGCTATCCACCTTTGGCCGGCTTATCCGAATCGCTACGATCACCTTAACTATGGCCCTCCCCCTTATTTTGGCTTTCCCGGTTACTCGCCTTATTACCGTGGCGGATTTTACGGACCATACTATCGCTGGTGATAGTTATCGATATGATGATCCGGTTAAAACATTTCCATCTTATGCGCTATTCTCTAAAAAAACCGATCCTATTTCTGTTATGTATTCTCATGTTATCCGCTTGCATGACAACGCCTACACGAGAAGAACTACTCAGCCAGAAAGTGATTTATAGCCGCAGCAGTGACAAACATTATCTGGAAGTTGCGGAATGCCTGAAAAGTGACGAAGGCTTTTATTTGCCGAAGTGGCACCGCCATACCTGGCGTGATATCAATACTTATTTTATCTATCACGAATCTTTGCAAGTGGACGGATACCCGCAGATGCATGACGAAGCGACAAAGACTTACTACATTACCGAGATTCATAATCCCAAGTCTTCGGGGAGCATCAACCAACCGATTACCCATGGCAATGGAAATTGGATTATGACGATTAGAGACGTCGGCAATCAACAAAATACCCGATCCGCAATCGAAATTCGCAGCAATCAAAATCTTCTCAGTGATTATCCACCGGCTTCTTATACGCCGGATCCTAACGCTTCATTATCCCAGCGCTTGTACAAAGTGGAAAAGATTGATCAGTGTTTTTGATTGATACGCGATTTTTAAAAAATTGATTCTTCCGGAGAATTGACATACCATTTATGGTATGTGGAAAGTTTATGAACATAAACGAATTGAAAAGCAATTAAAATCATGCCCCATTACAATATTGAAGAAGTATGAGAAATGGAAAGATATTGTCATAATTTCCGGTCAGCAAGGGCTATCACTGATTAAGGGTTTTTCTGATGAAGCATTAAAAGGCGAATGGGATGGTTACCGATCTTCACGGTTAAACCAGCAATATCGAGTCATTTATAAAATTATCGCCAATGAAGTTTATGTGCAAGTTGAGCAAATATCACCCCACGATTATCGGAGAAAAAAATGAATGAATATCAACTGGCAAAAAAAACATGTGATGTTACCGTTGGTGAATCCGTAAAAATTATTCGCGAGCTTCAGGGATTAAGCCAAAACGAATTAGCAGAACTGACCGGTATTCCGCAATCGACAATCTCTGCCATCGAGCACAACAAAATCAATTTAGGGATAGAACGCGCAAAAATAATAGCAAAAGCACTGAAATGTCACCCTGCGGTATTGGTTTTTCCTGGGTGGAGTGTTGAGGTTGCTGCATAGAAAAGTATCTGTCTACAAGAAAAATTGATACACAATTTTTAAGAAGCCTAGTAGGTTTTGAGATGAGTCGACGAGCTCCAACAATTCATGCAGTGGTGTTGGGGTTCCTATTGTCACCCCAAACTACCGTGCTGTAAAAGTTAACGGGGCAGTGTATACCCATTTTCTTTTTTCGCGACCTGACCCAGAATGTGTACTAGCCATTTGCCAGAGCTTTAATATGCTTTGAGATGGCGCGTCTTTGCTTTTGCACAACTGGAAGAAGGGCTGTGTATGTCTGTAACTGCCCTTCCTTGAACTTCTTATAGATTTCCTTTTGCTTTCCGAGCAACTCGCTATATCGCCCCGCCTGTTGGTCTAGAGGTGTATTCAACAGCATATGATTCACTTCTAAGACAATCTCCTCGATTTCGAAAGTCATCTGTTGCGCATGAGCTTGAAATTTGAGCGTCTCGATAACCAGTGGGCCGTGCTGCGATTGAATATCTTCATTTTCCACGAACAGCTCCATCTTCCCGGCGGCAAGGTCAAAATCTTGATGAAGCATATCCAGTTGAGATCGGATTTCTGCCGATCGAGACGGGTTGTCTTTGGTGATGCCTACGGCACTGCAGTTAGTAATGGCTGATAACCAGGCCGAATACTTCGAGAAATAGTCGATTAGCGTTTGATGCTCTTCTGCCCTTAGGCTGAGTTTGGCCTGTAGGGAGAACTGTAGCTGCGATTTGACTGCTTCGACCAACGACGTAATTTCTTCAATGTCCTCCTTCGTAGCGACATTCTTACCTTTTTCCTGAAAGTAAGACTTTAGAAATACCATATAGAACAGAAGCAGTAGGATGAGCGCTTCCAGCACTAGCTGAATGGATTCGGTGACAGACATCAGGTGATCGTAGTTGTTAAGGTTGCATAACTAGAATTAGACGTCCGAAATGACGCAATATATTACGTCACAAATGAAACCTAATACGGCATTGATCATGATATCCCCTTATTTTTAAGCTAATTGACCGATTTAGCTGTCATCATACTACCAGACTTGTTTAGACCAAAAATATTGAGTGAATAACAGCAATACGTTGTAATCAAGTTCTGCAGTTCACATATCAAAACAAGCAATAGCACAATCTCCAAAACCATTGCTTTTTCCAAATCACACAGTTAGAATCCCACCCGTTACTCGCTTTTTGAAATGCTAATTGAACGATTGATGGCATAGCAACTCAAAAAACAGTATTCAATGGGAAACTAGGGTTCCGTCCGGTGCAGTCACCGGTGTCTGGTCCAAGAGTTTCCGGTCTCGTGATAATGAGGCTCCACGGAGGGATAAAAGCCCGGGAGGTTACGTAATGTAGTATTTTGATACATTACATTCTCGGTAATAACCCGTACAGGAGACTTCGTTATGTCAAAAATAACAAAACCGATCCCCCTTTCACCGGATGCCAGTGCAGTAACAGGCGATACGCTCAATCGCAGCATGAGTGTGTGGCATAGCTTTACGCTGGGTTTTGCGGTGGTATCGCCGGTGGTCGGACTTTACGCCATCATTGGTGTGCAAACCGTCGTGACCGGTGGCGGCTGGTTTGCAGCGCTGGCGATTTGCTTGCTCATGCAGCTATTGGTAGCTACTGTTTATGCAGAGCTATCCTCACAATTTCCGATTGCCGGCGGTGCCTATAAATGGGCACGGCAACTCGGTGGCACCGTAGCCGGGCAGTACGCGGGCGTCATTTATATTTGCTCCACCATCGCCATGCTGACAACAACGGCTTATACCGGCGGTTTCTGGCTTGCCACTTTTTGCGGATTACCAAGTAACGACGGTGGCATGATGGTATTGTGGGGTGCGATATTTTTGTTTATCTGCACACTGCTTAATTTGGCGCATGTCAGTGTTTTCCAGTTTGTGATCAAATCAGGCGTGTATGCAGAAGTCGTCGGTTCCTTGGGCATCGCATTCTTGTTAATCGTGTTTTTCCGCCAACATTCCGTGCTGGAATTGTTTCAGCATATGGGCACGGGAACAGCACCGACTGAAACAGCCGCTTTTTTCGCAGCGCTCGCCATTGCTGGCTGGGCTTTCATCGGTTTTGACGCTTGCTCCACCACGGCGGAAGAAACACACAACCCCAAACGCATGGTGCCACGTGCAGTTTTCCTTTCCCTACTCGTTGTCGGCACAGTGGTCTTGTTTAATTCCGCTTCACTGATTCTGGCCTTTGATCATGACACACTGAGAAACGCCAGCAGTACTTCCGATCCTGTTACACCCTTGATTGCCAGCAGCATCGGGGATTGGTTTGAGAAACCCTTTTTAGCCATTGTAATGACTGCGTTTCTCGCCTGCGGTGCGTCGGTAGTCAAATATACCTCGCGCATTGTTTACTCCATGGCACGGGAAGGCAATATGCCCGCTCTACTAAGCCAGGTCACAACCAGTAAAACCCCGCGCAATGCCATTTTGTTCACGGTATCACTAGCCGGTTGCGGCTTGATATTCGGATTAAACGGTGACGCGGTGGCAACCATCATCGCCTTCGGCACCGGCGGTTTATACGCCATGTTCACTTTCACCACCGGAATCGGACTATTTGCCCGCCTCACCGGTCGTTGGAATCCTGCACTGGGTGAATTAAAACTGGGCGTATGGGGATTGATCATCAATAGTTTGGCGTTTATCTGGTCATTATTTGAGCTCATTAACATTGCCTGGCCGCGCCCTTATGCGATTTCAGCCGATGCACCCTGGTGGCAATTATGGGCAACGCCACTGGTACTCGGCAGTCTGTTGACGATCACCACACTGTATATCCTTTACAAAAAATGGGTAAGCGCCAAGTAACATTGTCTTAACAAGGAGTTCATCATGAATCAACCCAACACATTAATTTGGAATCAATCCATTCCCGGCGGATGCCATTGGTCCGGCATCCTGCGTCGTGGTACCACATTACGTCTGACCGATGTGCACGGCGGTGCGAATGCCGCGGTACTGTTCTTTAATCAGGAAGAAAAGCTCGAACGCTACAATATGGCGGATACATTGAAATCGCAGCATACTTTCCGCCTGACCCAAGGCCATGCGTGCCATTCGGACATGGGACGGATTTTCTGTTGCATCACGGCGGATACCGCCGGTTGGAACGATACTGTGTGCGGATTGAGCGATGCCAAATTGATACAACAGAAATACGGCGTTGCACGCTATCAGGAGCATCGTAATCAAATGTTCCGCAGCGGCCTGGACGGCATGCTGATCGAACTGGGCAAATGGGGATTGGGGATGCGTGACATTGTGTCCAATATTAATTTCTTCAGTAAAGTCACTGCTGACGCGAATGGTAAATTGACATTTCATGCCGGCAACAGCAAAGCGGACGATCATGTTGATCTGAGTTTTGAGATGGATACCTTAGTCATCCTCTCGGCTGCCCCGCATCCACTGGATACAAAGCCAACCTACCAGCCCGGCGCTGTCGACTTGGCGGCATTTGTAACATCCGTCGCAGCAGTATTGACATGCCAGCAGATTGCCGAGAATGTCAGAGGATTACACAACACTCACCGGTTCAATCATCCCTGTGGAGGTGCGCTATGAATACGCAACAATTTGTAGCTAGCAAACTTAATCCTGATCTCGCCGTAGTCGATGAAATTTGTGCAGCCGGCGAGCCCTGGGTCGGCATCGTCAAACAAGGACAAACTTTCCGTATCGTTGATGTAGAAGGCAATCAAGCCGTCGATACGCTGTTTTTCAATGCCAGCCACGCCTTGGAACGTTATAGTGCCACCGACACCATTCGCGCGCAGAATAAGTTATATCTGACTACCGGCAGCAAACTTTGCTCCAATTTTGGCAATACCATGCTCACGATTGTGGCGGATACCTGTGGGCGCCATGATACATTGGGCGGTGCCTGTGCGGCGGAAAGCAATACGGTACGCTATGCGCTGGAAAAATATCCGATGCATAGCTGCCGGGATAATTTTCTGCATGCACTGACCCATGAAGCAGTTTGTGAGCAACTGGGCATGAGCAAGCGCGATATACCCAGCAACATCAATTTTTTCATGAATGTGCCTGTCACTGAAGCAGGTGGCTTGGAATTTGTCGATGGTGTTTCGGCACCAGGGAAATACGTCGAAATGCAGGCTGACATGGATGTATTGGTATTGATCTCGAATTGTCCGCAACTCAACAATCCATGCAATGCCTATAATCCGACACCGATCCGGTTATTAATCTGGGATTCCCAATAAACGGATAAGTCCAATTGATGATTCATCAAGAAAAAGGATAACGCTATGTTCGATAAAGTATTGATTGCCAATCGCGGTGCCATTGCTTGCCGGATTATCCGCACGCTGCGCCGCATGCAGGTCAAAAGTATCGCCGTTTATACCGAAGCCGATGCGTTATCCCGGCATGTCACCGAAGCCGATGAAGCCTATCGCATCGGCAGCGGGCTCGCGGCTGAAAGCTATTTGCGCACCGACAAAATCCTGAAAATCGCTCAGCAAACTGGTGCGCAAGCGATTCATCCGGGTTATGGTTTCCTGAGTGAGAAAGCCGATTTTGCCGCGCAATGCGCTACGCATGGCATCTGTTTTATCGGCCCGACGCCGCAGCAAATGCGCGACTTTGGTTTAAAACACACGGCGCGCGCCTTGGCATTGGAAAATCAAGTACCGCTGCTGCCGGGAACCGGTTTGTTGGAAGATCTGAATGATGCTTGCCATCAAGCCAAGCATATCGGCTATCCCGTCATGTTGAAAAGCACCGCTGGCGGTGGCGGCATCGGCATGCGTTTGTGCTGGAACCAGGATGAATTGGTCAGTGCCTACGAATCGGTCAAAACACTGGCACAAAACAATTTCAAGGATGCCGGTTTATTCCTGGAAAAATTTGTCGACCGGGCGCGTCATATCGAAGTGCAAATTTTCGGTGACGGCAAAGGCCAAGTCGTTGCGTTGGGTGAACGTGATTGCTCCATGCAACGGCGCAACCAAAAAGTCATCGAAGAAACACCTGCTCCCAATCTAGCACCGCATCTACGCCAGGCATTACTGGATACGGCGATACGCCTTGGTAAAGCCGTCAACTATCAATCTGCCGGCACGGTTGAATACATTTTCGATGATGCCAATGGTCAATTTTATTTTCTCGAAGTCAATACCCGCCTGCAAGTCGAGCATGGCGTAACGGAAGAAGTCACCGGCATTGACCTGGTGGAATGGATGGTGCGGCAAGCCGCAGGCGATCTGCCTTCGCTGGATTCTTTCACCATCAAACCTAGTGGCGCATCCATTCAGGTGCGGGTGTATGCCGAAAATCCCGCCAAAGATTTTCAACCTTCCAGCGGCACACTCACTGCAGCGGAATTTTCCACCGCAGCGCGCGTTGAAACCTGGATCGAGCGCGGCATTGAAGTATCCGCGTTTTATGACCCGATGCTGGCCAAGATCATCGTACACGCACCAGAGCGCGAAACCGCTATTGCCAAGCTATTGACCGCATTAGACAACACATCGCTACAAGGCATTGAAACCAATCTAACCTATCTCAAACAGATTCTGCACAGCGCGGTGTTCCGCAACGGACAATCGAACACGCAATTTCTTAATGGCTTCCACTATCAACCGCACAGTATCGATGTTCTGAATGCCGGCGTGCAAACCATGGTACAGGATTACCCCGGACGGATCGGCTACTGGCATGTGGGTGTTCCACCTTCCGGACCGATGGATAGCCTTGCTTTTCGTCTGGCTAATCAATTGGTCAACAACCCGGAAGATAGTGCCGGATTGGAAATCACGCTGGCTGGCCCAACACTACGCTTTAATTGCGACAGCATCATCGCGATCTGCGGCGCACCTATTGATGTGTTTCTAGACAGCGAACCATTGCCGCAATGGCAATCCCATACCGTCAAAGCCGGTGCGCTCGTGCAGTTTGGAAAAATCAAGCAGTCTGGCAGTCGGGCTTATTTGGCCGTGTACGGTGGTTTTCAGGTACCCGATTATCTGGGTAGCAAATCCACCTTTACGCTCGGTCAGTTTGGCGGACATGCGGGACGCGTGTTGCGTGCCGGTGATGTCTTGCATGTTCAACCGCTGCCAGTTTCCCAACCGGCACCGCGGCATTTGCCGCAACAATGGGCGCCGCTGTATACGAATCAATGGGAAATCGCCGTACTGTACGGTCCTCACGGTGCGCCGGATTTCTTTACCGAAGCGGACATTGAACAGTTTTTTGCCGCCGAGTGGAAGGTGCATCATAACTCCAGCCGTACCGGCGTGCGCCTGATCGGCCCCAAGCCGCAATGGGCGCGTAGCGATGGCGGCGAAGCCGGCTTGCATCCATCCAATATTCACGATAACGCCTATGCCATCGGCGCCGTCGATTTTACCGGGGATATGCCGATTATCCTGGGCCCTGACGGCCCCAGCCTGGGTGGTTTCGTTTGCCCGGTCACGATCGTGCAGGCGGAATTGTGGAAAATCGGACAACTCAAACCCGGTGACAGTATCCACTTTTATCCGATATCCATGGAACAAGCGCTCGCATTGGAACAACAACAGAACCAGCTGATTCAGCATCTTCAGGCAGATGCAAGCCCATCAATAGTTTCTCGATCCGGAAAACCAGGTAGTCCCATTCTACACTCCATTCCGGAAAACACGGCACAAGTACAAGTCACATATCGCCAATCCGGCGATAAGTACCTGTTGATCGAATATGGGCCGCCGGTACTCGATCTGAATTTGCGCTTCCGTGCGCATGCACTGATGACGTGGCTGCAGCAACGCATTAACGACGGTGAGCTTTCTGGCATTCTGGATCTGACACCCGGCATCCGCTCGCTGCAGATTCACTTTGATTCACGCCAACTGGCACGCGAAAAATTGCTGGCGCTGCTGATCGCAGGAGAGAATCAATTGCCCGCGATTGATGATATGGAAACACCATCCCGCATCATCCACTTGCCTTTATCCTGGGATGACGCCGCCACGCGGTTGGCTATCGAGAAATATATGCAATCGGTGCGCAGCGATGCACCCTGGTGCCCGAGCAATATTGAATTTATCCGCCGCATCAACGGCCTGAAAAGCATCGAAGAAGTTCAGCATATCGTATTTGCAGCCAGCTACCTGGTCATGGGACTGGGCGATGTCTATCTGGGTGCACCCGTAGCGACTCCGCTGGATCCGCGGCATCGTCTGGTCACCACCAAATACAATCCGGCGCGCACCTGGACTCCCGAAAATGCCGTCGGTATCGGTGGCGCCTATTTATGCGTATACGGTATGGAAGGTCCGGGCGGCTATCAGTTCGTCGGACGTACCGTGCCGATGTGGAATCGCTACCGCCAGACCGCCGACTTCAAGGATGGTCAACCGTGGTTATTACGCTTCTTTGATCAAATCCGTTTCTATCCGGTCAGTGAGAGCGAATTGCTCAAGCTGCGCAAGGATTTCATCAGCGGGCACTTCAGATTGCGCACGGAGGAAACGACTCTCAACCTGAAACAGTACCATGCCTTCCTGCAACAACATGCCGCCAGCATCAGCACATTCAAAACCCGGCAACAGACTGCGTTTGAAGCCGAACGGCAACGTTGGGAAGCCAATGGTCAATCGCAATATGTCAGTGAAGATACGCTCGATGAAGCGGATACCCAAAGTGAACTGGATTTGCCGGAAGGTGCACAAGCCATCAGCTCACAGGTAACCGGCACCGTGTGGAAGCTGCTGGTCAAAGAAGGTGAATTTGTGGAAGCAGGCAAACCGCTAGTCATGATTGAGTCGATGAAAATGGAATTCCCAGTGGATTCGCCCATTGCCGGCACGGTACGGCAATTATTCTGTAAACAAGGCGGATATGTCTCTGCCGGGCAGGCGCTCTTGATCATCCAGAAAAACCCGTCATGATGCACAAGCTTCTCCCGCTGGGTGATATGCCATCTTTGCTGCAATGCTACGCAGACAATGCGTTATCACCTACCGAAATGGTCGAAATAATTCATGCCGAAATTCAAAAGGACCCGGATCATGCGTGGATTACCACACTGCCATTGGCATCCTTGCAAGTCTACGCTCGTAAGGTGGAAGCACAAGGTATGGCAGCGCTGCCGCTATATGGCGTACCCTTCGCCATCAAAGATAATATTGATTTGGCGAGCATCCCCACTACAGCCGCTTGTCCGGCTTTTGCCTACACCCCAGCGCGTAGCGCAACGGTCGTACAAAAATTGATCGATGCCGGCGCCATTCCGATCGGCAAAACCAACCTCGATCAGTTCGCCACCGGATTGAATGGTACACGATCGCCGTATGGTGCGTGCCGCAATGCCTTCAATCCCGAGTATATTTCCGGCGGCTCCAGTTCAGGCTCGGCGGTCACCGTGGCTAAGGGGCAGGTATGTTTCAGCCTCGGCACCGATACTGCGGGTTCCGGCAGAGTTCCCGCCGCATTTAACAACCTGATCGGCTATAAGCCCACTAAAGGCTGGCTTTCGGCAAATGGCATGGTACCCGCCTGCCGTTCCCTCGATACGGTATCTATCTTCGCGCATACTGCAGCCGATGCAGCACGCATCCTGACTATTTCCGCCGCTTACGACGCAGAAGATAGGTATTCCAGAGAAAGAGAGGGGCATGGCTTTGATTTTGGCGCTGCACCCCGTTTTCGTTTTGGCATCCCGCGTCAACAGCAACTGAAATTTTTTGATAATCATGACAGCGAACGACTGTTCAATGACGCAGTAGCCCACATGCGGGTACTGGGCGGAGAAGCTATCGAAATAGATTTCGAACCGTTTCTCGAAGCCGCCCGCCTCCTGTACGAAGGCCCCTGGGTGGCGGAACGTTATGCAGCCATGCAATCATTCTTCGAGCTGCATAGCGATCAAATCATCACACCAGTGCGTGAAATCATCGCAACCGCCAAACAGCGCTCAGCTGCGGATGCTTTCAATGGCATCTATCAATTACGCCGAATCAAACAACAGGCAGATCAGATTTGGACACAAGTCGATTGTTTGCTGACACCGACCGCCGGCACGATCTATTCCATTCAAACCATGCAACAAGATCCCGTCCGTCTCAATACCAATCTGGGCTATTACACCAATTTCATGAATTTGCTCGACTATGCCGCAGTCGCCGTTCCTGCCGGTTTTCAAAGTGATGGTCTGCCTTTTGGTATCACGCTGGCGGCACCGGCCCACCAGGATGAACCACTGCTGCATCTTGCGCATCGACTGCAACAAGTCTATTCACTGCCACTGGGTGCAACCGGCATCGCGTTGCCCCGGGATATCTCCTTCCCTGCTGCATCCCGATCCGGTCAGGTACGGATAACTGTGTGTGGCGCACATTTATCCGGTCTGCCATTGAATGAACAATTAACCAGCCGACAGGGCCAATTAGTCACCAGTACCACGACCTCATCGAATTACAAGCTTTATGCACTACCCGGCCCCTCACCACTGCGTCCCGGATTAATCCGGGTTAACGAAAATGAGCAAGGCACTACCATCGAAGTGGAAGTCTGGGAGTTACCGGCACGCGAATTCGGCGGTTTTGTGGCCAATATCCCGGCACCGCTAGGCATTGGCACCATTACCCTGGCAAACGGTGAAACCGTGCAAGGTTTTCTCTGCGAGCGTTATGCCGTCGGCAATGCAACGGACATCAGTCATTTGGGTGGTTGGCGCAACTACCTGCGACAACGCGACAATCCGTAATCAGTTACGATCGAAGTCATCCGCCTCCAGAATTTGCATAGAGGCCAAAAAACCAGTTTTATAAACGATATTTAGTCCACCCTGAACAATTCTATTTTCAGGCATAAGCGCCAGCAAGACGATGATTGGTTCTGTCATCATTGATTGATGGCCAATCCAAGCGCAGGAAAATCAAGACAAGAAGA